>OLSD01001281.1_pt1 | contig 21455 bp, 15 predicted proteins | sample 1672211 | NCBI WGS metagenome assembly OLSD01 (sample SAMEA3136659, study PRJEB25190) | human gut metagenome | reverse complement strand
TTGAGTAAACTTTTTTGCTTTTGGGAGGATAATTTAGCGTTAGCTAAATTTCAATGCCCAACCGACACTCCGCTAAACAACAATTTACCCCAACTTTTGATAAAGAACCATTTTTATTAAAGGTTTGGTAAATTACGGTTTAACAATTGCTTTGCCAATTAATTATAAAAATTCAGTCAACCTTTTCAACGGTTGAGGTTGTGGGCAAAGCCCACAAATACTTTGCGTTTACACAATCTAACGATAGCCAAACGGCAAGCTGTTTGGCAGCCTAAACACAACGGTGTTACCCTTTAAATGCGACAGCAACAGGAAAAGCCACTTTGTTATATAATTTAAAAAACGACCGCTGTCCGATAATGACAGCGGTCGTTATGATTATATAATTTTATTACTTGCTTTCCTGCAAAGTTATGGTAACTTTATCTGTACTGCCGTTTGAACTGCGGTAATATTCAAGCTCAATTGTATCGCCTGCTTTATGGCTTTCGAGTATATCATAGAACTCGGCGAAGTTGCTTACCTTTTTGCCGTCTGCACCTGTGATAATATCGTTTTCTTTAAGGTCTGTGTTTGCGCAAGGACCGTCCTCGTCAATGCTGTAAATCGCAATGCCCGCAGGCGTGTTTCCACTGCTCTGTACATTTTCACCTGTAACGCCAATTTTTACTCTGCCCTGCACATAGCCGTATTTCATAATGTCATCAATAACATCTTTTACTGTGGCAGAAGGAATTGCAAAGCCCATACCCTCATAATCTGTAGCGGCTATTTTTGCGGATGAAACTCCGATTACCTGACCGTACATATTTACAAGAGCGCCGCCGGAATTGCCGGGGTTAATGGCTGCATCTGTCTGAATGAATTTTACATTTGTCGTAATACTGCTCTGTCTGTCAACTGCAGATACAATACCCTGAGTGATTGAGTTGTTATACTTAACTCCGCCGGGATTACCTATAGCTATTACACTTTCACCAAGTGAAACATCTTTGGAGTTACCGAAGTTTGCGACCTTAAGTCCGCTTGCATCGTCCATTTTCAAAAGAGCAAGGTCTGTGCGTGTATCGTAACCAACAACACCTGCTTTGTACTGCTTGCCGTCGGAAGTAACGACCTGTATAAGGTAGAGAGTTTTGCTGTTGCCAACTACATGAGCATTTGTAATCACATAACCGTCTGATGTAATTATAATTCCGCTGCCCTGCGAAGTGCACTGTGAATCATCTGTGATTTCGTCTGAATAGCAAAGAACGCCGACAATAGAATCTGTTACTTCGTTGCTTGCATATTCGGTGTTGTATTTGGAATCTTTGGCATCGCTCGGTTTAGCTTTTAAGTCAATTCCCTCATAAGAAGAATTTGTCTTGTTGCTGTAATCGGATTCATTATGCTCTTGAGCGCTTGAACTGTCATTGTTAAAGTACGGACTGCCACTCGGTAATGTAAATGTATAGCTGTTATTTGTATTATTTTTGTTGTTGTTTGAATTTGACGCAACATAGGCAATCATTCCGCAGATACTGCCTACACAAAGCAATGACAGTACAACTATTATTACAATTATGCCGGGTGTCATCTTTTTGCGTGGCATATTCGGCATTGGCGGTTGTGCGTATGTATTTGAATAATCAACAGGCGGCTTTTGCTGCGGCACATAAGGCTGTCCGTATGGCTGCTGATTAAAGTTTGGCTGTTGATAATTCTGCTGTCCGTACTGCGGTTGATATTGTTGATACTGTGGTGCGTACTGTTGAGAATATTGCTGCTGTGGATTAGCGTATTGTCCATGCTGAGGCTGATACACAGGTCTGCCGCCAACCTGCGGATTGCCGTACGGCTGATATTGAGGCGGTTGCGGATTAAACGGCTGTTGATATTGCGGATTCGGATTATACTGCTGATTAAAGTTTGGGTTGTATTGTCCGTTGCAGCAGTTATTTTGATAATATCCGTTTTGCTGCGGCTGTTCAAAATTAGGTGTTTGAGGAGCAAAGTCATTTTGCGGTTGCTGAGGTTGAGAAAATCCATTTTCAAACGGTTTTTCAGGCTCAAAATTTCGATACTGCGGTGTTACCGATTGTTCGTTAGTCGTTTCTGCGTTGTTTTCTGTATTTTCGGTTTCAAAAACAGGCGCAGTCTGCGGCTCGGTCGGTTTTTCGGTAAAAGGCTTTTCAGGTTCAAACTGATTATTAGAATTGAAATTATTATCCATAAAAATATCTCCTTATTAGTAATGCATAATTCGTAATTGTATAAAAGAATTAAGTCAAACTTATATGTTGCAAACTTTTTAATTATGAATTACTAATTTATAGCTTTCATAAGTATTATATATCTTTATTGTTTTAAAAGCAACAAAATTATATCACGCTTATGTGAGTATATATTGAAAATTAGGTGATTTTACAAGATTTTTCCTGTAATTTCTTCAAAAAACCAAAAAACTTTTGCAAAAGACTTTATATTTGAAATGATTTATTGTATAATAAAAGTAACTCGGAGCGACTATGTTTTTTGTTCCGAAAATTTACTACAAAGGAAGATTAATATGCCATTAGTAAACGCTAAAGAAATGCTTACAAAAGCAAAAGCAGGCCACTATGCAGTTGGTCAGTTCAACATCAATAACCTTGAGTGGACAAAGTCAATTCTTTTAACTGCTCAGGAGCTTAACTCACCTGTAATTCTCGGTGTATCTGAGGGCGCAGGTAAATATATGTGCGGTTACAAGACAGTCGTTGGTATGGTAAACGGTATGCTCGAAGAGCTTAACATTACTGTTCCGGTTGCTCTCCACCTTGATCACGGTTCATACGAAGGCGCTAAGGCTTGCATTAAGGCAGGTTTCAGCTCAATTATGTTTGACGGTTCACACTACCCAATCGAAGAGAACATTGCTAAGACTAAGGAACTCGTAGCTGCTTGTAACATTCTCGGTCTTTCACTTGAGGCTGAAGTTGGTTCAATCGGCGGTGAGGAAGACGGCGTTATCGGTATGGGCGAGTGCGCAGATCCTAAGGAATGTAAAATGGTTGCTGACCTCGGCGTAACAATGCTCGCTGCAGGTATCGGTAACATTCACGGTAAGTATCCTGCAAACTGGAAGGGCCTTAGCTTTGAAACTCTTGATGCGATTCAGCAGCTTACAGGCGATATGCCACTCGTTCTCCACGGCGGTACAGGCATCCCTGCTGATATGATCAAGAAGGCTATTTCACTCGGCGTTTCAAAGATCAATGTAAATACAGAGTGCCAGCTTGCATTTGCTGATGCTACAAGAAAGTATGTTGAGGCAGGTAAGGACTTAGAGGGTAAGGGCTTTGACCCAAGAAAGCTCCTTGCTCCGGGTGCAGAGGCTATCAAGGCTACTGTTAAAGAGAAAATGGAACTCTTCGGTTCAGTCGGTAAGGCTTAATCGTATAGCTTAATATTTTCACAAATTTAAGGCTTCGTCTTTTGACGGAGTCTTTTTTGTGCTACACACTTTGTTGCTCACATATTTTCAACAAGATAATGCACAAAATTTTGTTGGTGAAATTTTGAATTACTATTGACATATATTATCAACTGTTGTAACATATTAATATAATATTTTGAAAAAATGCGGAATATTAAATCAAAATTACAAAGAGGTTGATAATGTGAAATATAGTAAATTATTAAAAGGTATTACTGCTTCCGCACTTGCACTTACAGTGCCTATGTCAATGCTTGCTATGGGCGGATTGGCAGTGTCGGCAGCAAGCACCGATGAAAATGTAGGCGAAGGCACAAAGATTTACTTTGATGTTAACTCAACAGGATGGGAAAACTATACGAGGATTTATTGCCATATCTGGAGAGCTGACGGTACGGGAGAATGGACAACATGGCAGTCAAAAAGTGAAAAATGTGTTAATGAAGGAAACGGTTTGTACTCCTATAATGTTGTAAGAACAGGTAATTCCGACGAAATTGAGCAGTCGGGCGACCACAATTACTATTGCGTAATTTTCAGCGCAGACACAGGTATGCAGACATATAACACAATTATGAACGGCAACTGCCTTGGCGATACCTGCTATGTTACAGGTAATTTATTGGAAAATCCTGCAGACAGTTGGAAAACATGTACAGAGGCGGCATGGAAGAATCATCCCGAGTGCGGCCCTGCAAAAGCAATTACTACAACAAGCAAGGTAATAGGTTCTGCTTTACCTCACGGTGTGACCGATGCCGATCTTTTGGCAGATTATTTATTAAATTATGTGAGCTATGACGGAATAGCCGATACCCAAAAAACAGACAAAACAGGCAATCTTGCAAGATTGCTTAATGTTAAGAAAAATGACCTTATCGACAGCGTTAAAGTAAAAATTAATAAACAAAAAGCAGATTATCTTAACGATGATGAAGCAGAAAAAATGCTGAATACTATTCTTGATGTTATTAATACCGCTTACAAAGATATTTTCGATTCGGACGAGTATGATATAAACCTTGACGGTAAGTTTGATGTACAGGATGTTACATATTTGCAGTTAGGCATTTCGGGAAAAAATCAGTTTAGCGATACGCAGAAAGAAATTGCCGATTATAACAACGACGGCAAAATTGATGTTCAGGATGTAACGAAAGCGCAGATGATTATTTCAGAAGTAACTGTACCGGTTAAACCGAATCCCACGCCCAATCCTGATCCCGAACCCGATCCAGAGCCAGAGCCTGAACCTGAACCTACAACAAGCTATAACAGAGAATTTGCTGACAGGGTTACTGAACTTGTAAATATTGAGCGTGCCAAAGAGGGACTGAAACCGCTGAAAAAAGATGATACACTTAACGGTCTTTCTGATATTCGTGCAAAAGAAACAGTTACTTTATTTGATCATAAACGACCTAACGGTACAAAATGGTCAACAATTCTTAAGGAAAACAATGTATTTTACACTAATGCGGCTGAGAATATTGCATCAGGATATTCAACACCGGAGGATGTTGTGAATGCATGGATGAATTCGGAAGGTCACAGAGCAAGTATTATGAGCAAAACTTATGAAAAAATCGGTGTTTCTTGCTATATCGATAATAATTCTAAATATAAATATTATTGGGATCAGTTGTTTATAAAGGACTAAAAAGCAATATGACGAATATAAAAGCAATACTGTATGATATGTACGGTATTGTTTTTTATTTATGCTACACATAACCAATACTTTATCTATTGAAAATTTAACCAAAATGATGTATAATATAATATTAGTACGAAAGAATGTAGTACGCATTATTAATTAAAAAGGAAGTAATTTTATGGCTAAGAAAGAATTTAAATCAGAGTCAAAAAGACTTCTCGACCTGATGATTAATTCAATTTATACTCATAAGGAGATTTTCCTTAGAGAGCTTATTTCAAATGCAAGCGATGCTATTGATAAGCTTTGCTTTATTGCACTTACAGACGATAAGCTTAATATGAGCAGAGATGATTTTAAAATTTTTATAAAGCCCGACAAGGAAAACCGTACACTTACAATTACCGATAACGGTATCGGTATGGATAAAGACGACCTTGAAAACAACCTTGGCACAATTGCATCTTCGGGTTCATACAAGTTTAAGCAGGAAATGAGCGAAAAGCAGGATGATATTGACATTATCGGTCAGTTCGGCGTCGGCTTTTACTCCGCTTTTATGGTAGCAAAGAAAATTACCGTTGTTACTAAGAAATACGGCTGTGACACAGCTTACAAGTGGGAATCTGACGGCGCAGACGGTTACGAAATCACCGAAACAGAGAGGGACGAAATCGGTACAACAATTGTACTTGAAATTAAGGACAATACAGAGGAAGAAAACTATGATGAGTTCCTTGAGCAGTACAGAATCCAGGGACTTATCAAGAAGTATTCCGACTATATCCGCTATCCGATTATGATGGATATGACTCACAGCAGAGTTAAGGAAGAAACCAAGGACAGCGAAAAACCGGAGTATGAGGATTATACAGAAACCGAAACTCTTAACAGTATGCTCCCAATCTGGCAAAGAGCAAAGAAAGATGTTAAGCAGGAAGAGTACGATAATTTTTATCGTGAAAAGTTTATGGCTATGGACAAGCCTTTGCATACAATCGTAACTTCCGTAGAGGGTGTTGTTACATACAAGGCATTGCTTTTCATTCCGTCACAGGCACCTTACGATTACTATACAAAGGAATACAAAAAGGGACTTCAGCTTTATTCAAGCGGTGTTCTTATTATGGAAAACTGCGAGGAGCTTTTGCCTGAACATTTCAGATTTGTAAAGGGTATTGTTGACAGTGCAGACCTTTCGCTTAACATTTCAAGAGAGATGCTCCAGCATGACCGTCACCTTATCACTATTGCACAGAACATTGAGAAGAAGATTAAGAACGAGCTTACTTCAATGCTTGCAAATGACAGAGAAAATTATGAAAAGTTCTTCAATGCCTTTGGCAGACAGCTTAAGTATGGAGTATCTGCCGACTACGGTATGCATAAAGAAGAATTACAAGACTTACTTATGTATTACTCTTCTACAGAGAAAAAACTTGTAACTCTTTCGGAATATGTTGACAGAATGAAAGAGGATCAGAAGTTTATTTACTTTGCAGTCGGCGAGAACATTTCTTCAATTGACAATCTCCCGCAGACAGAACTTTTGCGTTCAAAGGGTTACGAAATCCTCTATTGTACAGAAGAAATTGATGAGTTCTCACTCCAGACTCTTATGCAGTACAAGGACAAGCGTTTCTGTTCGGCTACAAACGATGACCTCGGTATTGAGAATGATGAAAACAAAGAGGAAGAAAAGGACAGCAGTGCAATCCTTACTTTTGTAAAAGAAACACTCGGCGACAAGGTAAGCGAAGTTGTTGCGTCTAAAAAGTTGGTTTCTCACCCTGTTTGCCTTACCGCAAAGGGCGGCATTTCGTTTGAAATGGAAAAATACTTCAATGCGGTTCAGCCTGACAGCGGTATGAAAGCACAGAGAGTGCTTGAGCTTAATATGAATCACTCGGCTGTAAAGGCAATGGAAAGCGCAGTGCAGACGGATATTGAAAAAGCAAAGAAGTACGCAGAGCTTCTCTACGATCAGGCTCTCCTCATTGCAGGACTTCCAATTGAAAATCCCGGCGAATATGCAGATCTCGTCTGCAGTCTTATGGTGTAATTAAATAATTATCTTAAAGCGGTTGCATTAGTTGCATCCGCTTTTTTGTTGCAATTTTTGTGTGTGCGTGTTATTATAAAAACGGGTGATTTAATGAAAAAATCCGGAGTGTTTACATTCTTTTATAGGCTGTTGCTCACGCTTATGCTTATGGTCGGTATTAACGGCATTTTTCTTGCAGAGATGCTTGACAGGTGGTATTTGCCGCTTATCAGTGTTTTTGCGTTTGTTGCCGCAAATGTTTTTCCGTCTGTTGCAAAAGGCGGCTATCCGTCTTTTAAATTCAGAATGATTGCACACGGCAGTGAATTGCTCTTGCAATTTTTAATAACAACTCTGCTTTCAAGTGTGATTTATATTCAGTCGGCTTTTCAAATGTTACCTGACAATTGGGTAAAATGGGCGCTGTGCCTTGGAGGTGCTCTGCTTGCGGAGTTTATTTTGTTTTGGAACGGTATCATTTCCGTTTATTGCACATCGGTTCAACTTGGCATAAAGCATAGGTTTATCGGAATAATTTGCGGTTTTATTCCGATTGTAAATTTATTTTGTCTTGGCGTTATTATAAAAATAACTATGCAAGAGGTTAATTTTGAGATTGATAAAGCCGAACAAGACAGAAAAAGAATTAATGAGAAAATTTGCAAAACAAAATACCCTGTATTGCTTGTGCACGGTGTGTTTTTTCGTGACAGCGCATATTTCAATTATTGGGGCAGAGTGCCGGCAGAGCTTATTGCAAACGGCGCAGAAATTTACTACGGTAATCACGAATCAGCTTCCTCTGTTGATGAAAGCGCAAAGCAGCTTGCCGAGCGAATAAAGCAGATTGTTGCGGAAACAGGTTGTGAAAAGCTGAACATTATTGCTCATTCAAAGGGCGGGCTTGATTGCAGAAAGGCGATTGCCTGTTACGGCGTTGAAGATATGACAGCATCGCTCACCACAATAAACACTCCACATCGTGGCTGCGGTTTTGCCGACTATCTTTTAACAAAAGTTTCGCCTAATGTTAAAAACAAAATTGCTTTTGCATACAATAACGCACTTTTAAAGTTTGGCGACAAAAATCCCGACTTCATCTCTGCCGTAACCGACCTTACGCAGGCAAATTGTACGAAACTTAACGCTGATGTATTTGACTCACCAAAGGTTTATTATCAGAGCTTTGGCTCAAAGCTGAACAGAGCGTCGGGCGGAAAATTTCCGCTTAACTTTTCATACAATCTTGTAAAATATTTTGACGGTGAGAATGATGGCTTGGTTTCAGAAAACTCCTTTGCCTGGGGCGAAAAATATACATACATTACTACAAAAGGTAAAAGAGGTATTTCTCACGGAGATATGATTGACCTTAACCGTGAAAATATTAAGGACTTTGACATAAGAGAATTTTATGTGCAGATACTTGCAGACTTGAAAAAATCAGGTTATTGATAAGGAGGATAAAGATAATATGAAGAGAAAAGACTATATTTCATGGGACGAATACTTTATGGGTGTGGCTATTCTTGCCTCAAAGCGCAGTAAAGACCCGAACACTCAAGTAGGTGCGTGTATTGTAGACAATAACAATATCATTCTTTCCACAGGTTACAACGGCTTTCCTTTCGGTTGTTCCGATGATGATTATCCGTGGTGCAGAGATGGTGAAGACACAAAGTACAGCTATGTGGTACACGCCGAGCTTAATGCTATACTTAATGCAAGAGGCAAAAATCTTAAGGGCGCAAGGCTGTATGTTGACCTTTTTCCTTGCAACGAATGTGCAAAAGCCATTATTCAGTCGGGTATAGCAGAGGTTGTTTATCTTTATGATAAATATGCCGACAGCGCCGCAACTGTTGCGTCCAAAAGAATGTTGCAGTCGGCAGGGGTAGTGTGCCGTAAATTTACTTCCGACAAAAAGAGCCTTTCAATTGATTTTGAAAAGTAATATTGAGAAAAATATATAGCCTTTGATTTGTTTTCGGTCAAAGGCTATAAGATTATTTGAGATAGCATTAATAAATTATGGTTTAGCAAATTGATTTTCCAAGCAATTATAAAAGTTTGGTCAACCTTTTCAAAGGCTGTGGGTGTGGGCAAAGCCCACAAATACTTTTCGCTTATGCAATGATGTGACCTTTTTGTGTTAAAGTTGACAAATAAAAAGATTTATATTTTTGATGATTGTATATGTAACTGAATTGCACAATTTTGTATTGACAGTAAATTTCATATTTGCTATTATTTTTATTGTATATTGAGAAGTATATAAAATATTTTGTCATAATGACAAGGAGAGAAAATAAATGAAAAAATTTTTAGCATCAATTATTGCTGTGGTTTTAGCTGTAAGCGGGTTATCTGTGATTTCAATTACAGCAAATGCGGCAACTATTTTTATAAGCGGCAACTATGAATATACTGTAAATTCAGATGATACCGTAAATATTGCGGGATATAAGGGTATAGCAACCGATATTACAATTCCGTCGCAAATTTTAAATAAAAATGTTGTAAAAATTTCTGCTAATTCTTTTTACAACAATAGCACATTAACTTCTGTTAAAATACCAAATACAATAAAAGTTGTCGGTTCAATGGCATTCTACGGTTGTAAAAATCTATCATCGGTAACTTTGCCAAATACTCTTACCGAAATCGGCTATAACGCATTTGACGGAACAACAGCGCTCACAACAATTACAATTCCAAAAACAGTTACAACAGCCGGTAATAATGTATTTAACGGTTCGGCACTTAAAACAGCCGCTATAGAAAACGGCGCAACAGCAGTAGCAGACAATCTTTTCAGTAACGCTAAAAATTTAACTAAAGTAACAATTCCGAATACAGTAAAGAAAGTAGGCTCAATGTCATTTTATCATTGTGAAAAACTTTCGTCGGTAACATTGCCAAATACTCTTACCGAAATCGGCTATAGCGCATTTAACGGAACAACAGCGCTCACAACAATTACAATACCGAAGACTGTAACCAAAGCAGGCATTGATGTATTTAACGGTTCGGCACTTAAAACAGCCACAATCGAAAACGGCGCAACAGCAGTAGCAGACAATCTTTTCAGTAACGCTAAAAATTTAACTAAAGTAACAATTCCGAATACAGTAAAGAAAGTAGGCTCAATGTCATTTTATCATTGTGAAAAACTTTCGTCGGTAACATTGCCAAATACTCTTACCGAAATCGGCTATAGCGCATTTAACGGAACAACAGCACTCACAACAATTACAATACCGAAGACCGTAATCAAAGCAGGCAGTGATGTGTTTGAAGATTCAGGACTAAAAACAGCCATAATCGAAAACGGAGCAACATCAGTGCCGAATAATTTGTTTAGTAAAGCAACAAATCTGACACAGATAACCATTCCAAATACAGTTAAAAAAATAGGTTCAATGTCCTTTTATGACTGTACAAAATTATCCTCGGTAACTTTGCCGAATACTCTTACATCAATCGAAACATCTGCATTTAAAAATTGCCAAGCTATGAAATCTATTACTATTCCAAAGAGTGTTACATATTTTGGTACAACCGCAGTGGGCTATAGTGATGGCAGAGTTATTGACGGATTTATAATTTACGGCTATAAAAATACAAAGGCGCAGACATACGCAACCAAAAATAAAATTACATTCAAAGCATTGCAGGAGGAAACTGTACCTGTAGGTGATATAAATAATGACGGCAAAATAGATGTATCGGATGTTACATACTTACAGATGTATCTTTCGGGCAATTCATCATATGTAATTAAAAATACAAAGGCGGCAGACGCAAACGGCGACGGTAAAATTGATGTTGCCGATGTTACAAAGATTCAGACTATTATTGCTTCGTAATTAAAATTTAATATTAAAAGTACATTAAAGCTGTTCGGGCAAGAGTTACCGAACAGCTTTTTGCTTTTATAAATGATAAAATACGGGAATAAAAAGACAGTAATCGGGATAGAATATTTTTGAATAATCTTGGCTGATTTATGACTGAAATTGAATGACTTAAAAATGCAAAAGCAAAATTACTTGTTAAAACACACAAAATTATATGCGATTTTTGATATAAACTAACTGAATTTCAATTTTAATGAATTTTTTTGAAAGAATTTGCTTGACTTTAACAAAACAGGTGTTATAATGTAGTCAAGAGGTGAGGGAAATGCTTACTCAGGAAAGATACCAAACAATACTTCAAATATTAAGCGAGAAAAACACAGTCACGGTACAGGAGCTTACAAAGCTTTTGAATACATCGGAGTCAACCATAAGGCGTGACCTCACAACACTTGACGAGATGGGCAAGCTTAATAAAGTATTCGGAGGAGCAACCTCAATTCACCAGCTTTCGGGCGTATATGAGGCTGATGTGAAATCAAGAGAAGGTATAATGCTTGACGAAAAGAAAGCAATCGCAATCTATTGTGCAAAACTTATTAACGATACGGATTTTGTATATATAGACGCAGGCACAACCACTGATATTCTCACAGATTACATTACAAACAAAAACGCAACCTATGTTACAAACGGTATTACCCACGCAAAAAATCTTATAAGAAAGGGACTTACAACATACACAATCGGCGGCAGAATCAAACCTGCTACCGAGGCTATTATGGGCGCGGAAGGTTTAAGGTCGCTGAAAACCTTTAACTTTACAAAATCCTTTATGGGTACTAACGGAATTGAATTAAATGCAGGCTTTACCACTCCTGATATGGAAGAGGGCTTGATCAAAGAGGAAGTTATAAAAAGAAGTTATATGTCTTTTGTTCTTGCCGACAATACCAAATTCAGAAAGGTATTTCCGATTACCTTTGCAGAGCTTAAAGACTGCTGTATTATAACCGACAAACTCCCGTATAATGAGTTTTCGGAAAAAACAATAATCAAGGAGGTTATGAAGTGATTTACACAGTTACACTAAACCCGTCAATTGATTACATCGTTCGTCTTGATGAGCTTAAGACAGGCATTACAAACAGAACAACAAGTGAGGAATATTACATCGGCGGCAAGGGAATAAATGTTTCGTGCGTACTTGCCGAACTCGGTATCAAGAGCACAGCGCTTGGTTTTGTTGCAGGATTTACCGGAGAGGCTATTGAAAAAGGTCTTAAAAATCCTAAAATCACAGCAGATTTTATCACACTTAAAAGCGGAATTTCAAGAATAAACATCAAAATCAAGGCAGGCGAAGAAACCGAAATCAACTGTCAAGGACCGCACATAGATGAGGAAGAACTTTTGAATCTGTTTGATAAAATCGACAATATTCAGAGTGGTGATACACTTATCATTGCAGGAAATATTCCAAATACATTGCCTGACGATGTTTATGAAAGAATCATCGAAAAACTTGACGGAAAAGATGTAAGAATTGTAGTTGACGCAACTAAAAAGTTGCTTGTTAATTCACTAAAATACAAACCGTTTTTAATCAAACCTAACCGTCAGGAACTTTCAGAAATTTTTGACACAACAGTAAAGACAGAAAGCGATGTTGTCAAATATGCGCAGGAATTGCAGAAAATGGGTGCAAAAAATGTTCTCGTTTCTCTGGGCGGCGACGGTGCATTACTTGTTGACGAATTCGGAAAGGTTCATAAAGAGGGCGTTATTAAAGGTCACAAGGTACTGAATACAGTAGGCTCGGGTGACTCGATGGTAGCAGGCTTTGTAGCCGGCTGCATTGACAAAAACGATTACGCCTATGCGTTAAAGCTCGGCAGTGCCTGCGGAAATGCAACAGCATTTTTAAACGGACTTGCCACAAAAGATAAAATTGATGAATTGCTCGCTCAATTCTGAGTGGGTAGAAATAAATAAACTAAAAAGGAGAAAAATTTATGCGTATTACTGATTTATTAAAACAAAGTGCCATAGAGCTTAATGTATCAGTGGCATCAAAACAGGCAGCAATCGACAAGCTCGTTTCATTGCACGACAAGAGCGGAAACCTTGTAAACGCAGCCGAGTATAAGAAAGGAATCCTCGCAAGAGAGGAAATGGGAACAACAGCAGTCGGTATGGAAGTTGCCATTCCGCACGCAAAGAGCACGGCAGTTAAAGCTCCTGCACTTGCTGCAATTACAGTTCCTAACGGTGTAGATTATGAGGCTCCGGACGGACAGCCTTGCAAACTTATTTTTATGATAGCGGCTACAACAGACGGCGATGTTCACCTTGAGGTTCTCGCAAGACTTATGCAGCTTTTAATGCATGAAGATTTTACAGCGAAACTTAAAGCCGCAAAAACTCCGAAAGAATTTATCTCGATTATTGACGCAAAAGAAACAGAGAAGTTCCCCGATGAACCAAAGGCAGAAGTTCCTGCAAAGAAGGGTTACAGAGTTCTTGCTATCACAGCTTGTCCAACAGGTATTGCTCATACTTATATGGCGGCTGAATCACTCCAGAAAGCCGGCGACAGCCTTAACATTCCGATTAAGGTTGAAACCAACGGCTCGGGCGGTGCAAAGAATGTGCTTACCGAAGAAGAAATTGCAAATTGTGACGGTATCATCATTGCCGCTGACATCACAATAAATCTTGCCCGTTTTGACGGCAAGCCCGTTTTACAGTGTGCCGTTTCAGACGGTATTCATAAGCCGGAAGAGCTTATCAACAAGATTGTAAACAAAGAAGTTCCCGTATATCATCACAAAGGCGGTTCTGCAGATGCTCCAAAGAAGAGAGGCGGCACTTACGGTCACCTTATGAACGGTGTATCACATATGCTCCCGTTCGTTGTAGCAGGCGGTATCTTCATTGCAATTGCATTCCTCATTGATATTGCATGCGGTGTTAACGCACAGGAGGCTGGCAGTACATTCGGTACGGTAACTCCTGCAGCCGCATGGTTTAAGACACTCGGCGGTGTGGCATTTAACCTTATGGTTCCTATTCTTTCCGGCTTTATCGCAATGTCAATTGCAGACCGTCCCGGCCTTCTCGTTGGTCTTGTAGGCGGTTTCCTTGCAACATCAGGCGCAACCTTTGCAGATCCGGGTGCTGTTAACACAGTTCCGTCAGGCTTCCTCGGTGGATTGCTTGCAGGTTTCGCAGGCGGTTACTTAATGCTTGCTATTGAAAAAATGTGCGATAAGATGCCTAAGGCTCTTGAGGGTATCAAGCCCGTTCTCATCTATCCGCTTCTCGGACTCGGCGGTATTCTTGTTGTAATGTGCGCAGTCAACCCGTTCATGGGTATGATTAACTCAGGTATGTCAGACGGCCTTAACGCTATTGCCTCTAACCCTGCAATGATGGTTCCGCTCTGTGCGCTCCTCGCAGGTATGATGTCTATCGACATGGGTGGTCCTTTCAACAAGGCAGCTTATGCATTCGCAACACTTAACCTTGCAAACGCAGACGATCAGGCATACATCATTATGGCAGCAGTTATGATCGGCGGTATGGTTCCTCCAATCGCAATCGCTCTTTCAAACACATTCTTCAAGAATCGTTGGACAGACGAAGAAAGAAAGAATGCTCCCGTAAACTATGTAATGGGACTTTCATTCATCTCAGAAGGTGCAATTCCTTACGCAGCAGGTCATCCGCTTCAGGTTATCCCTTCATGTATCGTTGGTTCTGCAGTAGCAGGCGCACTTTCAGCTCTCTTTGGCTGTAAGCTTATGGCTCCTCACGGCGGTATCTTCGTATTCGCAACAATGCAGGGTACATGGTATTTCTACCTCCTTGCTCTTGCAATCGGTGCGGTAGTTGGTATGTTTATGCTTGCACTTCTTAAAAAACCTCTTAACAGAGAGATTAAAAAAGTTAAATAAATTTCACAAAAAATCTTCCATTCTTTCTTAAAATATGATAAAATAAACTTAATTCAGACAGGGAGTAGCCCTCCCTGTCTGACACAAAACTATTATAAAGGGGTTTTCTATTATGGTATCAAAAAAACTTACATTAAATAATGCATCAGGTTTTCATATGCGTCCCGCATCAGTATTTGCAACAGCAATGGCAAAGTTCCAGAGTGATGTTACAATTGATTTCAACTCAAGCAAAATCAATGCAAAAAGTCTTTTAAATATTATTGCAGCTTGTATTAAGTGCGGCAGCGAGTTTGTAGTAGAATGTAACGGTCCTGACGAAGAAGAGGCTCTTGCAAAGGCAGTAGAGCTTATTGAAGGCGGACTTGGTGAATAAAAACGGGAGCGTGTCTTTTGGCACGCTTTCTTTCTAAAATTTGAAAGCAGGTGAGGTTATGTTACACGGAACACCCGCTTCCGAGGGTATCGGACTCGGAAGAGTAATGATTGTAGAAGAAGCAAAACTTGAATATAATAATGTAACTGTTACGGATACCGAGGCAGAGGTTGAGCGTTTCAGAAATGCGGTTAAAATATTTTGCGACAATACTGCAGCACAGGCAGATGCGCTGAAAGCGTCGGCAGGTAAAAAAGAGGCAGAAATTCTTGAGGGTCACATTCAGATGATGAAAGACCCGTATATGTGCGGCGAAATCGAAAAGTTGATTGATAACGGTCAGTGTGCCGAGGCTGCACTTGAGTATATGTGCGATATGTTCATCTCTATGTTTTCTGCCACAGATGACGAACTTACACAGCAGAGAGCGGCAGATGTAAAAGACTTAAAAACAAGTATGCTAAGCATTTTGCTCGGAGTAAAAGAAGTAAAACTTTCGGCAGCGCCAAAGGGTACGGTAGTTGTCGCAAAAGAACTTACTCCGTCCATGACAGCAGGCATCAATAAAGAAAATATTGTCGGAATTATTACCGAAACAGGCGGCAAAACATCTCATTCAGCTATCCTTGCAAGGGCACTTGAAATTCCCGCCGTGCTAAGCGTAAACGGTGCGGTTTCAAAACTTTCGGCCGGTGCTTATGTAATCGTTGACGGCAGTGAGGGCGTAGTAATTGATGAGCCGGATGACGCTGTTATTCAGGAGTACAATACAAAGAGAATTAATTTTCTTAAAGAGCGCAAAGAACTTGAAAATTTCAGAGGCAAGGCAACTAAAGCTTTAAGCGGTGAGGAATACGAGCTTTTCTGCAATATCGGCAAGCCGGAGGACGCAATAAAGGCAGTTGATGCAGACGGCGAGGGCGTTGGTTTGTTCAGAACTGAATTTTTATTTATGGACAGAACCGCTTTGCCTACAGAGGACGAGCAGTTTGACGCTTACAAAAAGGCGGCACTTACATTAAAGGGAAAGCCTGTAATTATCAGAACTCTTGACATCGGCGGCGACAAGGAAATTCCTTATCTCGGACTTAAAAAAGAGGAAAATCCTTTCTTGGGCTTCAGAGCAATCAGATATTGCTTAAAGCATAAAGATTTGTTCAAAACACAGCTCCGTGCAATTGTAAGAGCAAGCGCTTTTGGCGATGTAAGAATTATGTTCCCGCTTATTACAGCTGTTGAAGAACTTAGAGAGGGCAAGGCTCTTGTTGAAGAGGTTAAGGCTGAACTTAGGGAACAGGGAGTAGAATTTAACGAAAATATCCCTGTAGGCATTATGACAGAAACCTCGGCGGCAGTTATGATTGCTGATATTCTTGCAAAAGAATCCGACTTTTTCAGCATTGGTACAAATGACCTTACGGGTTATACAATGGCTTGCGACAGAGGAAATGACGATGTTGCATATCTGTATTCTCCGTTACAGCCAAGTGTATTAAGGGGCATTAAGTATATTATTGATTGCGCAAACAAGAATAATATTTCTGTAGGTATGTGCGGCGAGGCAGCGGCTAACCCGATGATGGTGCCGTTACTTATGTCATTCGGACTTACCGAGTTCAGTGTATCCGCACCGTCGGTATTAAAGGTAAGAAAAACAATTTCTGCATGGTCAAAGGCAGAGGCAGACAAGGTTGCCGAAAAGGTACTTGCAATGACTACCGAAAAAGAGATAAGCGACTATCTTAAAACTCTTTTATAATTAATCAGATAACAAGTTTCATAATCAAACTCTAAATAATAGTTTGCGAAGGGCAGTGTTCGTTTGAGCACTGCCCAAAGCCTTTTCTGAGGTTCTTTATCAAAATTGGTTTAATTTATGGTTTAGCGATGTACATCTGCAAAACCGTGATTAAACAATATTCCTTTTTCCGACAAGATATGTTATAATATCTGCGGATAGGTGATTTATGTGAATAATGATTATTTAGTTAAGAAAAAGCCGATGTATGCGCTTTTTGTGTTTGCTCTGCCTATTATTATAGGTAATATTTTTCAGCAGACATACACTATGGCGGACTCGGCTATTGTAGGCAGATTTGTAAGTGAAAAGGCTTTGGCGGCGGTAGGTGCGTCATATTCGCTTACAAATATTTTTATTTGTGTGGCAATCGGTGGCGGAATAGGTGCGTCGGTAATAGTCAGTAGGTATTTTGGCGCCAAGGAATATAAAAAGACAAAAACGGCAGTGTACACTGCGCTGATTGCTTTTACCGTACTTAGTGTTTTGCTTGGAATTATCGGTCTTGTGTTCAGCCGTCTTATTCTTATTGCGCTCAATACTCCGTCTGATGTACTTGATCTGGCGGTCGATTATCTGAACATTTACTTTGCGGGTTTGCCGTTTTTATTTATGTATAATGTGCTTTCCGCAATGTTCAATGCACTCGGAAAATCTAAAATACCGCTTTATTTTTTGATTTTTTCATCGGTGTTCAATGTTGCGCTCGACCTTTTACTCGTAAAAAATTTCAGAATGGGTGTAACGGGCGTTGCCTGGGCAACACTTATTGCACAAGGAATTTCGGTTGTATTATCATTCATAGTGCTTGTGTGGGAGTTTAAAAAGCTCAACATAGGTCGTGCAAAATTTTTTGAAAAGAGTGAGCTTTTGCCTATGGCAAAAATTGCTTTTCCGTCAATTATTCAGCAGTCAACGGTATCAATCGGAATGATGCTTGTGCAGTCGGTGGTAAACGGCTTCGGTTCGGAGGCTCTCGCAGGATATTCTGCCGCAATAAGAGTGGAATCGCTTTGCATAGTTCCCTTTAACAGTATAAACAATGCTGTGTCTTCGTACACTGCGCAAAATTTGGGTGCAAAGAATGAAAAGCGTGTTGTAGAGGGTTACCATGCCGCAAACATTCTTGTGGTAGCATTTTCTATTTTACTTATTCTGCTTATAGAACCTTTTAACAGTTTGATTGTATCAATGTTTCTCGGTGATGACGGCACAATAACCGCAATGAATACGGGCTGCGGATACCTTAGTTTTATGGGGTGGTTCTTCTGTTTTATCGGCTTTAAAATGGCAGTTGACGGACTTTTGCGAGGTGCTGGAGATATGAAAATGTTTACAGTCGCAAACTTTGTAAATCTGTTTATCCGTGTGTTTGTCGCAATGGCATTTGCACCGATTTTCGGCTTGCAAATGGTATGGATTGCAGTGCCAATCGGTTGGTTTTCAAATTGGATTATATCGTTTTTGGAGTATCGGACAGGCAAGTGGAAAAGGATATATAAGAGATAACTGTAAACTAAATAAAAATATTATATAAAATATAGGCATATGATTTATTAGATAAGTCATATGCCTTGCTTTTTTGTTCAAAAATCATTTATACTTTTTGGTCAAGTAAACAAAATTGTTTTTTTATTGTTGTAAATAAAATGAGGTAATGATATAATTTTAAATAAAGTTTGAATTTAGGAGTTGATTTTTTATGAAAACAAGCAAAAAAATTATAAGTTTGTTGCTTAGTGCAGCTATCATTATGTCTGCCATGGTGATAACAGCTGTTTCGGCGGCTGCCGCAGCAGACGGCTCAGAGGTATATTTTGATAATTCGGTTTTTAATTGGGAAAATGTTTATATTTATGCCTATGGTACAAAAGAAAATGCCAAATGGCCGGGTCAGCTGATGAGCGCAACTGATGACGGACTTTACAAGGCAAGCTTTACTTCAGCATATAAATCAGAAAGCATTATTTTTAATAACGGCAAAGAAAAGGACGAGGGCAAGGAGCAGTATCCAAAGGCAAGCGGACTTTCTTTAAAGGCAGGTCAGTGCAAGCTCCTCACAGCCGCAAAGCAGTGGGTAGATTACGGCAAGCCTGATTCTCATGGATACGGAATTGTTTACAAAGCCTCCGGTACAAGCTTTTCATCAGAATTTTTGCAGGTTCAGCTCGGACTAAAAAATGCCTCAGTAGGATACTATTCTGTTGACGGTTCGGCAAAAAAATCTTATACCGACGGCACAATTATTAAAATAGGCGAGGGTAAAATCGGTAACAGCGAAATTACTCTTGTGCTTACAGCAACAGGCGATGACGGTGTTGAAACAACACAGACTTTCACTTACAACAAAACATTTACAGCAGGCAAAACAACTTTTTCTGCTGACTCGGACGGACACACAACAGCTCCCGAAAGCGGCTATTACGGAACAAACCCGAATATGCAGCTGGGTAAATACAAGACAATTTCTGTTGATGGCGATGTAAGCGATTGGGACAGCTCAATGATTATTGCTCAGGGTACAGCAAACGATGACCCCCGAGTATATATGCCATCTTCAATGCATGAGCAGCCGTGGGACGCATACGCTCTCTATGGCGCATGGGACGATGAAAACCTCTACTTTATGTGGGAAATGGCAAATACATCATACATTACTTCTCCGAGCGATAATTTTGCGGCATCAAATGAGGCTCGCCCTTGGAGAAACAGTATTCCAATGTATATTGCGCTTTCAATAGACCCAAGCAAGCAGGCAACAGGCAAGGCAGTAGGCACAAACAAAGACGGCTCTGTTTACACAAATCCGTTTGTATGGGGTTGTGACGGCGGCGTAGCAAAAGACGGCGGTGTAGGCTTTACAACTCACATTGATACACTTGTTGCTTTCGATTCAAACAATTCAAACGGCGGCGCATCAATCTTCAAGGCTGATGTTCAGGATACGGACGGAACATACCTGTTTGATTATGATACAAGAGTTCCGATTGGCGTAACAAGCTATCAGGCACAGGATAACCGGAACGGATTCAAAATTAAATATGCAAACGGCACAAAGAGCGAAACTCTCTACGGTGTAAGAGAAGTAAAGGGCGACAGAACTTTAGGCGACAACACTGACCCTAACTCAAATTGGGTTGATTTCTTTAAACTCGGCTACAAGAAAAACTACGGTTATGTTTACGAGGTTGCTATTCCTTACTCTGCACTCGGTATCGACAGAAATTATGTAGAAACTCAGGGCATTGGCGCAATGCAGATTCTCACATACGGTACTTCGGGTATGGATACACTTCCACACGACCCCTCAATGCTTGATGTTGCAGATGCTGAATACAGCTACGATCCGTCTACTTCACACGAAAAAGAGGATATAGACAACATTACAGTTCCGCTTGCAAGACTTGGCAAGATCCTCCCTGATACACAGGTTCAGGAGGCAGAGTTTGAAGTAAACTTTGGCGCAGACAAGAGCTCATCTCAGCCTGTTGGCACAGCACTCGAGCTTAAAGCAGAGCCATACAACAACCATGGCAATGTTACTTACGAGTTTGCGGTAAACGGTGCAACTGTAAAGACTTCATCTGACAATACATACAATTTTACAGCAAATAATGCAGGCACATACACATTGTCTGTAAAGGCTATTGATTCAGACGGCTGTATAGCTGAAAGCACAAAGTCGTTCTATATTTCGGACGGCGGCGAGCAGGAAACTATCATAAAGGGCGATGTAAACCGCGACGGAGTTGTAGATGTAAACGATGTTACACACTTGCAGATTCACATTTCAAACGACGATAAAAATCCGCTTATTGATGTTACAAATAAGGCTTGGTTTGACGCTGCCGATATGTACGGCGACGGCAAGCTTGATATTCTTGACGCAACCGCATTACAGATTTATATCGCATAATTCGTAAAAGTTATAATCATATTCAAAAGGATTGCAGAGCAAAATCTGCAATCCTTTTTTGTGTATACAGGATGCAAGAATAGTGTAAAATTGCCTATATTGTATTGACATATAAGCTCTTGTAATCGTATTTACAATGCTTTTACTCTATACTTCAGGCAAGATTAAGGCAACAGAAAAATTTAAATCTGTTACACTTGCACTTTTACTTTCAACAATAAGCATTTCAATCCTTGCTTTTATCGGCTACCTCATTACTGCAACAAGAGGTTATGTAATGATTTTCGCAGGAAATCCTATCTTTGACATAGCAATGTCAGTTATTTTTATTGGCTCTATACTAAATGTTGGGGTAAGGAAAGAGCCTACAAAATAAATTTAAAAA
>OLSD01001280.1_pt1 | contig 21459 bp, 37 predicted proteins | sample 1672211 | NCBI WGS metagenome assembly OLSD01 (sample SAMEA3136659, study PRJEB25190) | human gut metagenome | reverse complement strand
CCTTTGTAAGGTCAATCTGGGCGTTCTCCTGGGCATTGGTGATGATCTCCCGGTCAAAGTCAAAATAAACATCCTTCTGCTCATAGTCCGTGCCCTGGGTATCGTTGATTTCCTTCAGTACCAGCTTCAGCAGCTTCCGCATGAACTGAAGCAGGAACGGGAGAAGGCCGTCACACTTCAGATCAAGGTTCGCATAGGCGCTCTTGATTGCAATGGATGTGGTGGCGCTGGTATCCTTCAGGGATTCCGTGTTCACTCCCTGCCCAAAGCGGAAAATGTTCTTTTCGTCCACTTCCATCTTGATTTTCCGGGCTTCCACCGGAATATCCACGGTCTTGATATCAACGCCGCCGTCATCATCAACGCCTATGTGCTTTTTGGCCTTGATATTCACCATCAATTCATCCAGATTGTTACCTTGGAAACCACGCACGACATACAGCGCTTCGTTTGTGTCTTGAATGTTGTTTGAAAGACCGGCGTTCATCAGGTCATAGTCATCAATCAGCGCCTTGATGGGCTTCAAGCCGGAAATCTGCTTTTTTCCGTTGTCCAGCCGGAAGAAGGGAATCAGGCCGTAATCGTCATAATAGGTGCTTTCGTCCCCGTCCTTCTTGTAGATGATGTGTGGCCGTGGGTTATGATCCACAGATTCATCCGGCACAATGGCCCCGTCATCCACCTGGCAATAGAACCAGGTCTGCTTATCGTCCCAAACCTGGATACGCTTTATCTTCTTGTTGTCCTTGCCTATCCGGTCAACGTACCAGAAGATCACATAGGCGCAACCGTCATCCGTTTCCTTTTCCCGGACTTCCACAACACCGATGCTGTCAGCCGTCTGAAAGGCCGTTCTATCGCTTTCGTCCTTGTAGGCATACATATACTCCCATCCCTTGGAAACAGCACCAGAAATCAGTTCTAACAGCTCCGCAACGAAGTTTTCATTTTCGTTGAAATAGGCGTCGAGTTCTGTTTGCAGCGCCGGGATATCGGATTTCACAAAACCATCATGCCCAGAAAGCATATACTGCGCTTGTTGATCCACCAATAAACGGAAAAATGGGTGGCTTATTCGGATATTGCTTTTTGTCAAATCCTCTTGCAGCTTCCCGTCACTGTCTATGAAGAAAATCCGGCAGTTCTTGATATCGTGATCCGCTTCATAGTAGCGCCGCCCTTCCATGGCCCGGCGTTTCTTCGTGCTGGAAGCGTCCTTGTCGATGAATGTTTTAATCTCCGAAACAGTAAGCATTTAATCACCTACATTCTGTGTTGTATTTATAGTTAAGTCAGCCACTTCTTGATCTTACGCCAGCCCTCCACGCCATACCGCAGCGCTGCCATAGCGTCATCCTGGAACGGCACAGGCTCATCCAGGTATTCCCCCGTTTTTTCGTCCTTCTTCCACTTCCATTGCTGCAATTCCTTGATTGTATTCACGCAATGCGGATGAACGTATATTTTCCGCTGTTTGAGCCAGTCAATCTGTGCCTTGACGCTTCCGGCGCTGCCGCCCTTGTCCACGCCACGGGCGCGGAAACCGGCTTTCTGCCACATCTTGATTCTGTCCGGCTCGGCGCTGTCGCACCACATCTGCTTATTCCGGGGAATGCCGGATGCAAGCTGGATGATCTCGGACGTATCCTTTTCAAAGACATAGATTTCTGACAGAATAGAAACATCATCGTCCTTGATACCCAGAAGCAGAATAGCGTTTGCATGGTTAAAGCCAAAGTCCTGGCCTATGGCTATATCGTCATAATCGTTCAAGTTCTGGCTGACCTCTTTGATCTCCCAATTATGGAGAATCAAGCCGCCTATTTCGCCCCATTCCCCCAAGCCGTATATCTGATAGCCTTCCGGATCAACGGCCTTCCTGCGCTCCATACGGGCCTTGTAGGCATCGTCAATGAAACGGTTCATCAGATAGGTTGAATGGTGGGTCAGCACATTAGGATCAGGGATATCAAAAAAGACCTTCTTTATCCAATGATTTTTATTCACGGGATTGAAGGTCATTCTGATCTGGTAAAACTGACCGGGCGGCAGCTCGCCACGCAAACGGTCATCTATGATTTCAACATCGGCCTGGGTCAACTCCGTTGCTTCCTCACACCAGACATCCGTCAGCTTGCCTTTCTGGAAGGTGATGGACTTCAGCTTTTCACGCTGCTTGTCATCGTTCATGCCCCGGAAGATGATCTGATTGCCGTTAGCCCTGCAAGTGAGCTTCAGCGGGGACATATTTATTTGCCAATACCGTTCCGCTTTATCCCCAAACATACGGTAAATAGCACCGGTCAGCTCTGCAAAGGTGCTGTCCCGGTTTGTAATATCGGATTTCCGGATGCAGACCAGGTTCCGGCCCTTATCCTGCATCAGACGCAAGATGTAGTTCTGGGCCGTGTCAACGGATTTTCCAGAACCAGCTAAGCTGAACCTTTCATCACAATGTATCTTTTTTCGCTTCTGTCAACTTCTTTGAAGCAAGGATTCATCTTGACTGAAATGTTCATACGGCATCACCACCTTTTTCAATGGCTGTAACAGTGAAGCCGTGTCTATTTGTGAGGAACTGATTGAACCGAATGTTTCTGACCGTCTTTTCGTTTATGCCTAACGCTTCAGCAGCTTCCTTGTAGCCACGAAAAACGCCAATTAAAAAGTCGTCCTTATCTCTAACTTCCAGAGTAAGAACGACTTTGCTTGCAGCCTTTATTGAATTGGCAAGAACCTGTTTTCTGAACACCGGATTGTTTTCAAAGCAATGCTTTGTATTTCCGCTGACTGTTGTCCATTCAAGGTTTTCAGCGTGGTTATTTGTCTTGTTTGAATCAATGTGATTCACCACATTGCAACCGTCCGGCTTTTCACAGAAATATAGTGCCACAAGCCTATGCACCCTTTCAGAAACCAGCTTCTTGTTTGGCTTCATCAGATTAAGGCACAAATAACCTGTTTTCTTCAGTTGTGGCTTCATCATGCTTTGCGTTGCGACATTCCAAATCCTGCCGCAATTGCTCACCTGATACCGTCCGCCATAGCCTTCGATCTCTTTCCAGAGTTCGTTTTCAAAATCCATTGAAAACACCACCTTTCTTTAATTTATGTTCACAAAGCATCAGCCGCCTTGAACGCTTCAAGCAGCTTCGGAAACTGAATTGCAATCCAATCAACCATTTCTTCATTCTGCGCCCAGGTGGAATTCTCGGCCAAGCCGCTTTCAAAAAGAAAAGCATGAATGATCTCATGCCGCTTCACTTTGTTTGTCTGAACTTGCAAATTTGATTTACACGTAGGATCATCCCCGCTTTTTCTGTATGATTCTGCAAATAGTTCCTTTGTGGTTTCGTCACAAAAGCCATCACATCCATCCAAACGGGGGCATTCTTCATCGTTGCACACTGTCAGTGTGTATTCGGTGCCCAGCACATTGATTTTCTTATTTTCCATCTTCATCACCATAGTCCACCGTAATGTTCAAATCCATATCAGCTTCAACTTCCAGCTTATCTTTGAACATTCCAAGGTGTCTACCCAAAAGTTCAAGGCTTGCTTTCTTGTCATACAGTTTTATTTCTCTTTCTGTGCCAAACTCAGACGGCTTTATCTTAACAGACTGGATGCAAGCCAGATCTTCGTCTGTTGCGGATATCCTAACAGTTGCGTTTTCAAGATCAACCACATCCGCAATATTGACAAATGCCAGCTTAGCCAACTCCTTAACAACTCTGTCCTGATTAATTCCTGTTCTTTTTGACCTTTCAGCCATTTCCCTTGCAATTTCATCCGAAACCTTAACAATTGTTAACAGCCTTGATGCTGCCTGTTCTGCCGTTCTCGGAGAATACCCGGCTCTGATTGCAGCCTGGGTAGCATTCAGATCAATCAGGTATTCGTCACAAAAACGTTGCTGCTTCGCTGTTAGCTTCGCCACAATCATCCCCGCCTTTCTTTATTTCTGCAAAGAAAAAGCAGCGTTATCAATACGCTGCCTGGTAATATCAAACGTTTCTATAACTAATTCACTTGGCGTTGATAAAACATAGGGAAATTTGTCACCGATGTTCTACGGACGCATTTGAAGAAATAAAATCAAATCGCCATTACTTCACATCCCGCAATGCCTTTTATTTATTCGTACGAAAATTTTTTCGATTTTCTCATCGACAGTAGTCAAAAATTTAATTTGATCAGCGCTATCATGTTCCGAATTCATTGCATCAACAATATAATTCTCTAAATTTTGCAGTTCTTTTTGTAGTACCAGAAAAAATTTGTTATCCGCATATTTGAAATATAGAATTTCTCTTCTTAACTCATTCAAATTATCAACTAACGTCTCGTGCCCTTTTATTTTCCTATTTTCAAAACAAATTTTTTCACGACTATTCGGGATTTTTCTAATCAAATAATCTTGGAATATCGATGCAAAAAAGGCTGATGCAAGTGTAGTTTTATGGGCTATTCTTGTTTGATATATCGCGTATATCGATATAGCGATAGCCGCCATGGAAAGAACTATTGATGCCCAGTTAAAAAAGTCGATTACATGCGAGCCCTTATCAACTATATTCACATTTAATACATCGGATGTGAAAAATAGTTTCGAGATATCGACTACAGTGTTGGCCATCATCTGTACACCTCGTTTATAGTAGATTATCGTAAACTCGTTTTACAATATCTTCGTTTCTTGCTTGCACTTTAATATGACGAAATACCCCGTCTATTCCCAAACTGTTGAGCCAGTAAGCGAAAAAGCCTTGAACAAAAGACGATGCTATCATTTCTATATGATCGGGAAAAATAATACAAAAATCCGTCTCTTCCTTTAAGTACGGTTTAACTTGTTCTTCGAAAGTCTTCTTTCCAAATGGATTACCCGCCAATGAAACAAGAGTTTGCTTAAAAGCTAGGTTAACAATTTTCATCTTCTAACTCCTTTTTATACACAAAGTTAAGATTATATGCAACGCCGGGCAGCGTTATCGGGCATGTTGCTAATATATGCGAAGCTGGCGGACTATAGAAGAAATCATTTTCATTGTTAAACCCAATCCAACCATTTTCATCATGATCCAAAAGACCCTTGTCAAATCGCATTATACGATTTCCAGCAAGCAAGTAGCAACAATCGGAATCTGAATTTTGTTCAAGTGATTTCAAAAGAGTCGTCAATCCCGTTCCCCCTGATGTAGTTTCGCCAATGCGCCCTGAAATACGATCTTGAAAAGCAACGATTCTTAAGAAATCATTCTCATTATAATCTTCTGAAAAATACTTTTGATGCTGTTCACGAGCTGCACATACATGCGCATAACGATTATCTTCGCCCTGATTATAAGCAAGTTTGTTTCGCAACCCATCCTCAAAAGCTATCTTCGAGAAACTAATTACAGCAATCGATACACCTAGATACGCATTTGGTTTCTCTTCTCGTCGAGTTATTCCATTCAAGCCTCTTTTGCGATACTCCGAAGAAAAATCAATGTCTAACAAACAGCTGGTATGCGAATGCTCTGTTGCATTTCCAATCAATTCAGCAACTACTTCGGCTAACTGCTTACTGTATTCGGGATTAATAGATCGATGCTGCAAGAACATCTGAACATTCGTCATGACAACACTCAAATCACCATTCTCTGCCGCGTCTTGAGCAATCACACTCCGAAAATGATCCAGCCCCATATCTTTTAGAAAAAGATTCTGATATTTTTGTAAGTTCTCCTTAGTCGGATTCCCTAATAATCGCAAAGGAGAAAACTTGATAAGCTCAGTGTAAATCGAGTGTTCCATACTAAATCCCAGAGTTACAATATGATGATAATCCACAATTAGTGAATAAATTATACACTCAAACAGCAATATTGAAAGCTTATCCATGGCTTTCAAATTTCCCATATTAATGTTTAGTGGAACACTGACTGATCGAAATCTGTTATGAACAGCAGATATAAAGTTAAGTATTTTGTGAATGCCCCGAAAATCAAGCATGTCTGAATCATATGCATAGCAGGCGGCGCCTCTTATTAAACGAATTTTTCTACTCCCTGCTCTAGCAGAATGGTTTCGCTCGATAAAATACTTTGTATTCAGCATGCAATCCATAAACCCTTTTATCTTCTGTTTTACGCAACACTTTGATGCATATAGTTTGCCTGCAGCGAAGCGTTTCTATTCCTATGTTTACTCACCCATTATTTGTGTTATATTGTATCATTGTTTAATAATTTCATCAAGTCATCTTAATAAAAAAGCATTTCCGTAACTTCTCACTAAGAAAATAAGCCAGACAGGTAAGGAGAACAATAACCCTGTCTGGCCTATCCAGGAGGAAGGAAGAACAGCAAAAAAGCCACAACCTTCATCGGTCGTGGCTTAACACCCCATCTGCTATTCTTCAATTATAAGGATATCATCCGGGGATAGTGAATTTCAATGAACACTTTCCGCTTTGCTAAGGATTTTATTGAATGCCTGTAAAGCCCGTCCATGCACCAGGTAAACGCCCCGCACATCCGCGTATCCCATTTCGTCCGCTATCTGTTGCCACGATTTGTATAGCACATAACGCTTGTACAGCACATCAAAATGCTTCGGCTTCTGAATCTTGTTCAGGGCATTACATATTTCTGCCTTGCTGTCAATGTATCTATCAATCTCTGCATCGATCTCCTTTTGCAGATCAACAATCCTGGAAACAGCATCCCCAATCTTATCCTGTGACCGGGAACCGCCACCGGCATCATCCCGCAGCGTTTGCGTGATCTTCCTTACCATGGCGTTCAGCCGATCCAGTTCTTCCATCTTGTTGTTTATATGCGTATCGTATAGCTTAACACGTTTCAAATACGCCTTTACATCAGTCATGTTGTCACCCCTCATACATGTCACGTTTTGCAATTCTGTTTCTGTCTTCATGGCTCTTTACTCCACCATCGGCCCGGCGCTGTATCTCAGCTTGCGCCTGGCAAGCGTCACGGGTGGCGCAGCCTTTGCCGTTTTTACGCATTGCCACCCGCCACAATTCATCCATGGTCATAGACCGCAATTTTGATAGCGTCATATTACATCAAAATAGGCCGTCTGCTTGGTGCTTGTTTTATTAAATCCTGTAGTAATGCCACAGTCGTTCACCTCATTCCTTCGTTTGCGTTTTGTTCTTTATATGGCAATCAATGCCTCTATCTTTACAAAAGGCGATGACTTTCTCTGCGCATTCGTTGTAAAAAGGTTTGTTTTCTCTAAAGGCGGAAATGGTCTTGTTGTAGTTTGTCCTGCCGAAGATAATCCTGTCCACAAAGCTAACAGACTCAAGGATCTCGCCGAGGTTCTGGTCTATCAGGTTTGGAGTGGGATAAGGTTCTATGCTCACCCATGTCTTGCAGCCCGCATCATGCAGGGCTTTTAATGCGGCAAGCCGGTCATCGTAAGCCGCCGCTCTCGGTTCCACCTTTTCCCGGTATGCTTCATCAAGAGAAATCAGCGTAATGCCGTATTCGTTTTCGCTATACAAGTCCTTTAGTCCAATCGGCAGGAGTCCTTTTGTAAGTACACAGCATTTAATGTTGTCCGCATTCAATCTCCGTATGGCGGCAAGACTCATCTGCTGTATTTCCGGGTAGCCATACATAAACGGATCGGTCGTAAAGCACAGCTGAACCGACTGTATCTTATCCTTCAATTTAGGGATTTCTTTATCAAGCAGCTCCAGCGTGTTGGATACAAGAAACGGGCGGCACCACTCTTCATAGGTCTTGACCTGACCGAATCGTTTTTTAAGCAAAAAGGCATAGCACGGATATTTACAGCCGTGCGAACAGCCGAGTACGTGATTCATGGTATAGTCCCCGTACTCGACGCCTGTCTGGTAGAGCATACTCTTCCGTTCAATGTATTCTGCCACTTTCATATCATTTCACCCACCTTACTGATACGTTCTTGCCGTGACCTTCGGTTCCACATCTCTACAAGCTTTTTATATCCGTTTTGCTCAAAAAGAAGTTCGCCTTGGCGTACCGTAAACTTGGATTGTTCCTTCCTGCTGATTCCGCAGGCTCCTCCGCAAAAGGGGCACGGTTTCAGTTCAGCCATTTTCATACCCCCTTGGCAGTTTCGGCAGTGGCATCCAATATGCAGGCGATTCGTCGCAGTCTGTATAAAAACCGCAATCGGTATAGGCGCACCAGAATGTAAGGTGTTCGTCAATGTCACAAAGAAAGCCAACGGCCATGTTGGTTTCGTTCCCGTTGTCAAACAGCATTAGCACATCTTCGTGCAGCTCCGGGAGCCTGTTTTTGCATTTAACCCATCTCGCCATTTTCAGCACCTCTTTTCCAGCGTTTTCGTGGTCGCGTCCTTGTAGTACCTGTTCGTCCCGCCCTTGGGCTTTAGCTCTATGGCGGTGATGCTGTAATCCATTACGGCGGCGATACCAGCCAGCGCATTCCATAGAGCACGGGCCTTTTTGAGCGCTTCTGCTTCCTTCTCCGCTATCTGTGCAAGGGCCTGCACGGGCGTGGGCTTGTCCATCCGCTTTATTTCCTGCTCCCGCAGCACGTTTTTATACTGTCTTGGCGTTACGGGCTTTTCCTTGGGCCTGTCCAGATTCCGTATGGCTTCATTTTCTGCCGGGCAGATGTAGCCGCTGCCATTGGTGTAATCTCGCCGGATCGTCATTCTTTACCCCCTAGCAAATACATCCCGCTTTTCTGATCCAGACGCAGCTTCAGGATAGTTTCCTGCAAAGGCAAGGATACCTGCTGCTTCGTCTGCTCCCGTTTGGCCAGTGCTTCATAGATCGTGCGGAAGTTCGCCCTGTCAGCCGTTGGGTTTTCAGACATGCACAAATCCATAAATCCAAGCCGTTCCACGACTTTCCTTGTGAGGGGGTCAAGGCTATCCAGTGCGTCTTTCTGCCGATTATGGCCGTAACGCCGGATCGCCTTAACCGTTTTTTGCCACCCTTCGCCCCAATCCGGAATTTCTGGATTCTGGATGGATGCAGCCAATTCACGGATTTCTGCAATGGAAGGTGGCCATTTATTTGTCTGCACCCATTTCCACAGGGCAATTTCGGCAACCTTGTATGGGATATCTTGCAGCTCCATGTGCCACAGCTCCATAGCCATGTCATTTGGCAGCAGGGCTTCTTTCGGGTAAAATGTCCGCAGGGCCATAGCCCATTTTGAAAACTCTTGTTTTGTCATTGGTAGAACCCCCTTGTGTGTTGTATTCGTCTGCGCTTTTCTCGCATAGCGCCTTCGTAGCTTTTAATCAAAAACGAAAGTGCCTTTTCTTTTCTGATTTTCTTTTTCTCAGCGTCCAGCCGTTCCTTTTCTTCGATGTATACCGGGCAATCAGCATGGCACCTGGAAGCCCGTTTTTTGCAGTTTTTACAGCTGAAGTCCATGCTAATTGCCCCCATTCGCCCAGGCATCGGCCATTTTATAGAAATCATCCAGTTCTTCAGCCTTTGTTTGTCGCTGATAGCCGCCTGAAGCCGGTTTCCGTTGGTTATTTTGATTCTGAAGCCGGTCAAAGATAATGCCTTTCCAACCATTGGCCATGCTGTCATCAATCAGGTTGCAAACAGCCTTATCCCCGTATTTCAGGGAATTGTTTTCAACCTGGCGCAGTAGCGTTTTCATGCTCTGCTCATTGTATGGCTCTTTGCGTTCGGTCTTGTAGGTGATCCATTCGTCCATCTTGGCCTGAAGATCAGGAGAAAGAACATAATCGGGAAGCAGACGCTGAAAAAGTGTGTGTGTGGTTTCTCTTTTTTCAGGCAATTCGCCAGAATTGCCCCTATTATATATATCAGTATCAGTAACATTATCAGTATCATTATCAGTAACATTATCAGTAACATTATCAGTACCATTATCAGTATCAGTTCGTTTTGTTCCGCTTTGTTCGTTTTGTTGAACAAAATTAACACTTGTTCGTTTTGTTCCGCTTTGTTCGTTTTGTTCAGCCTTTGCCCGTCTTGCTTCACCGCTTCGCCTTCCGGCTTCTGCCCTTCGTTCGCAGGTGTCCTTATATTTCTGCATGTCCCGTTCCAGCTGGGCACGAATGAAGGAAAAGGCCATCATAGGCAAGGCTTCAAGCGCCGGTTCCGCACCGGTTTCCACATAGTCAAATATCGCCATCAAAAGCCGCCCCTGATCTTCTGCGGGTAGCAAGGCAAAATGTTTTTTGTAGTCGCAGTAAAGGACAAAGCTTTTTTTGTCGGCCATTGCTTCAGCCCCTTTCGCCCTGTTTCATACTGTACCGCTTGATATAGCAGCTTTCCCCGTATCGGTTTTTTACGGCTTCCCTGCTGCTTGTGATGGGATATCCCTGTCTTTTCAGATCAGATATCCGTGATGCAAGGCGCATAACGCCCAAATCCTTCAGTGCTTCAAGCTGTGTGATGCTGCCGAATTCTTCAATGTAGACAAGCACCCTTTCCGTTTGTGTTGCCTTCATGCTATCAGTCCTTTCTATCACCCGCCCCACCGCAGCAGGGCGGGTGATACTGTTTTTTCAGCCGGTGATCAGTTCTGCGTACGGAAGCCGTTCTATCCATCCGCAGAACAAAATCCATTCGTCCAATTTGTGGTTGCGCCGTGCGTGATAGATGTTTTTCAGCACCGCATAATTGAGCTGCACCGTGCGTCGCTGGTTGTAGGACGAAGGGAGAAGCTGGATCATCTGCCACCAATAGTGCTTGTCTTTAGTTTCAATAAACGCTTCACGCACGGCATTCAAATATTGAATCGTGTCGTTTAACATATACAAGGATTTTTCATTCAAGTATTCATGGCTGAAATCATCCAGCGTGAATTCCTTGTCGGCTATCTTGTGCATGGTGGAGCAGGAGTTTGCAACCGTTCCAACCTTGTATGTATCGTACTCTTTGTACCAGTACAACGGGGCGGTTATGTCTGCCGTGACGGTTATCATCCGCAGGAATTTCCCATGATCCGGGCCAGCTGCGGCCAGGGATTTCATCAGGGCAAAATCGTTTTTGCCAATTTCATAGCAATAAAATCCGGTGCAATCTCTTCCTTCTGCCGTGCAACATCCTTCCCGTTCAATTTTGCCGCATTTACCGCAATCAACAACCGGATAACTGTCTGACTTTTCCCAGCTATTCATGGGATTCCGCATCCCCCGGATAGCCGTTTCCCAGCCGTATATTTCAACGTTTTCAATCTTAATCATGCTGTTTTTCCTCCTTGTTGCTCCACGGTGTATCTACCATTTCCGGCATTTTCAGCTCCATTTGGATTGCCCACAGGAGATTCCATGCGGCGGCTACCAGGTGCGCTTCATCTGTCTGGCCGTCAATATGCTTGGCAAGGTGCCTTGCGGCAGAATCCAGCAAACTATGCGTTGGTATGCCACGGTCAACATTGTGTTCACCGTACTTCCTAGCGCCGTTTTCGCAGTGTTTAGATACCTCCATGATTGCCGCCCAGGGCAGCAAATCCATCCTGCCCTTGCCTTCGTGCATGTCACGGACGGCCCCGGTTGTGAATTCCGTGCGGTCGCCGCTGTCTGCAATAATCGTCATTCAAACCTCCCGGATTCTGATCCCGTGTTCTTTCAGCATCAATTTACGCTTGATGATATATTCGGTCGTTCTGAAGCCCTTTGTGTCCTCCACAACGAATTCCGGCGCTCCGTCTTTGACCTTTTCCTTTTCCATATAGGTGAAATCAGCATAGTATTTACACGCTTTTTCAATCACCTTGCCTTCTTCGTCCTTCTGCACCGGGATCAGGGTGAAGGGGACTTGACGTTTCAAATCCTCAATCTTTCCGGCCCTTTCCAGCAGCTTCAGTTCCCGCCAGCGGTTATATTCCCGAATGGAATCAAAGGTCATGCCGTCCTTTTTGACTTTCCTGCTTCCGTACTTACCCTTCGACATATCCGTCTGCCCCCTTGCAAATCTTTTTCCCGGCCTTCAGATCGTCCGTACAAATCGCAGTAGTTCCCATTTGCAGTGCGCCCGCAAAGTCAACGTACACATAGCTGACGAATGCACAAATCGTGTTTTTCGGAAGTTTAAGCTCCATATCCATCCTCATTTCTCCTTTCAAAACGGAATGTCATCGGCTGAAACATCGGTGAATCCGTACTCATCAGGCGGCGGCGTAGGTTCCCCGGTGGGCGCTGCCGCTCGATCTCCGGAAGCCTTTTCGCAGAATTCGTGCCTTGCAACAATCACATCCGTTGTGTAGTGCTTCACGCCGTCCTTCTCATAGCTGCCAGTTCGCAGATTGCCTTCAATGGCAATCTTCATGCCCTTGTGCAGATACTTTGCGGCAAAGTCTGCATTTTTGCCGAAGCAGGTACAGCGGAGAAAGTCCGCTGTAGCCTGTCCGTCCTTTTTCACCTGGCGATCCACCGCCAAGGAATACTTGGCAATGTTGGTGCCGGTGCTGGAAATGCTGTATTCCGGGTCTGCTGTCAAGCGCCCTGTAAGAATCACTAGGTTCATGGGTTATTCACCCCCGAAAAGCGCCGCCTGAACATCCTGTGCGGCGGGTTCCGGCATTGCTTCCGGCTCCTGGACTGGCTCTGCCGGGATATCTGCAACAAAGGCAACCGGTTCTTCCTGCCCTTGCTCTTCAGCCGTATAAAGCCCCGTCAGATTGCTTGGAAATGCTTCCCGGAGGGCCTGAACCTGGGCAACCTTGCGGATCATGGTTGCGGGTTTCTTGCTCCATTGGCTGTTCAAGCTGCCGTCTTTCTTGCGTCCGGCATATTCATCAAAGCCCACTTCAATCCGGGTACTGTGGGAACGGTCTTTTCTGAATACCTCTGCCCAACCGCCGACAAGCTTTTCACCCGGCAGATAGAATGTCCCGGTTCTGTGGTCGATTTCCCCGGTTTCATCGTTGAAAACGATAATTCCTGAATCAATGCCGTCATAAGCGGGGTTATTTTCGCCACGCTTCAGGAAGGCTTCCTTGCCTACAACCATTGTGGCCGGTTCGTTTCCGTACTTGATGCAATAGGCTTCCTTCAGCCAGGGGTTCAAGCCGGAAAACTTGCAAAGGTTGATGAACATGGCTACTTCCTGCATGGTTACACGGTCTTTATCACCGGATACAAGATAGTTGCGCACCAGAGATGGGGTCAGGGTGACTTCCATGCCGTTCACGCTGAAGGATGCAGAGGGTTCTTTCTTTGCCGCCTGATTCTGGGGTAATCTGTTGCTTACTGCCATTTTTTTCACGTTCCTTTCTTTGATTAAAGTGATTTGTAACGGATACCATTTTCTTTGAACCAAGCGCCAAGGGCTTTTGCTTCATCGACAGACAGAAAGGCTTGAAAACCTATCCATTGGCGGCACGGTTCCTGTTTTTCAACGCTGGTGACGGTCTTTACAACTTCCGTTGCAGGTTCGTTTTCAAATGTGGTTGCGGGACTTGCGGCAGCAACCTTTTCCGCTTCTTCCTTGCGCTTCTGCTGCTCCGCTTCCCATGCGGCCTTCTTTTCTGCCTGTTCCTGAAGCCTGTGGGCTTCGCTGACGGCTCTTGCAAGGTCAAGGGTATCAATGTAGCACTCCCTGGCTTCAAAGGAATAAGACGGCAAAGAATCAATCACAGCAAGGTCTTTAGCAATCTGTTCCAGCTTGCCGTCAATGATATCCTGGATGGATTTCATGCTGACTGACGCATTCAGCCACCGGGAATCCAGAATCAATTTGAAGGAAATAGCTTCAGGAACCTTGTCCGCTGCCAGAACCGAATGCCAATATTCTTCAATGGCCTTCAGCTTTTCGGCCTTTTTCTGCTCTTCAAATGCCTTCACCTGCTTGTCAATCACGGTGCAGGGCTTGTCTATGATGCTGATAATTTCATTGATCTGGGCTTTGAATTCGCTGAACGGCTGCATGTATTCACGTTCACGCTTCATACGTTCGTCATTCAGCGCCTTCTTCAGTCGGTTCAGGTCAGCCCGGTCTTTCTTTGCCGCCTGAATCTGATCCTCCGTATAGACAAGGCTGGCATAGGTTTCAGCCTTCAGAAGCAATTCCTGCTTCAATTCCTCATAATTGAAGGTGATAGGGGCGGGAAGCTTCACTTCGTTCACTTTGAGTTGCATTTTTCTTTCTCCTTACTTATATTTCCGGAAGCAAAAGCCCCGGTTTTTCTTTGTTTTTGACGCTTTCCCAGAATTCAGCGCCTTTTTCCATCAGATAATCCATATCTTCCTGAACATCGGCCCGTTCAATGAAGTAATGCCGTGTTTGCAGGTACGGAACACCTTCAAATTCCGTCTTTAACTGGGCTTTCAAGATTGCAAAATCCGCTTCAATGACGGCCATATAGAACAAAACCTGGCAATAATAATTGGATGGGATTTGATGGTTCCATTTCTCTTTTTGCATGGATTGCAGGATATTGGTGGTTTTGCATTCCCACACGCCAACACGCCCGTTTTCGTCCCGAATCCAGCCGTCAAGGGAAGCCAGCGCCCACGGATACCGGGAATTACGAAAGCTGTTGTTTTCTTCGTAGAAAACCTCATACTGTGGGAAATCCAGCTTGAAAAGATCCCTTAGCAGCGGTTCCGCTTGTGTACCGTACTTGATATAGGGCTTATCGCTTATATCTTCCGGCTCCACGGCCCCGGTCTTCAGTTCCCACAAGTCCACATTGGACATATAGGGATTCAGGCCAACCACGGCGCTGATCTCGCTGCCGCCTATACCCTGCATCCTGTGTTTCAGCCATTCTTCACGGCTTGACAGGATCGTTTTTTCTATCATTTGATTCCTCCTTTCTCCATGCTGTCTATTGCCTTTTCTTTAGCTTTTCTTGCTCGATAATCAAGGCTGCTGCGGCTTGCTCTATGCATTTCATGCGTCTGGCTCTTTCTTCGTCAGTCAGGATCGGCCTGTAAACCCTGTCAATTCCATTTGACCGTTGAAAAATTATTGGTTCACCATATACATCCTGACTTTTCACGCAAGCATCCCCCTTTCCACCATATTTCAGCCTATTCCGTACCTGGTTGTCCGAATACTTCTATGCGTCCTTTACTTTGATTTTTGCCATCAGCGCTTCCATAGAAGTGATTTTTCGTCTTAAGCTCTCGTTTTCCATCCGCAACTCTGCGTTTTCCTGTTTCATATCCAGATCTATCCCACGCCAGGCGGCCTTTTCTTCCTTCAGGCGCTGCTTATCCCGCATAACTGCCCGATACGCTTCCATTTGCCGCCTTTTGCGGGAATCGTTCAAGGCTCCAATAAACAACAGGATTCCACCAATAGAACATCCGGACAGCAGGATTGCCCCCACTATGTATTCCATGTCATTCACCATCTTCTTCCGGTATGTTTTTGAACAGAAGTTCCAGTGTGTCCATTGTCCAGCCTTCGGCCATAAGCGCCATGCCCCGCTTTTCCAACCAGCGCAGATCAGCAAGGTATTTCCGCTTGCGGTACAAAAGCCGTTTTTCCTTTTGTGCAAGCTTGACGGCTTCCGTTTTCTTCAGACGCTCGATCTCTGCGTCAACCAGTTCTTCCGGTGTGATTTTCCTTGACATCGGCTTTCCCTCCTTATTCCGTTTGGCTTTCCAAACTTAGACGGTAAAAAAATAAGCGTAGACATCTACAGCGGGAATCTGAAGCAGGAAGCAGCTTTTTTCGATCTCCTTCCGTGTCCAATCGCTTTTCCCATTCAGCTTCAAGCTGAGTGTTGAACGATCCATTTCCATAGCGGCGGCAAAACTGTCCTGACTTCCAAATTTTTCTTTGATTTTTCCGCGTAGCTTTGCATAGCTTGCACTCATTACTTCTATCCTTTCTTTTTGATTAATGATGTTGACCTGCCATCATCAGTGCCAGGCGGTCATCCCCGGCAGACGGTCGTTAGACCGTTTCGGCTTATATTGATTTGTCTTCGCATTCCGTCCTAATTGTGCGGTGAATAACATCTTCTATAAGAATATAATCGTTAAAAGACACCTTGTTTTCAGCCAAAACTTCATAAACTGCATTGCATATTGTGGCAAACCGTTCAACGCTCATCGGTCTGTTTGTGCCGATCGTGCCAACATAACCTTTACCGTGTAGCCTTTCGCATGAAGAGACATGCATTTTGAAAAATTTGTTTTCTTTAATATTCATCGAAGTTTCCTTTCAGACCGTTCGGCTTAATGAATGTATCCATTTTGGAGCAGAAACGCTGTATCTTCGTCCCAGCAAACAGGCTCTCCGTTGTCCTCTGCTGCTTTAAGCTCGGTGTAGTTCCTCTGTGCCAATGCCAGCCCGTCCCACTGGAACACATTTTCAATAACAAAGCCTTTGGAATACTCGGTACACGGAAGAAGCTGATACCGTCCGGCGCATCTTGTGCAATAACGCACCTTTGCGCATTTTCTGCCGTTCTTGGCAATGTACAGCTTTTCAATGATGCCTACCCGGAAAATCCAGCCGTTCCACCCGGCCCGAAGCGGTGCGAATTCATATACAGGAATCTGAACTAATTGCCCTATTTCGGGGTTCTTAACTCTTTTCATGTAATTCTCCTTTCCGGGCGGTTTTGCCGCCGCCCTGCGGCGTTTATGAATTGTCAGTCCACAACATAGTAAGGAAGTTTTTTGTACTGGCTGATATCGGGGGCTTTCGTTGTAGGCCGGAAGGCGTTGCGCCCGGTCTGCTTCATGACCTGCTCCTTGCAGATTCTGCAAGCATCCTTGGCGTTGTTCGCGTTGACAAACATATGCTCCAAATACTCATGACGGTTCTTCTTGATCCAATAAAACACCTGATAGTTTTTCATTTCAATTTCCTCCTGCCTGTCGGCTGTAATGTTTGGCTTTCCAAACCTCATGCTTTTATTATAGCGATATAAATTCAAAAGTCAATAGTAAATTTTGATTTTTCCAAACTATTTATGTGGACAAGCAAATTTGTGTTGACTATTCAAAACAAACGGCGCATACTAAATAAAAAATGGAAGGAGGGGATAACAATGGGAAATGAGTTTGAGCGAGTATCAACAACCCCGGAGCGGTTGCGGGAAGCAATGTCCATTAAAAACAAAAAACAAATTGATCTTGTTCGTACCACTGGCATTGATAAAGGATCAATAAGTAGTTACTTATCCGGTCGATATGAGCCAAAGCAGGAAGCCATTTATAAACTGGCAATTGCACTTGATGTGTCTGAAATGTGGCTGTGGGGCTATGATGTTCCAATGGAACGCCCGTCTGCGCAAAAAGGGAAAAAAGAGTTTGAAAAAAATCCTGAAAACGGCCTTTATCCTAATCTCATGCCAATCACAACTAAGAGTTTCCCTGTGCTTGGAGATATTGCCTGTGGAAAGCCTATTATGGCAAACGAAGAAAAAGAATTGTATGTGGAAGCCGGAACCGATGTGTTCGCGGATTTCTGCTTACGGGCTAAGGGCGATTCCATGATAGGGGCAAGAATCTACGATGGGGATATCGTTTTCATTCGAAAGCAGGAAATGGTGGATAATGGAGATATCGCCGCCGTAATTATTGAGGATGAAGCTTCGCTGAAACGTGTCAATTATTTCCCGGAAAAGAACTTGCTGATACTGAAGGCAGAAAACGCAAAATATGAAGATCTGGTTTATACCGGTGAGGAACTGAATCATATTCGAATTCTGGGCCGTGCTGTTGCCTTTCAAAGCGATATCCGCTAACGTGCAATGAGGTGATTTTATTTGTACTACCAGCCAAAGATTAATTTCTCTCCCAACGAAGTTATAGCATATTTGCGCAAGTCACGGTCAGATGATCCACTCCTGACCGTGGAAGAAGTTCTGTCAAAACATGAAACTATGCTGGACGAATGGGCAGAAAAAAACCTTGGCGCTGCCGTACCAGAAGAAAATAAGTTTAGGGAAGTTGTGTCCGGCGAAACCATAGCTGAACGCCCGGAAATCAACCGAGTTCTGCGCTTAATAGAATCACCAAAGTATAAAGCTGTTGCTGTGGTAGAACCCCAGCGCTTAACCCGTGGTGACCTTGAAGATATAGGCAGGATAATGAAGCTGCTGAAGCATACCAGCACGCTTGTTATCACTCCGCAGCGCATCTATGATCTGCGGGACGAATATGATTGGGATACTTTTGAAAGAGAATTAAAGCGTGGTAATGACTACCTGGAATACACAAAGAAGATCCTGAACCGTGGCCGTTTGCTTTCCGTAAGCCAGGGAAACTATATCGGAAATGTGCCACCATACGGCTATAGCAAAACGTTTGTTACCGAAGGAAAGCGGAGGTATCCGATTCTTGTTCCAAATAAGGAAGAAGCGGATGTTGTTCGCATGATGTTTGACTTGTATGTCAATAAAGATATGGGGTGTCAGAACATCTGCAACAGATTTGATGAAATGGGCATAAAGCCGCCTAAAGGTGAACATTGGTCGCCATCCGCAATGGCGAAGATGCTTGAAAATATCCATTACATTGGTAAAGTAAAGTGGAATTACCGAAAGACGCTGACCATCGTTGAAGAAGGTGAGTTTAAGAAAACACGCCCCATTGCGAAGGCCGGTGAATATCTGATCTACGATGGAAAGCACGAAGCCATAGTCTCCGAAGAGCTTTTCAACGCCGCACAAGCAAAAAAAGGAAAACACACCCGGCAGAAGCCGAATACGAAGATTAGAAATCCGTTTGCAGGTCTTTTGTGGTGTAAATGTGGACGTGCAATGTCACTGAGAGCTTATAAATCAAATATTTCAGCTCCACGCCTTTTGTGTGACGGCCAAACGCACTGTAAAACCGGTTCGTGCCTGTATTCAGAAATGAATGAACGTGTTTGCAGTATTCTGACCAATTGCATCCATGACTTTGAAATCCGTTTGCAGAACAATGAAGGCGATTCCGTCAAACAACATATGCGGTTAATCAAGAATCTGGAAGTACGACAGAAAGAACTGGAAGAAAAGGAGCTGGCCCAATGGGAAGCACAAGCCGATCCTGATCCGGCCAAGCGGATGCCGCAGCATGTTTTCCAACAGCTCAACGAGCGTCTACTGAAGGAGAAAGAGGAAGTCCGGCAAGCCCTTTGCAAGGCTTACGAATCCATGCCTGAACCCGTCAATTATGAGGAAAAAATAGCTCAGTTTACAGAAGCCCTAAATGCTTTGAAGAACCCTAAAGTGGATGCAGCTACAAAAAACCGTCTGTTAAAAGCCTGCATTGACCGAATTGAATATTACCGAGATGCGCCGCAGAGAATCCGCAGCCAGAAGGTCATATACTATGATCCGGAACAAAAACGTACACGCTGCAAGTCACCGCTGAACGTTGGTGGTAACTGGACAGCGCCCAAGATCATTCTTGATGTCAAACTGAAGGTGTAATTTTCACGCCCATTATATCCATCAGCTATGCGCCATTTCTTCCGTGCCGATATCCGTCAAAGTGGCGATGACCCGCTGATCCGTCATGGAATACCGCTGGGTCAGGTATCGAAGGCCCGCTCCCAGCTCGCTGTCCGGCCCGCCGTACTGAGCCATGAGCAGTTTAGCCATTTTCAGGTCTGCCCGTGTGATATGTACCGGATGCTCCAGCCTTTTTTCATAGATCCACATAGACCGTCCTCCTTATCCAACGTTCCAGGGCCAGGGCTGAAGGATATACCCGGAATTCTCCATGGGGCACTGACCAAAGTTCAGCAGATTGTTTTCTGCCTGGGTATAGGCTGCCAGCAAAGAACAGAGCCTTTCCCCGTAGCAGTTATAATCCCGGCGAGCGTCCTCATCCTCCGGATGAGTATCCAGATACAGGCCCAGTTCTACGCAGGCAAACCGTGCCTGACCGATGGCCTCTTTCAAAGCTTGCATATCCGTATTCATGGCAGCACCTCTCTTATCAGCTCTCCTGCCCACAGTTTGTGGGACTGTAAGCGGAAACCAGTTCCGGGAACAGCGTTCCCTTCTCCATGGCTTCCCGGGGGCAAAAGCCCGCCCGATAGCTTTGATCCGGGAAATAGGTCTGTGCCAGACGACAGCCGCCCCCGGAACTGACGGCTTCCTCGCCGCATCTTTCACTGGTGCAGACCTCTCCGGCCAGCACCACATTGCTTTCCTGGGTGGGATCCAGCCCCGGTTCCCTGCCGGTAAAGCAGCAGGCGTCCCCGGATTGATAGTTTGTTTGCATGACTTCCTCTCCTCCCTGGCAAATATACCCCATCCTATGCAAAGGCAGGTGGGAGCGTGCAGAAAAGGTCTGCCTCCGCAGACATACCGGTTTACATTCTGAAAATGAGGAGTTTGAAATGCCGGACGGACAAATGCTGCGCTTTTGTATGCAGACAGAACTCTTTTCCAACGTTTCCTGACAGCTTTCACCCTCTTTCAAGTCTATCCTCCAAAAAGGAAAAAGGGAGCCTTCCAGCCCCCGAAACAAATAAAAAGTCACGTTCACAAGCAGAGGCTGCGTCACGTCATGCCTGCTCTGCCCCTAAACGGTTCAATCCCAATCGATACAGGTATTCCACTCCGTATCCAAGAGCATCCTCATCCATAAGGTACCGACTGTTATGATGAGGCATATCGCAGCCCTTAGCTTCATTTCGTGCCCCCAGTTCCACAAAGAATCCGGGCGCATAGTCCAAAAAGGCGGAATAGTCTTCTCCGGGCATGAGGGGATCTATATCCAGCACCGCTTCCCTGCCAAAAACATTTTCAATCAGTCTGCTGGCCTGTTCGGTAAGAGCCTTATCATTAACCACGGATGCATAGCCTCGGGAAAAAGCAAAATCATATGACGCTCCGGCAGAAGCACATATGCCCTGTACGATTCCTTCCAACATTCCCGGCAAAGCGTCCCGGGTGCTTTTTTCAAAAGTGCGGGTAGAGCCTGTAAGTTTTACCTCACCGGGAATAATGTTATAGGCGCTCCCCCCTTCTACCATGCATACGGAAACCACCGCCGGCTCTACCGCCCGGATACGCCGGGCCACCACCGTTTGCAAAGCCAGTATCACCTGAGCAGCGATGACTACCGGATCCACGCAGGTTTCCGGAAAGGCAGAATGCCCGCCTTTGCCCCGTATAGTGATATCGAAGCGATCCGTAGCGCTGGTCAGGGGCCCTGGCCGGACACCGAAGGTCCCTGTGGGAAAATTGGAGCTCAAGTGCAGGCCATACAGTTCCTCCACCCTCTCCATAACCCCGGCCCGGGCCATCTCTATGGCACCGCCCGGAGGCAGTTCCTCGGCGTGTTGGAAGAAAAAGCGTACTTCGCCGTGAAGCTCTTCCCGCTGCGCCGCCAGAAGTCTGGCTGCGCAAAGAAGCATGGACGTATGGCCATCATGGCCGCAGGCATGCATGACTCCCGGCACCCGGGAAGCAAAAGGCAGTTCCGTCTCCTCCTGAATGGGCAGAGCATCTATATCTCCCCTTATGGCAATGGTACGGCCGGGATAAGCCCCTTTGAGTACCGCAACCACCCCTGTCC
>OLSD01001279.1_pt1 | contig 21460 bp, 7 predicted proteins | sample 1672211 | NCBI WGS metagenome assembly OLSD01 (sample SAMEA3136659, study PRJEB25190) | human gut metagenome | reverse complement strand
TGAATGTTCAACTTGCACCATCAGCAGGGAAAGGCATCACCAACTATGGCGGTGATAATCTTGAAGTAACTGGTATCATGTGCCGTGTGGAGAACCCCAATGCAAGTGGTAATGACCGCTACGGACAGAATATGTGGTTTGCCGAAGATGTAACCTATGATGAACTGCTGAAGAATGTGCAGCGTGACACCTACAAGTATATCCCCGAGCGAGGTAATGTCAAGGAGGGTGAATACAAGGTTGGCGACAAGGTGCAGTATTCTCCCGATGGCAATACATGGCATGATGCGGTAGTGGCACAGCCTAACGAGTTGGATGGCATACGCATAGACACAGGCCAAGCACCTGTCATGTGGGTAAATGCCCACCCCGACCAGTTGCGGCACAAGGCACAAACCGAGCCACAGAATGAGGACATTTTTCAAAAGGCGGAACGCATTGCCAAGGAAGCACGCGAGAAGAAAGCGGCCAAGGCTGCATCAGAGCCTACCACTACTCCAGCATCGACAGAGCAGCCGAAACCAGCGATGAAGAAAAAGGCATCGAAGAAGAAAGTTAAACCAGAGCAGCAGGTGGGCAATTTGTTTGCTGGGCTGTTCGATGAACCGAAAGAAGAAAATGGATTACAACGAAATGATGATGCGGTACGCACCGAAGCAGTGCCGACCGACAATCGTGGACAACAGCAAGGACTTCGAGGAGGCGAAAGCACAACTCGCAAAGCAGCTGCACAAGAAAGTGGAAGACCTGACAGAGGACGAGGAGGACAAAGCACTGGCGCAAATCGGGCTGAGTCCGCTGGACTTTATGGACTAACAGAGCCGAAGAACACGCGCAACAACCATTCGGAGCGTGGCGCAGACCATGCCCCGACCTCGGTAAACGGCAGAATAGAGGCCAACATCAAAGCCATTGAGTTGGCACATGAGTTACTTGAGAGCGGTGAGACAGCCACTCCCGAGCAGATGCGTGTGCTCAGACAATTCAGCGGTTGGGGCGGACTTGGAGCCGCATTCAGTGATGGAGGCTACGACTGGAAACAACGTGAGCGCAACAAGAAGATACGCGAGTTGCTGGGCGAGGAAGCCTACGAGCAAGCCGTGATGAGTGCCAACAGTGCCTACTACACTCCTGCCTACGTTGTTGATACCCTTTGGGACATTGCAGGACAACTCGGTTTCAAGGGCGGCAACATCTTGGAGGGTTCGGCTGGTATCGGCAATATCCTCGGACAGATGCCAACAGCCGTGAGCGAGCGCAGCGACATACACGCCATTGAGATAGACGGCACATCGGGCGGCATACTCTCGTTGCTCTACCCCGATGCCAAGGTGGACATACAAGGCTTTGAGCAGACACGCATACCTAACGGCAGCGTGGACTTGGCCATCACCAATGTGCCATTCGTTACCGGGTTGCGTGTGAACGACACCACAGGCGACAGCGACCTGTCGAAGAAGTTCCACAATATCCATGACTTCTGCATTGCCAAGAACGTGCGTAAACTGCGTGAGGGCGGTCTGGGTATCTTCATATCGTCAAACGGCACACTCGACAACAGCAAGGCATTGCGCGACTGGGTGGTGAACGAGGGAGGTTCGGACTTCATCGGAGCATTCCGCATGAACAACAAGACCTTTGGCGGCACGACCGTAACATCAGACATCATCGTAGTCCGTAAGCGCGTGAACGGTCAGAAGTCGGCACAAGCCATTGACGTGAGCAACATCAGCGGTGAGCGCACAGCCGAGTATGAGGAGCCGGGCGCACGCAAGGCCAAGCAGCTCTCCATGGACTATAACAAGTATTTCATCGAGCACCCCGACCACATGGCAGGAGAAATGCGCTTTGCCTTTGAGGAGGGCGACACGTTCAGACCCACAAGCAAGGGACTTTACCCGGTAAGCGGCAAAGACCAAGGCAAGATGCTGGCCGACTTCGTTAAATCGTTCATGGAGGAAGAGCGCGGCAGCGCAGAGACCACAGAAAGCGACAAGCCTGTTTATGTGAACGATGCATCGGCAGACGGCAAGAAACTTGGCGAGATGTACTTGAAAGACGGCAAGCTCGTTACGGCAGGTATGGGCGGCTACTATCCTCTTGAAGTGAACGACAAGAAGATAAAGGGACACACCAAGCAGGAGTGTTTCAATGCCTATACAGCCATCAAAAGCGCATTGGCCGATGTGATGAAGTACCAGATAGAGAACGAGGGCGATGCAGGACTGCAACCATTGATAGACAAACTCAACAAGGCATACGATGCCTTTGTCAGCACCTACGGACACTTCACCAAGAACAACCAGTTGGCATGGCTGCGCAATGACGTGGACTATCCCAACGTGTTCTCCTTGGAAGTGTACAAGGAGCAAGGAGACGGCAAGGGCGGTGTGGTCAAGACCTATGACAAGGCAGACGTGATGAAAGGCCGTGTCGTGGAAAAGGAAAGCGAGCCGCACCCCGAAAACGTCAAGGACGGAGTTGTGGTGAGCATGTTCAAAAACGGCCGCATAGATGTACCCTACATTGCAGGGCAGCTCGGCATGAGCGAGACGGAAGTAAAGCATGAAATCATCGAAAGCGGACTCGGCTTTGAAGACCCTGCCACACGGCAGATGGAAGTGTCGTACAAGTATCTGAGCGGCAATGTGCGCGAGAAACTGAAACAGGCAGAGGCCAATAACGAGAATGGCGAATACACAGGGAACATCAAAGCATTGCAGGAAGTAGTGCCTATGAATATCCCTGCCCACTTGATAGACTTCACTCTCGGCTCGTCATGGCTCGCCCCCAAACTCTATGACGCTTATGTGAAAGAGCGCACCGACATAGACGTGCATTTCACGGCAGCAGGTGGCACATGGTTCATGAACGCCCCGACATACGGAGTGAACGTGGAGAAGAACCGTGCCATGGGCGTGGTGAGCGAGATGCTGAAGAAAACCATCATGGGACATGAACTCATCGGAGCCGCCATTCAGAACAAGAGCGTCGTCGTGTCACGCACGGAGAAACACTATGACGGCACAACGGAAACCATCACCGACCGAGAGGCCACGTCAGCGTGTGCAGCCAAGATAGACGAGATACGGCAGGACTTCAAGGACTGGATGCGTCAGAAGATGCAGAGCGATGCGGACTTGTCGGCACGCATGGAGACGGAGTATAACGACCGTTTCAACAACTATGTGCCTATGAGCATACCCGATGACTTCGTACCCGAATACTTCGGAGGTGCGACCCACAAGTTCAAGATGCGTCCCCACCAAGGCAAGGCCATTGTGCGCGGCACGATGCAGCCGTTGCTGCTTGCCCATGAGGTAGGAACAGGCAAGACGTTCACCCTTATCTCCACCGCAATGGAGATGCGCAGACTCGGCACGGCACGCAAACCAATGATTGTGGTGCAGAACGCCACCGTAGGCCAGTTTGCAGCCTCGGCCAAGGAACTCTACCCCAATGCCAAGATACTCACGCTTGAGGACAATGACCGCAATGCAGATGGCAGAAAGAATTTCTATGCCAAAATCAAGTACAACGATTGGGACATGATTGTCGTGCCGCAGAGCACCTTTGAGTTTATCCCCGACAGCGATGAGCGTCAGATGCAGTTTGTGCAGGACAAGATAGACGAGAAGATGCTTGTGCTTGAACAGATGCGACAAGCAGACACCAGCGGAAGAGACCCCATAACGAGACGAGCCGAAAAAGAGTTGGCCGACCTGCAAGCGGAAATGGCCGCATTGTCGGACGGCATATCCAAGAAACGCTCCGCCAACAACGAGAAGAAGAAAGCCGTTGCCAAGCAGAACGCAGCAGTTAAGGCGCAGGAAATGCTCGACCGCCGCACGGACGATGTGGAGGACTTTGACGATATGGGCATTGACGCACTGCTCATTGACGAGGCGCACGAATACAAGCACCTCGGCTTTGCCACTGCCATGCAGCGCGGAGTGAAAGGCGTTGACCCATCGTACAGCAAGAAGTCGCAAGGCGTGTATCTAAAGACACAAGCCGTGCTGGAGAAGAACAACGGACGTAACGTCATCTTTGCCACTGGTACGCCTATCAGCAACACTGCCGCAGAGATATGGACTTTCATGCGCTACCTCATGCCAAAGGACACCATGAAGGAGTACGGCATCTACTACTTTGACGACTTCGTGCGCAACTTCGGCAACATACAGCAGATGCCCGAATTTGGCACAAGCGGCAAGTTCAAGGAAGTGAACCGCTTTGCAGGATATGTGAACCTGCCCGAATTGGTGCGTATCTGGTCGGGAGTGGCCGACACCGTGCTGACCAAAGACCAAACCGAGCTGGTGAAGAAAATACCCGAAATGGAGGGCGGCAAGGCACAGGACATCTATCTGCCACAGACACGCGCCCTGCGCAGCGTGATGAAGTATGTGCGTGATGAACTCAAACGCTTTGACGAAATGAGCGGCAAGGAGAAGAAAGAGAACAGCAGCATTCCGCTCACCATGTATGGCATAGCACAGGGAGCCGCTGTCGATGCCCGACTTGTTGAGATGGACGCAGAGGATGATCCAAAGAGCAAGACCAACGAGGCCGTGCGCCAAACCCTGCGCTCGCTGAAAGAGACGGACGACTACAAGGGAACGGTGGCCATCTTTGCCGACCACTACCAAAACAAGCGCAGCGGTTTCAACCTGTATGAGGACATCAAGCAGAAACTCATAGCGCAGGGCATACCCGAAAGTGAGGTTGTTGTGATGAAACCCGGTATGACCATCAAGAAGAAGTTGGAAATCTTCGACAAGGTGAACCGTGGCGAGGTGCGTGTGGTACTCGGCAGTACAGCCACCCTTGGTACAGGCGTGAACATACAGGAGCGTCTGCACACCCTTATTCACCTCGATGCGCCCAACCGACCGATGGACTACACACAGCGCAATGGCCGTATCTTGCGACAGGGCAACCTGCACAAGCAATGGGGCAAGCCAGTACGTGTGCTCCGTTTCGGTGTGGAGGACAGCCTTGATGTAACAGCCTATCAGCGACTGAAAACCAAGGGAGCGATTGCCGACAGCGTGATGGAGGGCGACCGACTGATGCAGGACAGCATGAACAACCGTGTGCTTGAAGAGGAAGAAGATGTGTTCGGTGATACCGTGGCGCAGCTTTCGGGTAGCGAGTATGCCCTGCTGAAAAACAATGCGGAGAAGAATGTGCGAAAGTACGAGAGCCGCAGAAAGCAGTGGGAGGCCGACCAAACCTATATCCACAATGCCAAGCCCATGCTGGAGGGACAAATAAAGGCCGCAGAGCAGCGAGCAGAGGAAGCCAACGCCCACCTGCTTGCCGTGCAAAAGGCATTCCCCGATGGCAAGTTTACGGAGATAACCGTAGGCAAACAGAAGTTCGGTTCTGTTGATGCCATGTCCGACTTCATCAAGGAACACAACAAGAAAATCCTCGATGCAGTAAAGGCTATGAAAGAACACCCAGGCAATGCGGCACAGACCAACACCCTCACCTTGTCGTTGGGTGGCTATGACTTCGTTGTAAAGACCGAGATGTCGCGTGAGACGCAGAACATTGGCGGTTCGCTCTTTGCAGAGATACACCGCAAAATGACCTACTCATGCCCCGAACTCGGGCTGACCGACATACCTGTCAAGCAGTCGCTCTTGCGCAATGCCGTTGAGGACATCACCGAGAACGTCATTACAGGCAAGGACTTCGCGGAGCGGTTCGACATAGCCACGCGCATGGTGAAACACGGCAAGTCAGAGTTGGAGCAACTGAAACAGCGTGAGAGCAAACCGTTTGAGTTCGGCAAGGAACTCGAAGAGGCCAAGCGTCAGTTTGAGGAATACTCCGAGGCCATGAAAGTGGAAATGGCAGAAAAGGAAAAGAAGTATGCCGAGATGGACGCAAGCGTGGAGGCCGCTACCGATGTTGTCGCAGACGATGAGGACGAGACGAGCGAGGACAAGACCAAGTTCCGTTTGCTCGAGGACGATGACCCAAAGGCGATAGAGCTGGAGTCGTTGCCCGACAGCGAGCTTGTGCCAGTATATCGCAACGTGCAAGCCTTTGAGGACGATGCACTCGGTTCGCCTATGGCGTTTACCGATGCGGAGACAGGCGAGCGCAGAACCTTGCAGGGGCAGAAGTGGAACTATTCCAACCCACCGCAGATTGAACTCACACCAGAGCAGCAGCGGCAGTTGGACGAACTCAACAAGAACGGCTACATCGTGGTGGACGGCAAGAAAACCACGGAGTTGCAGATAAATGACGGATTGAAGTTCGTAAAGCCAAAGACCAAGGACGCACAGCTGCAATACTTCTTGAAGAAGAACCCCGAGGACAAAGGCTTGTGGGCGGCATACGACCCATACGACCATGCCATCGAGACACCGCTGAACACCCAGTTTGGCGAGGCGTACAAGCGTCCGAACCTTGTAGTGGTGCGCAGTCTCATTCCGAAATCGGAGATTGATGAGCCATTCCATGCCGACTATGCCCTACTGCCCACTGGAGCGCATCAGTGGAACAACGGCCGCACACTCTATCTCTCACGCTGGAGCAAGATAGACAAGGTGCTCACGCGCGAGGAAGAAGCCAAACTCATTGACGAGTATTGGAAGAAACACCCGGGCAAGCGTGAGGCATTGAAGAGCCACCGCGACTACAACCGTTTTGTTCCGCAGGTGCGCAGGGAGTTGGAGAAGATGGGCTACCGCTTTGAGTTGGACGGCAAGGAACTCACTCCCGAAGAGAGCCTTGCACTCGACAGACAGAATATGGAGAACCGCGATGTTATCCCCGGACGCGAGGGACACGCCCCATTCATGACCAATGAGGACATTGCACGCATCAACGCCAAGATGTCCGGCAAGTGGGTGGGCGAACCCAAGGAGGCCATGAACAATGCAATGGCGGTAAGAGTGAACGAGTTGGCAGAACGGCTCCATACACCTGTGCGCATTATCCGCACGGACGAGGAAGTGGCCGCATTGCCGAGCGTAAGACAGCGCAGGATGAAAGGCAGCTTTAACCCCATGACGGGTGAAGTAACCATTGTTGTGCCGAACAACGCAAACATGGCAGATGTGGAGAACACGTTTATCCATGAGGTTGTGGGGCATGACGGACTGCGTGTGCTGTTCCCCGAAGAGGAGAAACTGAACAATGCGCTCGATGAACTCTACCGCGTGTCGAAAGACGAGATACGGAACAGCATTGACCGCATGGCGCAGAAGATGTACGATGCCGAGGTGGACCGACTCCGCGAGAAGAAGCGCAAGGAGCATGAGGCCAATGGCGAGGACAGCAACGCCTCCTACTATGCGGACATGGCAGAGGCTCATGCCGAGGCAAGCAAGAAGCGCGAGCAGTTCAAACGTGATGCCACGGAGGAATACGGAGCAGACCTTGCAGGGCGCATCGGTGAGAAAGGCTTTGAGAAAATGAGTGCCAAGGAACTTACGTTCTGGGGCAAGTTGAAGTCCATGCTCCAAAAAGCCCTTCAAAAGTTGCTTGACGGATTGAAAATCCCTGGCAAGAAGAAATGGGGTGATAAGGAATGGGCGTTTGTCCTGCACGAAGCATACAAGCGCAAGAAGAACGGAGGCAAGCCCGATGTGTTTGACGCAGCCGATACCGAGGTAATGCGGAGAAAGACAGGGTTTGGTGAGACGAAGTTCAGTGATGGACATAAAAAAAGTGCCCAACTCAATGAGGCAGCACTTAAGCACTTAGAGCCTACTGATGTTGAACACGCTGCAAAGGTACAGCAAAAACGTGAGAAAGCCAAAGAAGCACTTGCAAATGTTGCAAAAACATACAAGAATACAACTGACAGCAAGGGCTTTATATCAGATTTAAGCAATAGTCTTGGTCTGACAAGAGGCAGCACTGGAAGTGGGTATGGCTCATTTGAAACGCCCAATGGCAAGGTGTTTACTATCAGAGTGAGCAACCATAACATCAACGCAGCAAATGTCGGTGATGAGCCTGTCGAAAGCATTGTTATCAAGACGAAACGAAGTCCTAACAGATTTCATGCAGAAGATGGGAAGTTTGCAAACGAGTATGTTTACTTCAAAGAGGATATTCGCAAAGCACCTGCGGGAACATTGAGTGCCATTGCAGAAAGTATTTCTGATTTGCTTGATACTGGCGAGTATCACGACAAGACAGGACTTGCAAAGGACAACCATAGTCCAGAGACCGACCCCGATGGGGGCATGAAGTTCCGCGATGGCGACATGGGACTTGACGAGACCATTACGCAGATGAAGATTGCAGCGAGCCAAGCCAATGCCGACAACTGGCAAGCCAAGCAAGAGGCGATGAAAGCCATTGGCGGCAACTTGAACAAACTGCGTCAGGCGATGGCACGTCAGAGAGAGTATGACCTTTCGACCGTGAAGAGCATCACCGACCTTGCCAAGGTGCTGCTTGACAACGGACTGCTCGATGATTTGAGCAAGTACGAGACCAAGCGCATACTCTCGGCAGTGAATAACGCCCACGGCAAGCAGGACACCAGCAACCAAGTGGCCAAGGTTATGGACATCATGGTAGATAACCAGTTGCGCATGGGTGCAAATATGCTTGGCAGACTGCTCTCCACCCGTGGTAGCCGTGTAGATGCACGAGGCATCGAGGTGCAAGGGCAGCTTGACCCAGACGGACAGACCATTGCACAGGTGGTAAGGAAAGCCACTTCCCTGCCAAAGGCCGACATCGAGGAGCGCATTGCCGAGGCATTGAACCGCATGGGCAGCGATGACCAAGCCGTGGCCGATGAAGCTGCTTTGGAGTACAGCGGTCTGTTGCTTGCCCACCAGTTTGCCGAGGACATCACCGACAGCAAAGCCGAAGAAAAGGCATTGCGCGACAGCATCAAGCAAGCCAAGGAAGATTTGGACGCTGGCATGATGGAGAAAGATGCCTACAACGAATATGTGGCAGCGACCAATGATGCCATTCGTCAGAATAAGATAGAGCGAGCCGAAGCCTACCATTCCATTGTGGAGCAAGTAGGCAGCGTGTTGGGCGGCAGTGTAGAGCGAGCCAAGCAATGGCGCGAGGCAGAGAAACAGCGTGTGGAGGCAATCCACCACAATGCCAACTCCGACATGGTAGGCCGTCCGACAGACGAACACCACAAGGAGGGCAAGGTGCAGAAGATAGCCAACAACAGCGCAGTACGTTTCCTGCTTGCACCATTAGGCACGTTTGACCAGATGCTGCGAATGTTCGGCAAGAAGAGCGTGAACGGTGAGGGCTATCTTTGGAACCGCTATATGCGCGGTTGGGTTGATGCCACCGAGAGAGAGTACAAAGGCTATCAGAACGCCTTGAAAACCCTTGACGAGAAAGTGAGCGAAGTGTTCGGCAAGAACATGAAATGGGGCGACCTCTTTGCCATGGAGCGCAAGATGCCCAAGGCAACCGTTACATTCTGGGACGGAGGCGAGCGGAAAGACCACGAACTCACCCAAGGCAACCTGCTCTACATCTATATGGTTGACAAGATGGCGGACGGACGCATGAAACTACGCAGAATGGGTATCACCGAAGAAGATGTGGAGAACATCAAGGATTTTGTTGATCCACGTTTCCTGCAACTTGCAGACTGGATGCAGGATGAGTTCCTCGTAGGAAAGCGCAACGAGTACAATGATGTACACAAGCGCATGTTCGGTGCGTCAATGGCCGCGATAGAGAACTACTTCCCATTGAAGATACTCGCCAATGCAAGAATAGAAGATGTGGACGTAGCCGACGACACCACCGACACCGCCCTGCCATCCACCTCAACAGGCAGCATCATCAAGCGCAGACGCAACAATCTCGCCCTTGACGTGATGGGTGCGGACGCATTCAGCGTGATACTTGACCACATTCAGCAGATGGAGCGTTGGGCAGCGTTTGCAGAGTTCAACAGAGACTTGAACACCCTGCTCTCGTACAAGCATTTCCGCAACCAAGTGATGAACATGTCGAGCGTGTACGGAGGCGGCAAGACCCTGTGGAACAATTTCCGCAACGTGTGCAGCATGGCCGCAGGAGCATACCGTCCACCGATTGCCCAGCTTGACAAGGCCGCAGTGAACATCGCCAAGGGCGTAACGGCAGCAAAGGTAAGTTTCAGAGTTTTCACTGCATTGAAGCAGTTCCTCTCCATGCCAGCCTACCTTTCGGACAGCAACCCGGTATATCTTGCCGCCAACATCGCCAACCCGATAGGCGCATGGAAATGGTCGATGGAGAACATGCCACTCTTTGAAAAGCGTTGGAAGAGCCGCATGGCAGGAGACCCACGACTGATGAAGAGCGAGATGGACTGGAAGATGTGGCGTAGCCGTGTGGTAGAAATCGCCTCACGCATCGGTATGTCGCCCAATGCCTTTGTCGATGCGCTGACCGTTGCCATCGGTTCACACGCCATGTACAAGACGAAGAAAGACAAATATCTTCGCTATGGCTATGACGAGGAAACCGCAGAGAAACGAGCCAAGCAAGACGCGACAATTCTGTTCAACCAGACACAGCAGTCGAGCGAGAGCGCATTCCTCTCCACCATGCAAGTGGACCGTTCATGGCTGAGCGTGCTGTTCACCATCTTCCGCAACTCGTCCATGTCATATACAAGGCAGTTGTATGATGCTATCCGTAACATCAAACACCGCTTTGAGCCGGGCTACCAATCCATGAGTGAGGAGTATATGGCCAAGCAGATGCGCAGAGACGGCATAGACCCCGACAAGGCCGACAGCAACGCCAAGAGCGAGTACCGCAGAAGTCTGTTGCGCGACATCGCAAGAATAGGCGTGTTCGGCTACATTCTGCAATTCGCATGGAACTTGGGCGCATACCTGCCATACCTCATTGCAGGAGACGACAAGGACGAGAAGAGCAAGATGTGGGACGATGTAATCAACCACACCATGTTCGGCAGCATTGAGGGACTAACAGGCGGAGACGTGATGAGTTCGGCAGGACAGATGGCACTCAACGGAGACGCCAACTGGAGTTACCTCGTAAAGGACATGCCGTTGGCAAGCGACCTTGCGACCATACTTCAGAAGATGCCGAAAGACAAGGTAGCCGCCATGAACGATGTAGTGAACCTGCTTGTGCAGTCGGGTGTTGGAGTCAATCCGCAGTCGCTGACTGATGCAGTGGTAGCCATCATGGACTACTGCGGAGACGATGCCGAGACCTCACGCGAGTGTGCGCTGCTCATTGCACGTATTCTCAACTGCCCACAGAGCCAAACCGACAAAATCTATTTTGACGAGTTGGGCGCAACGGCAGCAGAGGCAAGCAAGATGACACCAGCCGAGATAGCCGAGCGATATGCCGGGTACAAGATACACAGAGGCGCACCGCTCACAGGCTGGGCATATTCGGAGGAGGCACGGGACAGCGTGAAAACCGCACAGCAGAACCGCGTGCTGACCAAAGCCAAGGAGAAGATGAGCAACCGAATGGAGACCGAGACCACCAAGCAGTTGCTCTCCACCTATGACGAGGTGAGCAAGCAGCAGACCGAGTTGGCGAAATTGAAAAAGACCGACAGAGCCGCCTACCGAGAGGGCATGAAACAGCTCCGTCAGAAGTACAATATGCGAGAGCACGGACGCATGAAACGGTACAAGCACGACATGAAACTGCTCACCGAGAAGTATCTGCGCAGCAAGAGCGCAGAGGAGCGCGACAGCCTTGTGAGGGTAATGACCACCACACGCGACAAGCTACTCGATGACATTGGCAGAATGAACCAACAATAGTTAAACAATGAGGGACGGTGCAAGGGATTACCTTTGCATCGTCCCAAATTACACAATGAATATGGCAACAAAGAAACTACATAGAATGAGCCGTGTGATGCCGCAAAAGGAATTGGACAGCGTGAGCCATGCAAGGCGCACGATGGGCAATAACCGTGCCTTTGAGGTGTTGTGGCAAGCACAGCAGTATTGGCTTGCGATGGAGACATTCCGCAGAGACCGTGAGAGAAACAAGAACTACACCTACGGTAGGCAGTGGGATGACTATGTATGCGTGAACGGCAAGATGATGAAGGAAGAGGAACTCATCAAGAAACAAGGCAACGTGCCGCTGAAGAACAACCTCATTAGACGCATGGTGCAAGCCGTGCTTGGCGTGTACCGCAGCCAAGCCAAAGAGCCGACCTGCACGGCAAGAGACAGAGACGAGCAACGGTATGGCGAAACCATGAGTACCGTGCTGCAATGCAACATGCAGTTGAACCGCATGACCGAGATAAACGCAAGGTGCATGGAAGAGTTCCTCATATCGGGATTTGTGGTACAGAGGAAGTGGTACGGTTGGCGAGAAAACAAACTGGACTGTTGGACGGACTATGTGCAACCCAACAATTTCTTCATCGACAACAACATGAGGGACTTTAGAGGTTGGGATTGCAGTTGCTTGGGCGAGATACACGACATCTCGTTTGAGGACTTGTGCGGACGCTTTGCCCACAGCAAGGCCGACTATGACCGACTGGCCGAGATATACAAGTATGCCAAGGACAAGTCGTATCTCAGTGCCATGTATGATAATTTCGGCTATCCCCTGCAAGGCTACTACGACTTCCTTGTACCCTACGACCAGAGCCGATGCAGAGTAATCGAGGTGTGGCGCAAGGAAAGCAAGGAGAGAGTGCGCTGCCATGACGTGAACAACGGAGACGTGTTCAAAGTGGATATGGAGGACTTCAAGGCACTTGTGCTTGACGAGAACGAAAAGCGGCTGCAACAGGCGCGAGAGTTGGGCATGAGTGAGGACGATGTGCCGCTTATCCGCTATGAGTGGTTCATGGACTCATACTGGTACTACTACATGCTCACCCCATTCGGAGACATACTTGAAGAGGGCGAGACACCCTACGAGCACAAGAGCCACCCCTACGTGTTCAAGGCATACCCATTCATAGACGGAGAGATACACTCGTTTGTGAGCAACGTGATAGACCAACAGCGGTACACCAACCGCTTGATAACGATGTACGACTGGATAATGCGAGCGTCAGCCAAGGGCGTGCTGCTGTTCCCGGAAGAATGTCTGCCCAAGGGCATGTCGATGGAAGATGTGGCAGACGAGTGGGCAAGGTTCAACGGCATCATCATGATAAAGCAGCCCAAGGCAGGACAGGCACTGCCGCAGCAGATAGCCAACAACTGCACGCAGATAGGCATATCCGAGTTGCTGAACATGCAGCTGAAGTTTTTCGAGGACATATCGGGCGTGAACGGAGCGTTGCAGGGAAAGCCCGGCTATTCGGGTATGTCGGCCAGCCTGTACAACCAACAGGCGCAGAACGCCACCACCTCGCTGCTTGACTTGCTCGACACGTTCTCGGCATTCATCAGAGACGGAGCATACAAGGACGTTAAGAACATACAGCAGTTCTATGACACTCCGCGCGTGTTCAACATTGCAGGAAAGAACTCCACCATCGTGGAGTACGATCCACGGAAGATACGCGATGTGGAGTTTGACCTAAGCATTGTGGAAAGCACCGCCACGCCAGCCTACCGCGCCTTGACCAACGACATGCTCATGCAGTTGTGGCAAGCCAAGGCAATCAGTGTGGAGCAGTTGCTTGAACATGGAGAGTTCCCATTTGCGGACGAGTTGCTGCAGAGCATCAAGTCGCAGAGGGAACAACTGGAGCAAGGGCAAGTGCCGGACGGAATGTCGCCAGAACTTGCCCAGCAGGTTCAGCAGGGAGCGAACATGCAAGCCGTGAACCAAGCGCAGCAGATGCTGCAACCACAATAAAGAATAAGCCTCATAAGTCGGATAAGGCATATAAGCCGAGGGGACTTGTGAGGCTTTACTGATTTTATATGGAAGCCTCGGAGACGGGGCTTCTGTCTTTTCGGAGTGTGCGGTTTGTGATAGGCACAAATTCGGGCATTTCCATTTCGCGGTAGCAGATGTGCAGACCGATGGCACGCGTCATGAGCAAGTCGTCATGTTTGCCGACAATAGCACCATACGCGCCATTCGGCTTGCGCTCATAAGTGTCGTACTCGTCAAGACACCGCTTGTCACGCTCGATATAGAGACGCTCACGAATGACCTTGACCAAGGTGGAGATAATCATTGGCTTGGTGGCCACATTCGTATGGAAGCCATACTTGCGAGGCGCACCCTCGCGTATCTCGTCCTCCGACTGCTTGCGAGCGTAGAGATTGGGATAGATGTCTGAAATCTGATTGAGGATATACTGCGACTGGTCGCCACCCTCCACCTGTCGCTCCTTGTCGTGCGTCTCCAAGGTGTTGGACTCGATGACCAACAGAGAGTCGTTGTAGAAAGCCGCAATCTGTGCGGCACGCCATGCAAGGCGGTCAATGTCGCAATGGCCGTACCACTGCGCCACGACAGACGGAGGCTCGCTGCCGTCAATCATGCTCAGACGGTCGAACACCACGATGACAGACCAGTCCGCCTTGTTGGAGCGTCCGCCCACATCGACCACGGTAAGGTAGCGGTCGGTAACCTCGTAATCGTCAAACTTCTCGGGCATAGCCCAAATGGAAAGTAAGCCCTGCCTGTCCTCACGGAAACGGAGATTGGAAAGAGCCTCCTCGCCCTCGTCGGCATCGGCATAGACCTCGCCAACAAACTTAGGCTTGCGGCAATATGGCTCAAACTGCTTGACAAGATACTTGTCGAACACCATTGTACCTGCATGAACAAACGCCTCCACATCGTCAGACGGAAACTCCGCAGCCATCACCGCAAAGTCATTCTTACCAGCACGCTCGTATATATACCAATGGATAGCCTCCAGTGTAGCCCCCTTTTCCCACAACGACCACAGATAGCGTCCGCTCTCCTCACGATTGGACGGAGTGTAGGCATTGTTGCGGTTCTCCCAAAGCCATTTGGCAAAGGCGCGTAGTTCTTCGGCAGAGTCGAAAGGACGCGAGTAATGCTCAATCTGAAACCAAGAAATAAAAAGTGCCTCAAACTGTGACTTGACAGTAGGGTCAGCAGCGGCCGTATATTCTGCATCAAAGTAAGTGCCAACACCATCGGCAGTACTTTCCATGACAATCATTGTGTAAGGTCGTGCAAGAATACCAGAGCAAGCGGAACGCACAATATCTTCGGGCGACTTGCCATCCGTCTTTTTCCACAGACCTACCTCGGAAAGATGCACCAACGAGTAAGCACCGCCACGGCAACCGTTAGGACGCTCGGCAGTACCCACCTTAATCTTGCAGTCTCGTTGTGGCACACGGTACGTAGAACCCGACTTGCCGACACCGACCAACTTAGGCTCGTTCTCCGAATAGACCTCACCCAACTTGTGAAGAAATTCCACCGGGTGTTTCTTAATCATGAGGTCGAACATATCCTTGATTTCGTCCGATGCCGTGCCTTGGTGGGCGATGATGAGTGAGTTGAGACCTTTCTTGTGGAAGAACTGCAACCATGCCATGTAGAGCTGCACAGTCGTGGAGCCGCCCCACTGACGCGCTTTCAAGAGAATAAGACGGATAGGTAATCCTGCCTTTCGTTTCGCCTCAAAGCGCGACACGAGGATGCGCTGCGGATACCACAGACGGAAAAGCACGTCCTTTCCTGCATCCTTGTTGTGGATATAGACGAGCGTAGCCGTCCAAAAAGGAAAGTCGTGCTTGTAGCGCAAGCGTATGAACGTGCGCGACACCTTAATGAAGTCGTCGTCATTCGGCTCAACGTGCATCACGGACGAGAGAAACTTGTCGATAGAGCCAGCCTTGACCAACTTCTTGACAAGCGGAATATTCATCATCTCAACAGGCAACCACTGAACGGGAATAGCAAAGTCGGCAATGCTGACACGGACACGTTTACCAATAGACCCCTCTCCAGTGACAGGGTCGAACTTGGCGAACATGACTTCATTGCGCCTGTCATTCTCCGCAAGCAGTGCGGCAATCTCTGTATCTATCGTATTGGTTGTCATACCATCCATTCTTTATGCGGTAAATAAACTCCCCGACCGTGCGAGGCGTGAGGTAGAACTTGGGCGCAGGTTGATTGACAATCTTCGTAACCAACTCATAGACCGACTTGTCGGGATAATCCTCACGCATGAGGAGATATCTGCGGTAAATCTCCTCAAACATCTCACGCTTGTTGCTCCTCATGCGCGGCATGGGTTTTCCTGCCGCCATAGCGGAAATGACAATGGCCGCACGCTCCTCGCTCACCCAGAAACGAGATGCAGGAGAGTCGGCCACCAACTGAAAGATAACAGGCATGACGATGATGCTTGCCTCGGCAAGTCTGTCGCGGTACACCCTCATAAGGTCGGCATTGCGCTCCCTTGTAAAATCCAATATGCTGCCAAAGTATTTCATAAAACTGGTTTAAGATTATAATCCTTACTGTGCCTTTCTAAGCCTTTTTGAGCTGTGGGGAAAGGGCAAAACACTCTATACAAAGGTACTTAAACCGACTCACAAAAGTTAAAAGTCAGTCCACCTCTTATATGGCTATTTTTGCATACGAATATTACACAACCATAAGAAAGTTAAGATAATGGCTGAAAACAATGGAGTTAAGAGCAGACGCGACCAGCAACTGGAGCGGCTGAGAAAGAAATACCCCGACAAGAAGTTCGAGGACGATGAGGAAATCTACGGTCAGATTTCCGATGATTACGACCAATACGAGCACGACCTTGACGGCTACAAGGGCAGGGAGAAAGCCATGTCCGACATGTTTGCCGCAGACCCGAGGAGTGCGCAGTTTCTTGCCGACATGCACAACGGCCAAGACCCTGTGCTCGGTCTTGTGAAGAATTTCGGAGTGGACATCAAGGACGTGCTTGACGACCCCGAGATGCAGGACAAGATAGCCGAGGCCAACAAGGAGTATGTGGAGCGTGTGGCCAAGTCGAAACAGCTCGATGAAGAGTATGAGAAGAACAGGGACGCAACGCTTGAGACCCTGCGCCAGTTCCAAGAGGAGCGCGGTATGACGGACGAGCAGATAGACGAGGTAGCCAACGCCATGCTCACCGTTGTCAAGGACGGAGTGATGGGCAAGTTCTCACGCGAGACCTTGGAGTTGTTCGTGAATGCCATCAACCACGATGCCGATGTGGCCAACGCTGGCGAGGAGGGACGTGTGGCAGGACGCAACGACAAGATTGTGGAGGGACTGCGCAAGCGCGACAAGGGAGACGGCACAGCACCGCTCAACGGCAAGAACGGAGGCGCACCGAGTCAGCAGAAGAGTTCACAAAGCATCTTTGACCTCGCCAACGAAGCCGTGTAGCCCATGAAAGGAGAAGTAGTGAAGTTTCCCCCAGAGGGCAAGAGACTAAAGCCAACGACCGGGAGTGCAGGGTTGAGAACCCAAGTGCCGGGCGCAATGGCATCAGTAAGCAATCTCGCGAGCGCGACAGGCGGTATAGCCCCCGGCAACCTCGCACAGACCGATAGCAAATAACATTATTCACAAACTAAAATTTTAAGACATGGACGGAGAAACCGTACAAGTAGGTGGAACTACAACCACCACCCCTGCACCAGGCACAGCCGGTGTAGCAAGCCAAGTGCCGGGAGCACCCACTACCGTCAGCGGAGTGGCAGGCGCGACAGGCGGAGTCGGTCCGGGCAACCTCGTACAGAGCGACCTCGACCAAGAACTCTACAAGTTCAAGAGTGACGACACACCGCTTACGCAGCTCATGCTGAAAGCGAAGAAAGTAAAGGTGAACTCGCCCGAGGTGGAACACTACATGATTGACGAGCCACGCTCCAGCGTGACCACGACCACAAAGGTGACAGCAGGAACAGCCAAGCAGTTTGTGCTGCCGTTACTTGCCAACGATGCCGAAATTCCCAGACCTTACGGCACGCTGCTCGTAAAGGGCGTGGACGGCTATGCAGACGATGGCAAGACCAAGACACCGGGCAAAGACCTCATGCTCTTCGTTACAGGCCAAGACCCCACATCGAACAACCCGATTGTGAGAGCCGTGAACGGCCCGAAAACCAATACAACAGACGAGAGCTGCACCACGCCCGAAATTCCTGCCGGGTCAACACTCATCATTCTTTCCAATGCCCTCTACGAGACGCAGAAGAAAGTTGACCCCGACCTCATCGTGCCACAGGCGCAGATGGTATATCTTCAGAAGCGCGGTATGAACCAGATTGTATCTGACTACTACGAGGCGCAGAAGAAGAAAATCCCATTCGGCAAGGCAGTGATTGCAGAGGCCGCTATCACCAACTTCAAGGTACGCTGCAACAGAACACTCTACGCAGGTCGCAGAGGCAAGATGACGGTGCAGACACCCGAAGTCGGTCCGCAGACCATCTACTTCACCGAGGGTGTGCGCTACCAAGTGAAGAAGGAACTCAACCACACAGGCAAGTGGACGATTGAGGAAATCATCGCCCTTGCCAAGATGATTTTCACTGGTGAAGATGTGCCTAAGAACGTAATTGCCCTTGCTGGCAAGAACTTCTTGGAGAACATCCAGTGCATCGACTACTCCAAGCACCCGGAAATTCAGATTACCACCAAGACCAATCCTGTGGGCTGGGTAGTGACCAACTTCCACACCGTGTTCGGAGACATCGAGTTCAAGCACGACCCGACACTCGACCGCTTGAAGTGGAGCAACTCCGCATTCATCGTTGCGCCCGACCGCCTTGTACACTACCAGTACTCGGCAGAGCACTCGTCAAAGGACCGTGTGGAGGGCGAAGAGGCAACACGCGAGGCAATCCTCGTGTGGGACGCACTCGCACTCAAAGGCTCATGCCACATGTGGATTAACGGTGAGGGCGACAACGAGAACGCCACAGCCGTACAGATACACCTTTGGGACAGCACGGACGCACCCGAAAGTCCTGTTGAGGGTGGCGTGTACTATCTGTTGCAGGACTGCCCGGGCATCAATGCAGATGCCGTCAGCGGTCAGATGTGGCAATACAAGAGCGCAGCATGGGTGGAGTACGCAGGTGAAGTGATGGCCACCGAGTAACCCGAAGTTTAATTAAACCAATAATCAACCAATAGAGGCGGATAGGTAGCAATGCCGTCCGCCTTTATTTATAATAATCAGACAACGAAATGAAAAAGAAGAGAATAACCTACGGAGTGTACGGCATGATGGAATACCAGACTATCATCAAGATAGGCAGAGCCACACTCAAAGTATTGTTCACTGACGGCTCAATGACCGCCATCGGACAGAACCCTGCGAAATACACCACAAGCGACTTCCTTGTGCAGCGTGCCATCGAGAACAGCAGCGAGTTCAAGAAAGGCCGCATCATGACGGTGAGCACCATTGAACTTGACGAGGACGTGCGCATTGAGCGCAATCCTGCCAAGCCGAGCACGCAGACGGCAAATGTGGCGGCAAAGGCTGTGATTGACAATAAGCCTACCGAAGCCTCTTCAAGCCATACTACGCCTGTGGCGGAGGACGTGGCGGACGAAACTACCGAGGAGGCTGATGCAGGTGTTGTAACACCAACGGACGAGGCTGATGCGGAAACTATCGAGGAGGCTGATGCAGGTGTTGTAACACCAACGGACGAGGCTGATGCGGAAACTATCGAGGAAGAGCCAGAGACAGAGAGTGAAACCAATGTCGAAGAGGATACCACAAGCGAGGAGACCGCAGCCGAGGACAATACGGCAGAGGGCAAGACCGAGGTGGAGTTCACCGACAACCAAGAGGCCAAGGACTACATATTCAAGAACTTTGGCGTAAAGCCCGGCACGATGCGCAACCGTGAGGACATCAAAGCCGTTGGCGAGACCTACGGAGTGAAAATCACGTTTGTCAACGAGAAGTAAGGAATGACGATATGGTGTACAAAATCGAAGTCGTGGAGCAAGATGTGCGCATCGCCATAGACGAGAACAAGACCAGCGAGCAGCTCATCAGCGATGAGGATATTGACACCTTGTCGTTGAATGAAGTGATACGCTCGAAGATAGAGGAAGCCGTGCGCAGGGTTGAGACCACAGCTCCCGTGTATCTCTTGGAAGAGGGACACGAGTTTGGCGAGGCCGTGTATTGGGAGGATAACGGCAGTGGTTGGGTGCTGCTCCCCGATGACTTCATGCGGTTGATAGCATTCCGCATGAGCGACTGGGAACGCACTTGCTATAATGCCATTTCGGTGGACGACCCACTCTATGACCTGCAATCGTCAAGATACAAGGGCGTGAGAGGCAGCGTGCAGAAACCAGTGTGCGCGGTGGTGAACCGAGCCGAGGGCAAGGCGTTGGAGTTCTTCAGCTGCAACAGCGAGGACGCCTACGTCAAGCGAGCCACCTACATACCCTATCCCAAGATAGACGATGAGGACGGCATCGACATCTCCGAGCGTTGTTACACAGCCGTAGTCTATACCACGGCAGCATTAGTACTAACCGCCTTTGGCGCGACCGACAAAGCAGAGCAGTTGAACGCCTTGGCAAAATCAATAATGGAATGAGTTCAATACCAACAAAACAGATAGACGGTGATGTGGCCGTAGGCCGCAACGTCAGCATGGGCGGTTCGGGTACGGTGCGCGGCTCCATGACCGTAGGCCACAACCTGACGGTTGAGGGTTGGCTTGAAGCCAAGAACATCAAGGGACCGAACAAAGGTCTGTTCAAGACCGCAGCGCAACTGCGCGAGGCATACCCCAACCCACACGAGGGTTGGTGGGCACTGGTGACCGTGGAGGGCAGCGCATCATCAGACCACTTGGGACAACTCTATGTGGCAGACGGCGGCACATGGGTAGCGCAGGTGGACAGCAGCGGAAATCCATTGCTGAAAGGCAACCCCACCGTGGACAGCACCGAGTATATGGAAGCCGTGGAGGAAATGACAGCCGACCTTGAGGCTGTCAAGGTAGATGTGAACCAAAACAAGGAGGACATCAAGAGCCTACGCAGCACGCAGACCTCGCACACGGACAGCCTTAACACCCTCAACTCGCAGATGGGAACGGCACAGACCGACATTGCCAATCTGAAGAAAACCGTCAGCGACAACAAGAGCGAGCTGGCAAACAGCATCAGCGGTGTGCAGAAAGACCTCACCGCATTCAAGAACACCAAGGGAACTGCAGATGGACTTGCACCTTTGGACGAGAACGGACAAGTACCCTCGCAGTATCTGCCCGGATATGTGGACGATGTGCTGGAGTTTAGAGGCATCGAAGAAAACGTGACAGCCCAGATGTCATCGCTCAACAAGAAATCAACCGATGAGGGGTGCTCCGTTGTTTACAACAAGGCAAAGGAGGTATTTGTATTAGCCTATACCACACAGAGTACTGAAGGAACAGAAACCGTCACCTATTATACGCGAGTTCGAGATAATATTCTAAAAAGTAAAGAGCAGAAAAACATCCAACCTACAAAGGGTGGCCATAAAATGGTCACCTGTCAAAATTATGTAAGT
>OLSD01001268.1_pt1 | contig 21585 bp, 19 predicted proteins | sample 1672211 | NCBI WGS metagenome assembly OLSD01 (sample SAMEA3136659, study PRJEB25190) | human gut metagenome | reverse complement strand
AAGTACTGGAGTAATCCAATGCAAGTACTGTCAGTATACTACCTTAATGAACGAATGAGCAAATTAAATGATTCGTTTGATTCGGGAGATTAGTGGTCAACTTAATATACGCGAATGTTTTTTTCGAACACGAATCACACGAATCTGACGAATCTTGCAAGTTTGCGGCACTTGCTTTATCAAGGATAAGATGTTGGATAATCTTAATTTCAGCAGTCGCAAGCGGTAACGCTTGCAAATCCGTTTGAAATCTATTTGCATCGAAAACAAACTATTGCAGGACTTATCCATGAGGGTATGAGGGTAAGTGTGAGGGTAAAAACACTTACCCTCACAATTACCCTCACCACTGAAACCCCGATAAACAGGGCGTTTGAGCCATATATGTGAGGGTGTGAGGGTAAAAAAAGAAAAAAAGTTTTTTTTATTTTCGAAGTTGACGAGAAGAGTTGTTTGAGTTAAGAGTTTAGAATTAAGAGTTTAGAGTTAAGAATTATTCTCGTTTCGCTGTGATTCAGAATTAACGAACGTTGTTTCTAAATCGGCTTTCCCTCCGGCCGCCGAACTTCGTTTCTAAATTTATTTTGAGAGAATTCCTATCCGGTAGGCCTTGCCGATAAGTTCGGCAATGTTTTTTGCTTCGATTTTATGCATCAGCCGTCTGCGGTGATAGTCCACGGTGTTGTGTGAGATGAAGAGCTGTGCGGCGATTTCGTTGCTGCTCATACCGCGCGACAACAAATCCAGTATCTCCATTTCACGCATCGTTATAGAATTCTTTATTTCGCTGTTTCTCACTGTTGACTTTCCTGGTTTTTCTTGTTTGTTTCTCCTACAAATTTAACCATACTGTGAGAAAGGCGCAAATTTATCGGTTGCAAATGGAACGGGAGAGGGCGAAAACTACTGGATTCAGTAGGTGTAAGCCTACTGTTTTCCGTAGCGTCGGGCATGAAAAACGCCATTGTCGCGTCTTGTATGTCGCAGCAATGGCGTATGTGATGAGTCTATTCAAGTTATTTTTAAAGTCCTACTTCCCTCAAAACCTTATCGGCAGCTCCCGACTTGGTCTTCACGTAGCCCCCTGCGGCATCGGATGCGGTCTGCAGGTATTGGCTGTCGGCATCGAAGCGCTGCATCAGTTGGCTGAAGTCTTCGTAACTGCCGATTTCCATTCCTCCCCTTACGGCGAGAAGCTCCTGGGCTTCCTGGAAACGCTTGTTGTTGGGGCCGAATATCACGGGCACGTTCCATACGGCGGCTTCGAGCACATTGTGGATGCCCACTCCGAATCCACCGCCCACGTAGGTCACCTTGGCGCATGAGTAGATGCTGGAAAGGAGTCCGAAGCAGTCGATGATGAGGCAGTCCGCCTTTGCCGCTTCCTCGGGAGAGGTCTTGGTGTATCTCACGGCGGAGCGCTTCAGCTTGGAGAGTATCTGCTGCAGATGGTCTTCGCCGATTACGTGTGGGGCGATTACGATGCGCCAGTCTTTGTGCTCGTTGAAGTATCGGATGAATATGTCCTCGTCCGGCGGCCAGCTGCTTCCTGCCACGAACACCTTATGCCCCTTGGCGAAGGCGTCCACGATGGGCATGTCGGCAGCTTTCTCGGATGCAGCCTGCTTTATCTCGAGCACGCGGTCGAAGCGTGTGTCGCCCGTTATCTCCACGTTGTTGATGCCGAGCGTGGCGAGCAGTTCGCGGCTGCGCTCGTTCTGCACGAAGAATTTCGTGATGCAGTTGAGCACGCGGCGGTAGCTGTATCCGTACCAGCGGAAGAATACCTGCTGCGGGCGGAAGATGCTGCTCACGCTGTATACGGGGATGTCGTGCTTCTTCATGTATGTCATGTAGTTCCACCAGAACTCGTATTTGATGAAGAATGCCATCTCCGGGCGGATGATGTGGAAGAAGCGTCTGACGTTGAGCGGCGTGTCGAGCGGCAGGTAGCAGATGATGTCCGCCCCCTCATAGTTCTTCCTCACTTCGTATCCCGAGGGGGAGAAGAAGGTGAGCAGAATCTTGTATTCGGGGTGTGTCTTGCGCAGGCGCTCCATGATGGGGCGCCCCTGCTCGAACTCTCCGAGCGATGCGGCGTGGAACCAGAGGTATCTGGCGTTAGGGTCCACTTTCTCTCTCAATACGTCGAAGGCGTCCCGTTCGCCCCGCCACATCTTCCGGATCTTTCCGTCCCAACGGCTGGCTATTGCCACACCGAGAAGGTATATATATATTATAATATTGTACACGACCAGCTTGTTTGGTTGTTTATTGTTTTCTTTATCTTGTCTCTTCCCTCCCTTCAAAGCAAACTTCCTTCCCTCCCTTTGGGAGGGTCAGGGTGGGTCTTCCCAGGGTGTGTCCCTTCCCTCCCTTTGGGAGGGCCAGGGTGGGTCTTTTTATTTCAGCACTTCAATGGCTTTTCTCATTCTCCTCAGCGTCTCCTCCTTGCCGAGGAAGGCAGTGATGTCGAACATGCCGGGGCCTTTGCCGATGCCGACGAGTGTGAGGCGGAAGGCGTTCATCACGTCGCCCAGCTTGTAGCCCTTGCTCTCCACCCAGGCCATTACGATTTTCTCCTGGTTTTCGATAGAGAAGTCGTCGATGCCCTCGATTACGTCGGCAAGCTCCGTCATCACCTTGGCGGAATCCTCCTTCCAGCGCTTGCGCACGGTCTTCTCGTCGTATTCCGTAGGGGCGATGAAGAAGAACGAGCAGAGAGGCCACAGCTCCTTGACGAAGCTAACGCGGTCTTTCATCATCGAAACTACCTCGGTGATGCGCTCCATCGGTTCGTCCACGCCGTTGTTTGCCACGATCGGGGCGAAGAGGTGTGCTATCTCCTCGTTGCTCTTCTTCAGGATATATTCATGGTTGAACCAGATACCCTTCTGATAGTCGAAGCGTGCTCCGGCTTTGCTGCATTTCGAGATGTCGAAAGCCTGCACCAGTTCGTCGAGCGTGAAGAGCTCCTGCTCCGTGCCGGGGTTCCATCCCAGCAGGGCGAGGAAGTTGATGACAGCCTCGGGGAAGTAGCCGCTCTCGCGGAAGCCTGTGCTCACGTCGCCCGTCTTGGGGTCGTGCCATTCGAGCGGGAACACGGGGAATCCCAGACGGTCGCCGTCGCGCTTGCTCAGCTTGCCCTTTCCGTCGGGCTTGAGCAGCAGCGGCAGGTGGGCGAAGCGTGGCATGGTGTCCTCCCAGCCGAAGGCACGGTAGAGGAGCACGTGGAGCGGTGCGCTCGGCAGCCATTCCTCGCCGCGGATTACGTGGGAGATCTGCATCAGATGGTCGTCCACGATGTTTGCCAGATGGTATGTGGGTAGCTCGTCGGCGCTCTTGTATAGCACCTTGTCGTCGAGGATATCGCTCTTTATCACCACGTCGCCGCGGATCATGTCGTTCACGTGGATCTCTTCGCCCGGCTGGATGAGGAAGCGCACCACGTACTGCTTGCCGTCGGCAATCAGTGCATCCACCTCCTCCTTTGGCATGGCGAGGGAATTGCGCATCTGCATGCGTGTGTGGGCGTCATACTGGAAGTTCTTTATCTCCTGGCGCTTGGCGTCGAGCTCCTCGGGGGTGTCGAAGGCGATGTAAGCCTTGCCCTCGTCGAGCAGCTGCTTCACGTATTTCTTGTAGATGTCGCGGCGCTCGCTCTGACGGTAAGGGCCGTATTCTCCGCCGAAGCTCACTCCTTCGTCGAACTTTATGCCGAGCCACTTGAATGACTCTATGATATACTCTTCGGCTCCGGGCACGAAGCGGTTGGAGTCGGTGTCCTCGATGCGGAACACCATGTCGCCGCCGTGCTGCTTGGCGAAGAGGTAATTATACAATGCTGTACGCACACCACCGATGTGCAAAGCTCCCGTAGGACTTGGTGCGAAACGCACTCTCACTTTTCTTTCTGACATTTCTATATCTATGAGATAAATTATTTTTTTTATTGTTCGTAAATGCCTTTTTTGCTCCGTTAGGCATATAAGATGTGCAAAAATACAACTTTTTTACCAATTGTTGTATAATTTTTTGTATTTTCGCAGTGTAAACCCTTGAAAGGGCATAATATCAGGGTCAGAAAGACTTATGTAGAACCATATTTTAGTATTCGATTATGAATAAATTCGATGCAACGGAGAATCACCAGAGAAGGAAGATTTTCAGCAGGATTATGCTGGTCGTGATATCAGTGGTAATCATCGTATGCTTCATTCCGCGCAACGGAGGTCCGCAGTTCCGCTATGATGTGGGCAAGCCGTGGATGTATGGCTCGCTGATAGCCAAGTTCGATTTCCCTATCTACAAGACCGATGAGGCGATAAAGGAAGAGAGGGACAGCATGATGCATGATTTCGAACCGTATTACAACTTCAATCCCGAGGTGGAGAGCAAGCAGCTCACCAAGTTTTTCGAGGATTTCCAGGACGGTATGCCGGGGATGCCGAAGAACTTCACGTCTCTCGTGGCCGACAAGCTCCACAATCTCTATCAGCAGGGCATAATGAGCCCTACGGAGTATTCGTCGATGGCGAAGGACACGTCGAAGTTGGTAAGGCTCGTGGAAGGGAAGGTGGCGACAAGCGTGAAGGTCTCCGATGTGATGTCAACGATGGGGGCTTACGAACAGATATTCCAGGACGGGCAGCTCGCGCCGCACCGTGCCGTCCTGCAGCGCTGCAACCTCAATGAATATATCGAGCCGAACGTAATATACGACAAGGAGCGGAGCGAGGCTGAGCGCAACGACCTGCTCGGGCAGATTCCGCTGGCAAGCGGGATGGTGCTGTCGGGGCAGAAGATAATCGACCGTGGGGAGATAGTGGACGACTATACGTACCGTGTGCTCAGTTCGTTCGAGAAGGAGACGCAGCGGCGCAGCGCATCCACGAGGGCAGTGCCGTCGACCATTGCCGGACAGGTGATATTCGTCTCGCTGTTCATCATCCTCTTCACGATGTATCTCGGACTCTTCCGCAAGGACTATTTCAACAAGCCGCGAAGCATCGCCATGCTCTATACGATGATCACCGTATTCCCTATCCTCGTTTCGCTGATGATAGAGCACAACGTGTTCAGCGTCTATGTGCTGCCGTTCGCCATTGCGCCGATATTCATCCGTGTGTTCATGGATTCGCGCACGGCGTTCCTTGCCCACGTGGTGTTGGTGATGCTGTGTGCGGCGGCGGTGAAATACCAGTATGAGTTCATCATCGTGGAACTCGTGGCGGGACTCGTGGCGATATATTCCCTGAGGGAACTGTCGCAGAGGGCGCAGCTGTTCAAGACGGCGGTGCTTGTCACGCTTGCCTGCTCGGCGGTGTATTTCGCCATGCAGCTCATGACGGACAACACCTTCTCCACGGTGGACAACAGCATGTATAAGTATTTCGTGATAAACGGCATTCTCCTGCTCTTCGCCTATCCGCTGATGCTGATAATCGAGAAGATGTTCGGCTTCATATCCAACGTAACGCTCATCGAACTGTCGAATACGAGCAAGGAACTGCTCCAGCGCCTGAGCGAGGTGGCTCCGGGCACCTTCCAACATTCAATAATGGTGAGCAACCTCGCCTCCGCCATTGCCGTGAAGATCGGTGCCAAGGCGCAGCTCGTGAGGACGGGAGCCCTGTATCATGACATAGGAAAGATGCAGGATCCGGCTTTCTTCACGGAGAACCAGAACGGAGTGAACCCGCTTGAGAAAATGTCGCGCGTTGATGCCGCACACATCGTGATAAACCACGTGACGGAGGGACTGAAGCTCGCCGAGAAATACAACCTGCCCAATGTAATCAAGGATTTCATCGCCACCCACCACGGCACGGGCATGACGAAATACTTCTATGTGTCATACAAGAACGAGCATCCCGACGAACCGGTGGATGATGCGCTCTTCACGTATCCCGGGCCGAATCCTTTCACCCGTGAGCAGGCCATCCTCATGATGGCGGATTCCGTTGAGGCTGCCGCCCGTTCGCTCCCAGAGTATACGGAGGCGAGCATCAGCGAACTCGTGAACAGGATAATCAACGGGCAGATGAGCGAGGGCTTCTTTGAGTATTGCCCTATCACGTTCCGTGATGTGGCGGTGGCAAAGCAGGTGCTCATCGAAAGACTCAAGTCGGTCTATCATACCAGAGTGAGCTATCCGAAACTGAAGAAGTAGGGTGGGGGGACCCTCAATATCTATAAGGAGTATCCTCAATATATATAAGGAGGACTCACAATGTCTATAAGGATGCCCCTTTATATTTATAAGGTTTGTGCGGTAAATCCTGCACAAACCTTTTGTTTTGCGCAAAAATACCATCTTTTGTGGTTAAGCAATGTTAAACAATATGTCCGTTTATCGGAAATTTAGAACAAACGAGATACCTTTGCAACCAATTTGTTTTAAAAAGTATTTTGAATAAGATGATTAAATTAAAAAATGTTTGCTTGTCGGCAGCGCTGGCAACAACGGCTGTTGCCGCCAACGCAGGCGGTCTGCTCACTAACACCAACCAGAACATCGCTTTCAACCGAATGATGAGCCGTGAGGCTTCTATCGGCATCGACGGCGTCTATTACAACCCTGCCGGTGTGGCGTTCATGAAGGACGGCCACCATCTGAGCATCAACCTGCAGACGGCATGGCAGACACGTACGATAGAGAATACATACCCTCTCTTCGCTCTCAATGCTAACAATCCATCGGCCAACCGACGTTTCCAGGGAGAGGCATTCGCCCCGGTTATCCCCTCATTCCAGTATGCATACAACAAGAACCGCTGGTCGTTCCAGGGCAATTTCGCCCTCACTGGTGGTGGCGGCAAATGTAAGTTCAACGACGGACTGGGTTCCTTCGAGAATGTAGTGGCAAACATCGGAATGCTCGGCAACACGCTTGCACCATACCTCGGCGGTCTGCTTCCTACAAACCCGAACATACCTAACCCCAACGCCGCCGTGAATCCCGCATACCAGAATGTGGGCGGTTACGGATACACCTACGACAGCTTCATGCGCGGCCGCCAGTATTATTACGGTCTTTCTGCCGGTGTGGCCTATCGTATCAACGACCACCTCTCCGTATTCGGCGGCGTGCGCGGCATCTACGCCACGTGTAACTACTATGGCTATGTGAAGAACATCGCCTTTGTGGGTGCCGGCGGCAACAAGCTTCCGCTCTCCACAATCGTGGACCGCAATGACAAGGAGAGTGCCGACATCGAGCTGAACACCGACCAGACGGGCTACGGCTTCACTCCGATTCTCGGTATCGACTATAAGGTGGGCCGCTGGAACTTCTCTGCCAAGTATGAGTTCAAGACCCACCTCTGCCTGAAGAACCAGGGAACGGTAATCACTCCCGTGAGCAAGCTCGACAATATCGGGGCTAACCTCATGGCTGCCGGTGTTCCGGCACAGGTGCTGCAGGCCGTTTCGCCGGCTATAGCAACCGCTAAGGAGAACATCAACGAGCTTATCGCCGAGTATGACCCTAACCAGAACGGCAAGGACCCGGGCGACATTCCGGCTCTTCTGACTCTCGGTGTGGGCTACAGTCCTATCGATGCCCTGCGCATCAACGTGGGTTTCCATTGGTTTGACGACAAGGAGGCCACTTCCGGTTACCGCTGGACCAAGGCAGACGGCGTGACCCAGGAGCGCGTGGACCGTCACAAGAAGCTCAACCGCGGAACTCTTGAATATAATGCCGGAGCGGAGTATGACATCAACAAGACTGTCACCGTGAGTGCCGGTTGGCAGAGCACCAACTATGGTCTTTCGGATGAGTCGATGGACGACAAGTCGTTCGTGGTTAGCTCCAACTCTGTTGGTCTTGGCACAAAGATTCAGCTCTCTGACAAGATGGCTCTTAACGTGGCTTATTTCCATACGTTCTACAAGAACAAGAAGGTGACAAGCACCGACCAGTCTACCCATCTGACCTATACCGCCGACTATACGCGCGATAATGACGTGTTCGGAGTGGGATTGGATATTGATTTCTGATAGAAACTAAAACCCAAATACCCACCCTGGCCCTCCCAAAGGGAGGGAAGGGAGTTTGCTTATTCCCCTAATACCCACTTTGGCTTTTCAAAAAAACACCCTGGCTTTTCAAAAGGGAGGGAAGTTTGCTTGGTAGGGTTGGATTTAAGGGGTGGGGGACTGTGGGGTTCCTGAATGATATTGACTACTCTTAAATTTAAAACACACATAAAAACAATCCCCTGCCGTCTCGTGATGAGAGGGCAGGGGAGATTTGTTTCCTGCAGATTGCAGTTATTTAGAGAATCAGTGTGTTGTTTGGGTGCGGGATTTATCTGCCGCAGCTCGGACAAACCTTTTTGCCGCCGCAGGTGGTACAGGTGGAGTAGGTACGCCCGCCATACATCGTGTTGAGCACCTTGCCGGTATTGCCGCATGTAGGGCATCCGCCGTTTCCGCCGCAACGTCCGCATCTGCGGCTTGAAGATGAAGAGGAGCTGCTTCTTCTTGTGGAACTGCCGGTCGAAGTGTTGCCGCCGTCCAGAACGTATTTTATCTTGTTGCCGTTCTCGTCGATGTAATAGGTCTCGTCATTCAGTAAACCTCCGTTAAGTTCATTTACGAATGTGTAACCGTTTGAATTGTAGGTCCGGCTGTTGTTCTGAGTATTGCTCTGATTGTTGCTCTGATTGTTTTGCGGTACAGGCTTCCACGGAAGCATACCTGTTGAGTTGATGAGCAGTCCCTGTGCGGAACATACTGTTGGCATTACCATAAATGCAATGGCCAATGCGAGTTTGATGATATTCTTCTTCATGATGATATATTTTATAAAGTCATAGCGTGTGCAGAGAATATGCGCATGATGCTGTTTTTGTCGATAGTCACTATACATGGGGCAAATGATGTTTCTCTGATCTCAACCAATTTTATCCACCAACCGTTCTCGGCCTGCAGTTTTGTGCCGTTGACAGTACAGTCCCACTCCTTGTCCCCTTGCTTTGTACCTTTTTGCGTCAGCCATGCTGTGCCGTCGTTATAAAAAGAAAGGAAGAAAAATTCATTTTCGTTGCCGTTTGCTTTTGACGGCTCGTTGGTATTTACCATTTTTCCATCTGGTGCATATCCATAAGCAAGTAGTTTCAATGCAATGATTTGGGCAGGCATCTTGTTGTTCAACGTTTCCCAGTTCTCGTCGGCTTTTGCAAATAATGCTACCATAAGTATTATCGCAAGGGTAAATAATCGTTTGGCTTTCTTCATAATCATTCTGTTTAAAAGATTACACCTTATTATATATATAGGGGCATACATGTTATGTATGTGACCTTTATGTAGGCAAAGATATGAAAAATATCGGTACGTTGTACTTTTGCTCCTCACTTTTTTATGCTTCCCTTCCGTTGTCAAGGGCGATGGAAATCCATTTTTTTGAGCTTCCGAAACGTTTGAACCTCCTGTATTGCCGTTTGAACCCGAAAACGATACGTTTGTCCCACGATGGTTAAAAAAATATAATCGGAGACGCTCTGCCTAATGCTGTTTTTTTTGTAGTACGATGTCACGTATTTCAGAATAAATGAGTAATTTTGGAAAATCAAACAGGATGCGGTTGGACTTGGAAAAGAGAATAGACCCTTTAGATAGTATTGACAGAATAAAAAGAAACATGGAAAAGAAATTTGAAATACGAAACAGTACGGCGGAATTCCTGACTTTCGTGGCAGAAGGTAAGGAACAAGGCATACAGGTGTTATATAAAGACGAAACGGTATGGGCTACTCAAAAGGCTATGGCACAGCTTTTTGACTGTTCAACAGACAATATCGGATTGCATCTGAAGAACATATATGACACGAATGAATTGAATAAGGAGGCAACTACCGAGAAAATCTCGGTAGTTCAGCGGGAAGGTGCGAGAGAGGTGCGGCGCAACACGCTGTTCTACAACCTCGACGCCATCATTTCCGTGGGCTATCGTGTCAACTCCATCCGTGCCACACAGTTCCGCCAATGGTGCACCTATGTCATCAGGCAGTTCTCTCTTCGGGGCTATATCATAGACAAGAAGCGTATGGAGAATGGTTCGTTCATTGGTGAGGACTACTTTGAACATTTGCTGGCGGAAATACGTGAGATTAGATTGAGTGAACGAAGATTTTACCAAAAGCTCACGGATATATATGCTACAGCTGTTGACTACAATAAAGATGCACCTACCACACGACTGTTTTATAAAAAAGTTCAGAATAAGATGCATTATGCAGTGCATGGGCATACCGCAGCAGAACTTATAGTAGAAAGAGCCAATGCGGAGAAAGAGCATATGGGACTGACCACTTGGGAGAATGCACCTGACGGAAAGATTGTCAAACCAGATGTGAGTATCGCCAAAAATTATCTGAAACAAGTGGAACTTGAAGATATGGGAAAACTTGTCAACTCTGTGCTTGACTTAGCAGAACGTATGGCTAATCGACACATACCAATGACAATGGAAGATTGGGCAAAGCGTATAGACATTATTCTTGAAGCTGGAGGTGATGTAGTATTACATGATGCTGGAAAGGTTTCTGCTGAATTTGCCAAGAGCTTCGCAGAGTCAGAGTTTGAGAAGTATCGTGTGATACAAGACAAATTATTCAACTCTGATTTTGATAAATTCAAATCTTTACCATTTGATGATTTTCAAAAATGACAGTCCAAAGGGGATGAGGTGACTTTGGAAAATCAAACAGGATGCTACTGCAAACCGCAGGCAGGGACAAGAATCAAATGCTGCGGGGAAAAGACGGCAGTGACAAATATTATTCAGATATGCTTATAATACTTGATTTCGACGGAACAATCGGCGACAGCCAGGCTCTCATTATCGGCACCATGCAGCAGACAATGAGGGAGTTGAAGCTGGAAGTGAAGACAAAGGAAGAATGTGCAAGAACCATCGGACTGAGACTGGATGAGGGTTTCAGGCAGCTTTACGGTGTGTCGCATGACGAAGCGATGCTCTGTGCCGGGACTTATCGCAGAATCTTTATGGAAATGAAAGAGAAAATGGTGGTAAAGCCGTTTCCACACGTAATCGAAACGATAAGGCGCATGGCGGCGGACAAGCACATCGTGGCTGTCGCCAGCAGCAGAAGCCGCGCCTCGCTCCTGGAATATGTGGAAGAGATGCATATCGGCGACTGCATCTCCTGCATCGTTGCAGCCAACGATGTGGAAAGAGTGAAGCCGGCACCGGACATGGTGCTGAAAATCATGGAAGAGACCGGCGGGAAGCCTGAAGACACCCTCGTCGTTGGCGACATGATATACGACATTGGGATGGGCAGGAATGCAGGGACCAGGACTTGCGCAGTGACCTACGGCAACGGCACTTACGACGAACTGTCCGCTGCCGACTATATAATCGATGACTTCGCCGCACTCCTGAACATAATTTTAAGAAATTAAAAGAATCCTGCTACCGCGCGGCAGCAGGATTCTTCAGAAATGAATGAAATAGAAACTTGTACTTTAGTACTGGGTGTTCTGTGGGTCAAAGTTGGTCCAGTTGGCAGTCCAGTCGGCACCGTTGCCGAAGGCTCCTACGTATGCCACCTTCTCGAAGCCTGCGAGCAGGGCATCGGTGAAGGATGCCGCAGAGAGCAGAGGGCTGGCAGCTGTAGGACGGTAGCCGGTAACGTCGAACCATCCGTCAGCAGAGGCAGAGTATTTGTTGCCCGGCTGTGCGAGGAAGAACTTTGCGGAGAACGACTCGTTGTTCGGGTCGGTCAGCACCTTGTTCTCGTCTGTGCCGATGGCGTCGAGGTTGGCGAACCAGAGGTTCTGGAGTTTCAGCAGTCCGTTTGTGGCAGCACCCTGGCAGTCGCCGAGCTGCTTGTCAATAATCAGACCAACAGGCCAGCCTACAACAACGGAGTTGAAGCAGCTCAGATGAGAGTCGCGACGTATCTGCATACCGCTCTGGAAACGACCGAGACCGGAACCGTTGTTCGGGTTGTATGCTCCGGCGGTGATGTATGAGGCATCGTTCACGAAGTTCTAGTCGCCCATCTTAGGACCAACAAAGGTGATGTTTGAGAATACGGCAGAGGTATGAGGGTCAGCGTTTGTTCCCTTGGCGTTGTTGTCGCTCTCAAAACCGTTGCTCATGGACTTGTCGGCAATCTTCGGGTCGCGGATGGAGAGACCATACTGCACGTGGCCGCTGAATCCGTTGTCGGTGTCGAAGTCGTCGTCCCATCCCTTGTATGCGATAAGATATTTGCAGTCTACCGTGCCGCCGAACCACTCAAAGGAGTCATCGTTTGAGTAAGACACCTGCACGTGGTCAATCTTCGTCTGTTTGCCTATGGAACCGAGCGTCAGACCGTTGATTTCCTGGTCTGTAGCGAATGGATATCCTGCGAACTCGATGCGTACGTAACTCAATACACCGGAATTGTCGTTGTCATCGTTGCCGCCGTGTTTGGTGCGCGGACCACCTTCAATCTGCTGCTCCGTAGCATTTGTGCGGGCCTTGCCGCAGAGGATGATGCCACCCCAGTCGCCAGGTCTGCGGCTGCCGGCAGCCTGCTCGGATGTGAATACGATAGGCTGTGTCTCAGAACCCTGGGCTATGAGCTTTCCGCCACGCTCAGCTATGAGGGCAGCCTTGGTGTCCTTGTCGCCCTTGATTACGGTTCCCGGTTCGATGGTCAGTTCAGCGCCGTCGGCGATGTAGACCCAACCTTTTAGAATATATGTACCTTTCTTCAGAGTCTGCTTTCCTGTAAAGACGAACTCCTGGTCGCCGTTTCCGATCTGAGTTCCTTTGTCGTTAACGTCTTTGCTGCCTGCCTTGTCGCTCTCCGTGAAGAGTACGTGGTCGCAGGCGTTGATGCCGCCGTTCACTGTCCATACGGCAGCGCTTGAGTTTCCGTTTCCACCATTGTTGTCATCATCACTGCACGCAGTAAACATCGTTCCTGCAAGTGCGAGGACGCCGAGGCATCCATAGAATTTTGTTTTGTTCATAATGTATTATTTTGTAATAATAGGGTTTCTTGTTGTTTTAGGGGTAATAGGGGGGACTGTAGGGAGAGCTATAGATTATAGGTTACGGTCAGTCCAATATTTCTTCCCGGCTTGAAGCAGCGGGTTATCTGTTCCACTTCTTTAGTGCCGCTGCTGTTGAGGTTGGCGGTGACGAACTCCTTGTAGTACACTTTCTGTGCAAGCAGGTCGCGGATGTTTGCCTTAATCTCCCAATGGGTGCCGAACTTCTTCGAGATTGACAGGTCGAGCACGTCGCGTGGCATCTCGTAGCTGTCAGGCACACGTAGCGTCTCGTTGCCGCTCGTTGTTCCTTCGCTTCGTCCCACGCCGATGATGCGCTTGCCGATGCGGTTGTATAGCAGGGCGATGTCGAGCTGCTGCTTGTCGTTCTTATAGAAGATGCCGGTATTTACGAGGTATGGCGACTGTCCCTGCATGGGGCGGTTCTCCATGTTGGCACTGCCGTTGAAGTTCATGCGGCTCTTGATTATGGCACCGTTGAACGACCAGCTGAAATCGGGCAGTCCGATGAACGAGAGGTCTTTCTTTATGTCCAGCTCCACTCCGTAGTTGTTGGCATGGTCGGCATTCATATATGAATAAATCATGCGGTTGCCGCCGGAGAGAGTGTAGGTCCACTCGATGGGCGCATCGAAATATTTATAGAAGAGTGCCACGGAAACCATCTCGCCTCGGGATGGGTAGAACTCATAGCGCAGGTCGAGGTTCTGCACATAGCAGGAGGTAAGCTCCGTGTTTCCCTTCACGTCGGCAGCAAGGTCGAAGTCGTAGAACACCGACGGCGACACCTCTCGGAACTCCGGACGGTTCACGGTCTTGCCGTATGATAGGCGCAGCTGGTGTTTGTCGGAGAACTTATACGTGGCGTTGAGCGAGGGGAAGAGGTCGTTATATTTGTAGAAATGGCTCAGCGGACTCGGACGGTCGTCTCGGGTATTCGTGATAAGCTCCATCTTGCTGTATTCATAACGCAAGCCGGCAAAGACGCTCAGACTGCCGAACGGCAGAGTGGCAGCCAGGTATCCTGCACCGAGGGTATTGTGGCCCTTATAGTCGTCGCGTCGGTTCGGTTCCTCAAGCAGATATAGCTTGTCGCTGCCGAAGTTCCCACTGTTGCTGAGCAGGGTGGGGAGGTCGCTCTTGCGGAAGTTGGCAGGCAGGGAGTTGTTCTCCGGCTCCCAGTTGTAGATGAACTCGCGGGTCTTGTATTCACGGGTGCGGTATTCGCCGTAGGCTCCGAGTTTCAGAGTGGGTTTCCATCCGTTGAAGTCGAAGTCGTGCTTGTCGTTCACGGCAGCTGAGAGGATATGCTCGTCGAGACGGGTCCACTCCCTTGATATGTCGTTGCCCGTGGTGAGCTGTATCATTCCTGTCTCCAGGGCATCGTTCTGCAGGTAGCGTCGGCGGTCAGGCACGTTGCGGTTTGCATAAGAGTAGCTCAGGCTCCAGTCCAGTTCATCGCTCTTCAGCGTGTGTTTGCCTGTGAATTGTCCGTTGTATGTCGTGCGGCTGCGGTAGTAGTATTCAGCCGAGCGCGTCTGGTTGTTCTGTTCGTCCACGCCCTGTCTGCTGGTATAGCGGTCGTTGCCTATCTGGTTGAAGATGTTCTTGAACTGGAACTTGCTGTTGCCGTCGGCAGTGAGCAGCGTCAGGTTGAGCATAGCGCCGAGGCGGGCGTTGTGGTTATACTGGTTGTCGAGCGAGTTGCTCAGATAGATGGAACGGTCGTTGCGCTCGTCGTACACTCCGAACTGGTTGTTCTGCATGTCGCTGAACGTGCGGTATTCATTGGTGTAATTCAGTGTGGCAATCATTCCCATCTGGTTTTCGCCAAGCTTCCATCTCCTGCCTAAGTTGGCGGATATCTTCAGGTCGCCCCATGGCTTCATGCTTTTGATAAGCCAGTCGTTGTTCAGACCGTTGCCCTGTAGGTCGGTACCGCCATTGCCTATAGGTCGGAGCGAGGTGCGGAAGCCGCCGTCGAGGTTGCGCAGACCGCCGTCAAAGCCGAGGAAGTCGGTAGAGGAGCCTTTGGCATACTGGAAGTCCTTGAACACAGAAGCCGTGTTCCAGTTTCCTCCCACCGACACCTGGAACATGTTCCCCACAGGGATATCCTTCGTGTTGACGAGCACGAAGCCGCCCGTGTAGTCGGCAGGATATTCCGGCGACGGGGTCTTCACGATCTGCATATTGTCGATCTGTGCGCTTGGTATGAGGTCAAAGGAGAAAGCCCTTGAGTCGGCTTCGGAGCTTGGAGCCGCTCCGCCGTTGATCCATACATTATTATATCGTTGCGACAAGCCGCGTACCATCACAAACTTGTCGTCGATGAGGCTTACGCCCGGCACACGTCGGATCACCTCTCCTGCGTTGGAGTCCTGTGTCTTTCCTATTTCCTGTGCCGAAACGTTGTTCACTATGACGGGACTGTTCTTGGCAATCTGTACCATAGCCGCTTCCGTATTCTTTCTTGCTATGCCGGTTACGGTGACTTCGCCCAGTGTCTGTTCGTCGGGTGTCAGCGCTACGCTAATCTTCTGAGGCTGATCGCTCGCTTGAACCCCGTCAATTTCTTTATTCTTGTATGCTACGTAAGTAATGGCCAGTCTGTACTTCTCGCCTTCCTTCAGTCCGGAGAGTCGGAAGTTGCCATCGATGTCGGTGGCTGCGATGATGTTCGTTCCTTCCACCTGCACGGTGGCACCGATAAGAGCATCCTTCGATTTCCCGTCGGTCACCTTGCCGATGATGTCGGCGGCGAAACCGTTTGCCGCCGGAACTGCCAGCAACATGGCAGTTGCCACAATCTTGTTTACCTTCTTTACAATCATGTACTTTCTCTTTAGAATCATTTATTCATCATTAATTCTGAATCCGGTGCAAAGGTACGGGGCTTGTGTTACACTGTGTTTTCACCCCTGTTATGAAAGTCTTACTAATGTGTGTCATTCTTGTTGCAATGTATAAATATTGCGATGGGCAAAATAGTATTGAGACATTGGCAGGCTTGTAGAGTAATGAGATAGGAGTACTGAAACTGTATGCTACCCGTTCGAACGTTGCATGGTATATAAGGTTCAGAAAAAAACGGAACAGCTTGTGTAAAAGTCACTGCCGTTCCGTTTTTATATTGTTTTCATCTTTACCTCCCCCGAGTGGAGGTCAGGGTAAAGAATGTATAAATATATAAGGTCTCAGATGAATTGTAGAGTCAGATAATAATGTCAGAATGAAGTCTTCATGTATGTTCCGTCCGACATTCTCAATATATTCAGGCCTTTGGTCTGTCTTGTTGTCTTCATACCATTAATATTGTAATAGTCTACAGGCTTAGGCTTGCAAGACAAGTCCGGATTGTCAATGCCTGTCGCATCAAATTCTACTATATTAAGAAAGTCACCCCATCCTGGGGCAAGGAAATAATCCATATAAGTGCCGCGTGGAACGTATAAGGTGCAGCTTTGTTTATTTATACCTTCAAAACATGATATTCCAACTTCTGGTGGTTTAATGGCATGCACATAGATTTCAGACATGTTTTTACATCCGTAAAAGGTATAGGATCCTACATCCGTAACATTACTATGAATATTAGCTTTCTTCAAAGACTCCATTCCGCAATAGACACACCAACGGATAAAAGTAATGTCAAAAGGAATGTTTATATTGTCAATCTCTTCCCCATTAACATACAAATGCTTCGCATAGTAAACAGGATTGCTTTCAGGTTTATAAAATATAATATCACACCATGCGTTAAAATCTGTAATATTTACTGAAGTAAGTCCTGTGCAACCTTTGAATGCATCATATCCTATTTCTTTTACTGTTTTGGGTATATCAATATTTCTCAGTCTTATACAACGGCAGAAAGCGCCATCGCCAATACTTTCAAGATTTTGGGGCATTGTGATTTTATCAAGTGAAACACACTCGTAAAAGCATCCTGAACCAAATACTGTTATACCATCAGGCATGACAACTTCTTTCAAATTGTTACAATTGGCAAATGCTGATTTGTCAATTATCTTTGATGTTTTAGGTAATTTTATAGATACAAATGTGCATTTATAAAACATATATTTACCTATTTCATTATTGTATGTATTATAACCGTCTATCTCATTAATATAATATTTACTATACTCATACACTATATTGGCATCAGAAAGGTCTAGATATTGTAAATTTCCTCCACTACTATAACCTTTTTCCGTTTGCCCTGCCATATATCTAAGGTATTGAATATCAAAACTGTTCAAATCGCCAGTGAGTGTTAGATTTGTTATGAGTTTAGCCTTTGTTTCACCTATTTGATTATCTAAGTTGCCTGGACTTTCTACATGCACTTTAATCGGCGTAGTTATCAGCTGGTCATCTGCATCACACACTGTTACGAATGCAAAGAAGAAAAACACGAGCGAGAAAATTTTTAAGTTTTTCATAATTGTTGTTTTTATTATAATTTATTTAAAAGTTCTACAAATTCACGAGACTTAGTCTTATTATTCCTAAGTTCATCTGTTTTAAAGAATTCAAGTTCAACTGAAGAATAAAGTTTTTGTAAATCTAATCCCATGTTCCTCATGTTATGTTTTATCGATTCTACGGATTTGTCATTCTTTGTTATAATTATAATTCTTCTCTTTTTTTGCAGTTCTTTGTTTAAGGAAGAGAAAAAATCTTCAAAGTATGCACTATCCATATCATTCAATGAATGGCCAAAGATTACGATATTCTCTGCAATAGCTAAATCAGACAATAGGTTTGTAGTATGGTATTGGGGATTGTTAGATTTTAGCATATATTCAAATTTATGGTCGATTTGTTTGGCATATTTGTCTGCTATACCAAGGACAATAGAATCATATTCATATTTGTCTGCACCTGTTAAGTCTCCACAATAACCATGCTGATTTATTGGTCGTGGCAAATCATCTAAAAAACATTTATTTGTAACACAGGCGTAAAAGTATTTAAAACATGTATAATTAAATGAATAACACCTGCAATATTGACCAATATTTAGGTTGGACAAGAAAAGATTCCCAATATTATTTTCTCTCAGTTTATGAATATATTCTTGTCTTTCTTTTACTATTCGTATTAAATATGTAATGAGAGAATGGCAAATCTCTTTATATACAGCTCTTTCTGCTTCTGCAACAGAAGAATAAACAGAATTTGAAGCAAACTTAAATAATGCTTCCTCAAGGTCGAACCAGTTTTCTGTTTTATTGCTTTCAATAAACTGTAAAAGTTCTGAAGAAGGATTTTTCCTTGTCAGTTCTTCCCACTCTTTACTTTTTATAAAATCAGAATATCCTGTAGGATATCCCAATTCAAGATCAAAGCCATTGCCAATAATATACAACGTCCTCAAATGTTCATTTCGTCCCATATAAAGTGAACCTGAATTATCTGCCATAACCTTGCATTTTAAGTTAAACATATATTAAAATGCGCTGCCATGTTATTCATGCAAAACTACGGATACAACACGTGGACGAGACTTGTCCGCGTTGCAGCCGTAGGAAAAGCTGAGAATACGACAAGTGACGTCCACGATATTGTGGACGCTTGCTACTTATTCGTATTCTGTTGCACTTTCTTGAAATTTCCTACGTTCCAACGCGCATGACCGAATAGCAAACGCTAATTTCCTCAAAGATGAACAGTTCTGTTCGCAAACATAGATGTTCATTGCAAAGTTAAGTAAAAATATAATAAAAGCAAATGTTTTGCGTCTTTTTCATATAATTATTTTTTTAGGGTGCCCAGTTCTATGTTCTCGTTTTAGAGTACGTTTTAGTAACTCTACAAACATCATCCCAGTCTTTTCTATTTAAGAAAACTGCGGATATCCGCAAAAATCTTTCATGGAATTGATAAAATGACTATATTTGCAGAAGAAAAATGCGGATATCCGCAAAAATCTTTTGTAGACTATGGTTATAGAGAGAAATAAATATCTGCAGGAGCTGGTCAGTTGTCGGCATAACGGTCTGGTGAAGATTATCACAGGAATGAGGCGTTGCGGCAAGTCGTTCCTGCTGTTCAGACTGTTCCGAAGGTTTCTTGATGATAATGGAGTGGCAAACGACCATATCGTGGAAATGGCTTTCGATGATTACGCTTTCAAGGAATTCCGCAATCCCGACAAGTTCTATGCCTACGTGAAGGGCAGGATTATCGACGACCAACCTTATTATATATTGCTTGATGAGGTGCAGATGCTCGATGAGTTTGAGGATGTGCTCAACGGACTGTTGCATATCCCCAATGCTGACGTGTATGTGACGGGCAGCAATGCCAAGTTCCTTTCGAAGGACATTATAACCGAATTTCGCGGCAGGGGCTATCAGATACATGTGTCGCCATTGAGCTTTGCAGAGTTCATGAGCATTTATGAGGGCGACCGCGAGGATGGCTGGAACGAATATCTGCTTTATGGCGGACTGCCACCTGTAGTGCTTCTGAAAACGGAAGAGGAGAAAGTGAAGCTCCTTGACAGTCTGCTGGCTGAGACATATATAATAGATGTAGTGAACAGAAACAAGATAAAGAACGATTCAGAGCTGAATGACCTCTTCAAGATTCTTGCCTCGGGGATAGGCGGATTGACAAATCCGCAGCGTCTTTCAAATACCTTCCAGTCTGTGAAGAATGTATCCATAAGTCCGGCAACGATAAAGAAATACATCGAATGCCTTTCTGATGCATTCCTTCTGGAGTCTTGCAACCGCTATGATGTGAAGGGAAGGAAATACATCGGTACTCCGTTGAAATATTATTTCTCCGATTTGGGCATCCGCAATGCCCTGCTCGGTTTCCGTCAGCAGGAGAAGACTCATCTTATGGAGAATGCCGTATACAATGAACTTTGTGCCAGGGGCTATAGTGTTGATGTCGGCAATGTGGAAGTGAATACCGTAGACGAGAAAGGAACCAAGGTAAGGCGAATGCTTGAGGTGGATTTCGTGTGCAACCGTGGTTACAAGCGTTGCTACATACAGTCGGCACTCAGTCTGCCAGACAGAGAGAAGATGCAGCAGGAGTCAGCTTCCTTGCTCCGCATCGACGATAGTTTCATAAAATACGTCATAACCGGCGACCGCATAAAGAAATACCAGAACGACGACGGTATCGTAATAATGAATGTGCTTGATTTCCTATTGGACGAGCAGTCTGTATAACCCTTTGAGGAAAGAAAAAAATCAATATTATGTATGCATAAAATATATGTTTCCACTTGCAGCGCATTCATAAAAACATTATTTTTGCAAAAACATATTTTGCAAAAACATATTTTGCAAAATCATTTTCAGAAAAATCATATTCTATGGAATTGTAGGGAATGTATGGGAGCGGCTATGTCAGACAGCTGTTTCGGGGAACGAGCTTTTCGGACATACATGGGGGATGGCTCGCCGCTGGTGGGGAAAGGCTCCTGTTTATGAAGACGGACGCAAGACACCTGTGGGCTATGAAGACCTGGAGTTTGATGTCGTGGCAGAAGCCATCGGCGACAAGAACACAATCCTTGTAGGAGAATGCAAATGGAAATCAGCAGACTATGCAGACCGTCTGCTTGCCAAATTGAAGGCAAAGACAGAAAAGGCTCCGTTCTCGCAAGGCAAGAATATCGTGTATGTACTCTTCCTTAAAGAGCACCCTCTTTCTGAGGCAGATTGCTGCATCCTTTATCCTGACGACGTGTTGAAGTATCAGCCGGAATGACAATTATGACCATATATTTTGCTGTTGCAACTTTTACATCATCAAGAAAATAAACAAAGCGGAATCGCAAAGTTTTGAACTTGCAATTCCGCTTTGGGTATTAATCCAGAAGACCCTGATTGTTTTTTATGGTTTATAAATGTCGTCACATTGCAAGGATATACATAATTCTCTGTCCAATCGGAAAATAAGTGCCGTTCGCCATGTTACAGTAGTCATTCGGAGCCTGAATATCCTTATTATGAATAAGGAACTGAATCTTCTGATTCATGCAAAAACGACAAAACATTCACTGTCGTTTGCAAGTCATTCGGCTTATTGTCGTCATGCCGAGATACTTTTAAGAGTAATCAAGGAGTCTACGACATCAGTCCTATCTTTAGTATGAATGCTAAACTGCAATGGTCGTCGCATGACGGGAATGGGGATTGCGCCTTAATGGTAGCAATATCTTCAACAACCTATACGACACCCGCTCAGTGCAGGTCAACCATGACTACCGTATGAAGGTTAACTACAACTGGGCATCTGTCACTTTTGCAGTTATCTATAAGTTTGGTGGCTACAAGGAGAAGACAGTGAAGGAAGTAGATGCCTCACGCATGGGACACTAAGAATAAGATTATCAGTCTTTTAAACACCCTATAGGAACTACATATACCCCATCCTCACGTCGTATGGCATACTTTGTTGTACCAGTAAGAATCATCAGAAAGGATGGAGCTTTCATTTTTGTGGTATCTATTTTAGAAGCAAGGAGTTTCAGATTCTTCGCTCCTTCTTCTATATTTTTCT
>OLSD01001263.1_pt1 | contig 21659 bp, 19 predicted proteins | sample 1672211 | NCBI WGS metagenome assembly OLSD01 (sample SAMEA3136659, study PRJEB25190) | human gut metagenome | reverse complement strand
CGCCAAGGATCTGTAATTCGCCGGTCTTGCAGATGACCGTTCCTTCTTTCTCCTTTTCCGGTTTGTATACAATGTCTTCTCCGTCAAGATAAATGCCCTGTTCCAGTTTATGCTTACTGCTGAAAAATAGAACACTTGCCTGAAATTCATCTGCCATCTTTCTTGTCTCTTCATCTTCATAATTGAGAACGCAGATATCTTCTGGTGTCTGATTCTTCGCAATATTCATCTTTGCACGAATATATGCTTCCATCGTATGATGGCGGTTCAGATGATCCGGTGTGATATTAAGAACTGCACTTACCTTTGGATGGAAGGTATGAATACTCTCCAGCTGGAAGCTTGAGAGCTCTGCCACGATCACAGAATCTTCTCTGGTATCTGCTGCGGCATTCGTATATGGTGTACCGATATTTCCCACAACAAAAACGCTGTCACGGGCATTTTTCATAATCTCGCCTAAAAGAGAGGTTGTTGTCGTTTTCCCATTGGTTCCGGTAATTCCAAGCACATCTCCTTTTCCGCATACATAGGCGAGCTCAATCTCGCCCCAGACAGGAATTCCTTTTTCTTTCATAGCCAGAACAACCGGCAGATCAGTCGGCACCCCCGGACTCATTACAACCAGATCAAGACTTTCCATCTCCTCTTCCGGAAAAGCTCCGAGAACAACGCGGACTTTGCTTCCCTCACCAAGCTGTGCTTTCATTGCCTCGGCATCTTTTTTATCATTTCCATCATACAGAATTACCTCTGCCCCTTCTTTTTCCAGCAATCCGCAGGATCCGATCCCACTGATCCCCGCACCGAATACCAACACTTTCTTTCCTTGTAAATCCATTTTTGTAAGCCTCCTATAATGCCAGCAGTGCAACCAGGCACAGAATTGCAGTTACAATTGAAAAAACTGCAACCACCCGTGTCTCGCTCCATCCACACAGCTCAAAATGATGGTGGATCGGCGCCATTTTAAAGAAACGCTTTCCGCCTGTTTTCTTAAAATATGTTACCTGGATCATAACTGATAAAACTTCTACCAGATAGATCAATCCTACGATGATAATGAATAATGGCATCTGGAGCATGTATGCTGTCGAAGCAACAAATCCCCCAAGAGCCAGTGATCCGGTGTCGCCCATAAATACGCTTGCCGGATAAACGTTGAATAATAAGAATCCCAGCAGCGCACCTACCACTGCACAGGTAATCGGTTCGATCCCACTCTTTGTTCCGATCGCAACAACTGTAAAGAAGGTTGCCACAAGAACTGTTACACTGGATGCAAGCCCGTCCAGTCCATCTGTAAAATTCACACCATTGACGGTACCGATCACTGCAATAAAAAGTATCGGAATGGCAAACCAGCCAATGTTCAGATATTTCCCACCTGAAAACGGTATCAGCATGGTAAGCGGTATCTTTGCCACTTTCACGATGTAAAATGCAAAAATCGCTGTAATCACGATCTGGAGTGCCATCTTCTGCATCGGCATCAGTCCATCTGATCTGTGAAGAACAACTTTCAGATAATCATCCAGGAACCCGACCAGTCCGAATCCAATCGTTACAAAAAGTACCGGAATCACCTTCGGATACTCTCTTACATAGATCAGCGAAGTGACCGCAATCGCAAACAAGATCATCACGCCTCCCATCGTCGGCGTTCCGGCTTTTTTAAGATGCGACTTCACCCCGTCTTCTCTCTCTGTCTGATCCATCTTGAGTCTTCTTAAAACAGGAATTACCACCGGTCCTGCTGCCACACTGAGAACAAACGCGATCAGCACCGGTATGACCATTGTAAAATCCATAATACACCTCTGTCTTTCTTTTGTTTTCAAAATCAGCCCTTACCTTAAAGGCACAGATTCTACGCTTTAGTATAATGTATCTGCCCTGTTTTTTCAACTGCTTCACGGGTTTTCTTCCCGTTCGATTCCAAGATAGGGAAGAATATTGTCGAAAATATCGCGCACAACCGGAGCTGCTATCGTCCCGCCATAATAGATACCCTGTGGGTTGTAAATAATTGCCATTGCTGCTACCTGCGGATCATCTGCAGGTGCAAATCCGATAAAAGATCCTATATAACGGTTCGCACTTCTTGGCAGCGTCTGGCTGGTCGCTGTCTTTCCTCCGATCCGGTATCCTTCGATCTGTGCTTTTTTTCCTCCTCCCTCGGACACAACCGTTTCCAATATCTTTCTCATCTTTTCTGACGTTTCTTTAGAAAGAATCCGTTTTCTTTTTCCATAAGAAATCGTTTCTTCTTTCTCTCCACTTTCCGCATCATAAACGGCGACGCCAAAATGAGGAGTGATCCTTTTTCCCCCATTCACCAGAGAACATACTGTTGTTGCCATCTGCATCGGTGTCACCTGAAAAGACTGTCCAAACGACATCGTTGCCAGCTCTACCTGCCCTACATTTTCCTTCTTGTGCATGATCGTTGCAGCCTCTCCCGGAAGATCTACACCTGTCTTCCCCATCAATCCGAATTTTTCAAAATATTTATAAAAATTCTCTGTTCCAAGCCGCATCCCTACTTCAATAAAAACCGGATTACAGGAATTCTGCACCCCCTGTACAAACGTCTCGGATCCATGTCCAGTCGTCCTTGCACACCGGATCCGGCGGTCTTCCACAAGCTTGTATCCAGGACAGTAAAAAGTATCTTCTTCTTTGACCACTCCCTCTTCCAACGCCGCCGAAGCAGTAAATACCTTAAAGATCGATCCTGGTTCATAAGTATCATTGATACTCCTGTTCCGCCACATCTGATTCAGCATTGCCTGTTTTTCTTCATCATTCAAAGCGGCATCTGTTCCCTCCGGTAATGTAAACGGGGCATTCAGATCAAACTCTGGAGCATTGACGCAGGCATAGATTTCCCCTGTTTTTGGATTCAGGATCAAAATCACAACTGCATCTGCCTGTTTTTCTTCCATTACTTTTTCCGCAGCCTGCTGTGCATATTCCTAGATATTATAGTCCAGGCTTACCTGCAGAGTGTCTCCGGAAACCGGTTCTACTCTGTCTTCCAGCGTATCCGCAAGCTCAATCCCTCTGGCATCAGTTGTTGTCAGAATCATTCCGTTCACACCTTTCAGATAATTTTCATACTTTACTTCCAGTCCAATGATTCCCTGATTGTCTCCACCGGTAAATCCAAGAACCTTTGAAGCCAGATTGTCATACGGATAGTACCGTTTAAAATCCTCATCTACCTTCACCCCGTCCAGTTCATATGCACGAATCCGGTCCCCGGTCTCTTTCTCCACATTTGTCTTTATTTTTTCCCTGGAAGAAACTTTTTCGATTCTTTTCCGAATCATTTCTTTCTCTATTCCCAGCTCATCGGCAAGAACCTGGATCACTCTCTCCGGATCTGTTATCTGACTATGGATAACAGATATGGTACACACCGCTTTATTGGTCGCAAGGACTTTGCCATTTCTGTCAATGACCTCTCCCCTTGCCGCCTTGATCTCCCTCTCTCTTTCGTGCAGCGTTTTTGCTTTCTGTTGATAATACGCAGCATCAAATATCATCAAATACACCAGTCTTGCGATCAGAAAAAAAATCATCAGAAGCGCGCTTAAAAATACTACCAGCATTTTCTTTTTATTATAAGTCTTATTCCGCATAAAAACCCCGAAAAACAGATTCTTACTATTACTGTATGATCTGTCTTCCGGGGTTATACCCAAATTACTCAGCCGGAGCCTTTGTAATATTCAAATACGGAAATGCTTCTGCCATAATATCAGAAGCGAGCTGCGAGATCAGGCTGCTGGTCGCTGACTGATCCGGAGCATTCGGTTCATCGATGACTACATAAATCATAATTTCCGGATTCTCCTGCGGTGCATATCCGATAAAGGATACCACATTCTTATTCTCTCCACGGGGCAATTTTTCCGCTGTACCGGTCTTACCACCGATATCATAACCTTCTACCTGTGCATATCTACCACTACCGTTCTGAACAACACTGTACATATAACTTTTCAGTTTATCAGAAGTTTCTTTAGAAATTGTCTTCTTCTCCAACACCGGATCAATAGTCTGGATCACATTTCCGTTCTCATCCTGAATGGCTTTTACAAGATGCGGTTCATAATAATCGCCACCATTGATCAGAGAACAGAATCCTGTCGCAAGTTGAAGCATAGTTACGTTAAAATTCTGTCCGAAAGAGTTGGTTGCAAGATCCGTTTTGATCATTCCATCCGGTGACTGCAAAATACCAACCGCCTCACCCGGAAGATCAATTCCCGTATACTGACCGAATCCAAAAATACTCTGGTACTTACAGAATTCTTCCGGTCCGATTGCCAGACCAATCTGCATCAAGGCAACGTTACATGAATTTTCCATAACCTGTGTCAGATTCTGCTGCCCGTGTCCACCATTATCATAAGAGATACATTTAATCTCCCATTCATCGATCTGAAGGGAACCACCGCAGTAATAGGTCTCATCGCCTTTCAGTGCACCAATCTCCAGACCTGTTGCAACCGTAAATGGTTTGATCGTAGATCCCGGCTCAAAAGTATCGCTCACGCAGAAGTTTCTCCAGAGTTCATTCAGAGCATCGATCTTATCGTCACTGCTCATTCCGGTTATTTCTTCCTCTGTATAATACTTGGATAGATCTCTCGGATTATTCAGATCATAGGTAGGTGAGGAAGCCATTGCCAGAACTTCTCCGGTATTCGGGTTCATCATGATCACAGCTCCGTTTTTAAATCCCATCCCCTCCTGCGCTTCATCTGTGTGCGCCTGGTTAAACTCTTCCAGATGCTTTTCCACGATAGACTGCAGGTTCGCATCAATCGTTGTTACGATCGTATTTCCATTTATCGGCTCTTTCACCGTGTTTTCAATTGCCGAATCTTCATTCTGATAACCATATCTGCGTCCATCCGTTCCATTCAACGTTGAATTATAGGATGCTTCCAGTCCGCTTGCTCCCACATTCCCCGATACGCTGAATCCCAGGACATCGCAGGCAAGTGTATTATATGGATATTTTCTGACATAATCCTCTTCCAGCCAGACTCCTTTGATCTTGGAATTTTTCTTCTCTGCCGCTTCAAATGCCTTCGCATCATCGTAGGAAATTCCTTTTTTCAGAATATTGTACCGACTGTCCGGACTGTCCGCGATAATTGCATCCACTGCCGATGCCTTGATCTGAAAATAACTTTTCAGCGCTTTTTTCGTAGCTGCTATATTTTCAGCTTTTTTTGTCTCGTCTGAAAGTAAGACCTTTGCATCCAGAATCACATTGTATACACGCTCACTTGTCGCAAGCTTTGTGCCGTTTGTGTCTACAATATCTCCACGCTTGAACGGAATCGACCGACTCATATACTGCTGCTGATCCAGTACTGTCTTGGTATAATCTTCTCCTGACGAGGCATTGATATAGGTAATTCTTCCGACAAGAATAACAAAAGCCAGTAATATCGCTATAAAGAGCATTACCAGCTTTTTCTGCATTCCAACCGTGAATTTATGCCTCAGAACGGAAGGCTTTCTTTTTCTTCTTTTTGACATGTTATTCACCTTTGTTCATAAACCTATTTATCTGTTGTCTGTCCAAGCACTCCGCTTTTCGGAATACTTTCGTACTGTTTTACATAATCATTAACCGGGTTCTGATATTCAATAATCTGATCCGAAGTCGCATATCCCATACCCAGATCATTGATTGCACGGTCTCTTACTTCTTCCAGATTCACAGAATCCATTACTACGTTATATCTAGTTGTATTCTCTTCTTTTGCATCTGCCAGTTCCTGCTGCAGCTCGGTAATATGCTCTGTCCGGCTTGTAAGCTCTGCACGTACCTGCAGATACCATACACAGACTACAAGTGCTGCCACTGCTGCAATTGAAAGAAACATCACATATGCAGGATTCATCCGCATTGCTTTTCTTCGATTTTTCAAAATCTGTCTGTCCAGTTTTTTCTTTTTATGTTCTTTTCTTGGTTCCTCTTGTCGCTGTGGCATGACTTCTGCCTGGCGAACTGTATTTCCGTATATGTACATTCCTCGGCTTGTTACTGTACGTCTGTCTGCCTGTATTCTATGACTGTATTTTGCCATACAGCACCACCCTTTCAAATTCTATACGCGCTCAAAGATACGCAGCTTCGCACTCTTAGAACGACTGTTCACTTCCATCTCTTCTTCACTTGGAAGAATCGGTTTTTTCGTAATGACTTTTCCTTTGGAAACTTTTCCACACACACATACCGGGAAAGTACTCGGACACGTGCATGGATTCTCATTCTTTTTAAAAATTCCTTTGACAATTCTGTCCTCCAGGGAATGGAACGTGATGATGCATATCCTTCCTCCCGGATTTAAAATATCGATCATATCGTCAAGTGAATCCCTGAGCACCTCCAGTTCCCGGTTACATTCAATCCGGATTGCCTGAAAGGTTCTTTTTGCCGGATGCCCCGACATCTTCTGAAACTTCATCGGTATAGACTGTCTGATAATCTCTGCCAGCTGCCCGGTTGTTTCAATAGGACCTTTCTCTCTTGCCATAACAATATGTTTTGCTATATTCTTCGCAAATTTGTCCTCACCATAGTCGCGAATGATCCGAAAAAGGTCCATCTCACTGTAGCCATTGACAATCTCCTTTGCAGATAAAGTCTGGCGTGTGTCCATCCTCATATCCAAAGGCGCATCTACGCGATAGGAAAAACCACGATCTGCCGTATCTAACTGATAAGATGATACGCCCAGATCGAGTACGATTCCATCGACCTTGTCAATCCCTTTCTCATGGAGCCTCGACTTCATATCACAATAATTGCTCCTGATTATTGTAACTCTCTCCCCGAAGTCGCTTAATCGGGTGCCTGCCGCTTCAATCGCCGCCGCATCCTGGTCTATTCCTATAAAACTCCCCTTGTTGTTTAAACGCCGACATACTTCGTATGCATGTCCGCCTCCTCCAAGTGTGCCATCAACATAAATACCGTCCGGCTTGATGTTCAGTCCTTCGATTGTCTCATCCAGTAATACTGATTTATGCTTAAATGCCATGGTGTCCTCCTAATTAAAAGATCTATTTAGATGCTAAGTCCCAAATCTTCCATGTCACTTGCAATGTCCTCGATATTTTCCTCAACATCAGCTGTACGCGCTTCCCACGCCTCTTTACTCCAGATCTCGACCTTGTCCAGCACACCTGCTAGAACAACCTCTTTTTCAAGATCTGCATAAGCGCGAAGAGAAGAAGATATCAAAACTCTCCCTTGTTTGTCAAGTTCTCCTTCCGTAGCACTTCCAAGAAAGAAACGCTTAAAGTCTCTGGCTTTTTTGTTTGTAAGCGGTAAAGTTCTAAGCTTCTCTTCAAAGGCTTTCCATTCGTTGTCCGGATACAGAAATAAGCAGCCGTCCATCCCTTTCGTAATTACGAAATGTTCTCCCAGACTCTCTCGTAATTTGGAAGGAATAATCAGCCTGCCTTTTGAATCAATACTATGATTAAATTCTCCAGTCAACATAGGATCACCTTCTTTCAAAGTGGTCTGCCACTTTCCATGCCACTTTGCTCCACTTCACTCCACTTTCTACCACTTGTATCCATTGTACCCCACTTTTCCGCCCTTTTCAAGCACTTTTTCGAATTTATCCATTCTGAAAAAAGTCCGATAAATCATATTTTTTTCCATTTTTCATTCATTTTGTGGTGAAAAGTGGAGCGTTTTATACTCCATTCTCCACACAGTGCATAAAAAAAGTGGAGAAACCGTTCCACAATGGAACCATCTCTCCACTTTCTTCTTTTCATTTACTCAGCAGTGTTAAGTGACTGGACATAATCACTTACAGCAGAATAATCAACTTCTGCTACTGCTCTTGGCTGCTTTGATTCATACATATCATAAGCGGACCATCCAATCCAGACAACGATTGCAAGTGCAATCAGCCCAAGGATCGTATAATCAAAAGCTTTTCGCAAGTTTTTCTTTTTTTCTTCACGCTTTCTGTTCGCTTTTGCCTGTTTATAATAATCTACTTTTTTCTGACTCATATCTGCAAATCTCCTTCGCAATCATCTAACCAGTATATTTTATCACACTTTTACGATTGATACAAGCTATACTGCAATAATTACTCCGCCATCATTCGCATACATGCTACTGACACCTCTGGTATCCAGAATGATAATGTCTTTTAATTTCACACGTTCTTCCAACATCTTCTTCACATCCTGTGCTCTCTGCGGGCAGTTACAATGCGAAATTGCAAGTACCTTGCTCTCCGGATCTTTCAGATCTGCAATCACACAATCCACCATATTCTTAAGTGCTTTTTTAATTCCGCGCGCCTGACCCAACTGACAAATCTCTCCCTTCGGAGTAGCCCCCATCACCGGCTTAATATTCAATACTGTTGCCGCAATTGCTTTTAATCCTGTAAGTCTTCCATTCTTACGAAGAGTCTCAAGCGTCTCAAGAACAAAATATGTGTGCTGCTCTTCAATATATGCTTCTACAGCAGCTACCACTTCCTTAAATGTCATGCCCCGCTCTTCACACTGCGCAATCTTCATCCCGATGAGCGTCTGTCCTACTGATGCAGATTTTGAGTTGAACACATAAATATCTTTCTCACCATATTCTTCTTCATATAAATTCTTGCCCAGTACGGCACTGTTATAAGAACCGCTCAGTTCAGAAGACAACGTAACAGCGTATACATGCTCCGCATCACAGTGATATCCTTCCATAAACGTCTCCGGAGACGGACAACTTGACTTTGGACATGTCGGGCATTCAGCTACGTTCTTCAAAAATTCAGCCTGATTGAAAGATTCATCATCAATTATATGACAATCTCCAACCTCCAGTCCCAGTGATGCTGTCTCAAACCGACCTGAAGCTTTCATCTCTGCTGTCAATTCTCCACAGCTGTCCACAATCACTTTATAACTCATAATCCAAACCTCCGAAACGTGTCATTTGCATCCATTATACGTGGTTTTCATTACCACTTATAACATCATATCACACTTTTCTTTGAAAAAAAAGCTTTTTTTACCCTTCCAGTTTAATTCTTCTGGAAATTCCAAGTGCCATTCCCATTTCTATCATCAGGAACAGGATGGATGTACCACCATAACTGATAAAAGGCAATGTAATTCCGGTATTCGGCATCATGTTCGTAACTACCATAACATTGAGAATTACCTGGATCGCGATATGTGACATAATCCCTGTCATAATCAGTGCTCCATACAGATCAGGTGCGTTCTGTGCAATAAAAAGCAGTCTGTAGATCAAAAGACCGAACAAAACCAGGATAATGATCGCTCCAAATACCCCAAGCTCTTCACAGATTGCTGACAGGATCATGTCGTTCTGCACTTCCGGTATTACCGTCTTTTGCACACCATTTCCCAGTCCTTTCCCGAAAAAGCCACCTGATCCGATCGCATATAGTCCCTGTACCGTCTGGAAAGAAATCGTTGACGCATATTTTTCCGGGTTCAGCCAGGCAATGATACGTCTGAGTCGGAAGCTGGTGCTGTTCTCAAGAAGTCTTCCGAGGATATATGATCCCGCCACAAAAACAGCCAGCCCGCCTCCTGCAATCCACAGAAAAATCTTCTGCTTCTTATGTACGACAAAAAGGATACAGCAGGAAATTCCCATTACAATAATCGCAGAGCTTAGATTATCAGTCAGCACATAAACTCCCAGTGCTGCCAAACCTCCCCACTCCACAACTCCCAGCGATCCTTTCAGGGTGTGTACTTTATTCCCCATTCTGCAGATCAGGTATGGGATAAATATGATCACAGCGATCTTCATAATCTCTGCCGGCTGGAATGACTGGTTAGCCGGAAGCCGGAACCATCTTCGTGCACCATTTACCTCAATACCAAGTGGTGTAAATTTAACAAGTGCAAGAAGAAGCATGGATCCCCAGTAGCTCATTGCTGCATATTTGGAAAACATATGATAATCCAGGCGAGAAACCCACATCATCGCAGCAATACTTCCAAGTCCGATGAGCCCCTGCCTTTTCAGGAAGTACATCCCATCTCCGTATTCCGTTCGTGCTTCATAGGAACTGATACTGTATAGCATTACCAGTCCAAAACACATCAGAAATATAATAATCGCCAGAAGACTGTAATCAAAATAATGAACCGTCTGCTTTTTTACAGCCTTCCTTCGTCTGCTTTTAATTCTTTGTGCCATTTATTCACACTCCTACTTAAGCTATAACTACAAAGTCTATATCTTATAAAGTATACCATAATACCCCCCAGACGCACAAGCTTTCCGCACGAAAATAGAGCAGGCTAACTTCTATTCGATTTGTATACAAAAAAGATGGTGCCGCTTCTTTGCGGCACCATCTTTGTTTTACCAGCTATTCTTTATTTTTTAGCAGCAACTGCTTCTTTGATCTGTTTGGTAAGTTCTGGTACGATCTTATTCAGATCTCCAACGATACCATAGTCAGCTACATCAAAGATCGGAGCTGTCTCATCTTTGTTGATTGCAATGATCAGATCAGATTCTTCCATACCTGCTACATGCTGGATCGCTCCGGAAATACCGATTGCAAAATATACCTGAGGACGAACTGTCTTTCCTGTCTGTCCTACCTGAAGATCTTTTGGTTTCCAGCCATTATCTACAACTGCACGTGAGCAGCTTACTTCTCCGCCGAGTGCTTCTGCAAGATCTTCCAGGATCTTGAAGTTTTCTGCACTTCCGACTCCACGTCCACCGGATACAAGAATCTTAGCATCCATGATATCAACCGTCTCAGATACAGATTTGACAACTTCCATGATCTCAACGTATTTATTATCCGGTGTAAATCCTGGATTAAACTCTTCTACATTTGCCTTTGCACCTTCGATCTTAGCGATCTTCTGCATAACACCAGGACGAACGGTTGCCATCTGCGGACGATTATCCGGGCAGGCGATGGTAGCGATCGTGTTTCCACCAAATGCCGGACGAGTCATAAGAAGCTGATTGTGCTTCTGCTCTTTTCCTGCTACCGGGTTGATCGGGAAATCACCGATTTCAAGCTGTGTACAGTCTGCTGTAAGACCTGTCTGTACTCTTGCGGATACTCTAGGACCAAGATCACGTCCGATTGCAGTTGCGCCGACTAACATGATCTCCGGTTTATATTTTTCGATAACAGATGCCAGTGCATGTGCGTATGGCTCTGTTCTATATTCTTTCAGTTCCGGATCATCTACTACGATTACTTTATCTGCTCCGTATGCTGCAAGCTCATCTGCAAGTCCTTTTACGTCAGAACCGATCAGAACGGCTGCTACTTCTGCATTTAAGTCTGCTGCAAGGTCTTTTGCTTTTCCAAGAAGTTCAAATGCGATTCCGCTCAGTTTGTTGTCTACCTGTTCAGCAAAGACATATACTCCCTTATATTCTTCTAAGTTCATGATATTCACCACTTTTCCTTCTTATTAAATGATATGTTTCTCTGTTAATTTTCCCATCAGGTAAGATACTGCTTCTTCCGGATCAAGAGTAACTTTTTCTCCTGCCCCTTTTCTTACTTTGTCAGATGCTTTTGCAATCTTTGTAGGTGATCCTGCAAGACCGATATTTGCATCATCCAGAGTAGTAAGATCTGCTCTTCCCCATGTTGTGATCTCAGCATCACAAGCATCGAAGATTCCGCCTGGTGTCATATAACGTGGTTCATTTAATTCTGAAAGTGCAGTGATAAGGCAAGGCATTTTTGCTTTCAGTACATGATATCTGTCTTCGAACTGACGCTGTACAATCACGCTGTCGCCTTCTACTTTGATATCCTGTGCATAAGAGATTACCGGGATGTCCAGATGTTCGGAAATCTGCGGTCCAACCTGTGCTGTATCACCATCGATTGCCTGACGTCCTGTGATGATCAGGTCATAATCGAGTTTACGGAGTGCTGCTGCGATGGTGCTTGATGTAGCCCATGTATCAGCTCCTCCAAGTACTCTGTCTGTTACAAGAATTGCCTTATCAGCTCCCATTGCAAGTGCTTCACGAAGCACATCGGCTGCTTTTGGAAGTCCCATTGTAAGTACAGTTACTTCTGCTCCATACTGGTCTTTTAATCTAAGTGCGGCCTCAAGACCTGCTTTGTCATCCGGGTTCATAATTGCAAGCATTGCAGCTCTGTTAAGTGTACCGTCCGGATTAAACTGAACTCCGCCTTTTGTATCCGGTACCTGTTTTATACAAACAACTATCTTCACGATTCGTACCTCCTATTTCAATAAGTTTCCAGAAATAACCATACGCTGAACTTCTGAAGTTCCTTCGTAGATTTCTGTAATCTTTGCGTCACGCATCATACGTTCTACATCGTATTCTCTGATGTATCCGTATCCACCATGTAACTGAACAGCCTTTGTGGTAACTTCCATCGCTACTTCTGCTGCATAAAGCTTAGCCTGTGCAGCTTCGACAGAGTAAACTTTCTTTGTAGCTTTTGCCATGGCAGCTTTGTATACCATCATCTTTGCAGCCTCTACCTTTGTAGCCATATCTGCAAGCTGGAACTGTGTATTCTGGAACTGGCCAATCGTGCGTCCGAACTGTTTTCTTTCTTTTACATATGCGATTGTTCTGTCAAGTGCACCTTCAGCAATTCCAAGTGCCTGAGCGGCAATACCGATACGTCCGCCATCCAGAGTATGCATGGCGATGCCGAAGCCCTTGCCCTGTGCTCCAAGGAGATTTTCTTTTGGAATACGGCAGTCTTCAAAAATAAGCTCGTATGTTGAAGATCCACGGATACCCATCTTCTTCTCTTTGGTTCCGAATGTGAATCCCGGAGTGTCTTTCTCTACGATGAATGCAGAAATCTCTTTCATCTTTCTGCCACGTTTTTCAACAATACCTGTTACGGCGATAATGATGTAAACATCTGCTTCTTTACCGTTTGTGATAAAGCATTTTGATCCGTTTAATACCCATTCATCTCCGTCAAGAACAGCCTTAGTCTGCTGTCCCTGTGCATCTGTACCTGCCCCAGGTTCTGTAAGGCCGAAAGCTCCAAGCTTTCTTCCTGATGCAAGATCCGGAACGTATTTTGCTTTCTGCTCCGGTGTTCCGTATGTCAGGATCGGGTCTATACAAAGAGAGGTATGCGCAGATACGATTACAGATGTTGTGGCACAAACCTTTGCAAGTTCTTCTACACACATTACGTATGTCAGTGGATCGCATCCCTGTCCCTCGTATTCCTTCGGTACCGGAATACCAAGAAATCCATATTTCGCCATTTTTTCAACTGTTGCTCTTGGGAAAACTTCTGTCTCGTCCACTTCCTGTGCAAGTGGTTTTACTTCGTTTTCTGCGAATTCTTTAAACAGAGTTCTCGCCATTTCGTGTTTCTTATCTAATCCGAAATCCATTTATTCTTCCTCCATGTCTTTATTTAGAACATCCATTACTGTGCATCAACCGGAGTTTTTGTGCGGTCTGCATTGTATACATAGAATCCTTTTCCGCTCTTAACTCCAAGGTTTCCACCACGGACCATCTTACGAAGCAGCGGGCATGCACGATATTTGCTGTCGCCTGTTTCTGCATAAAGTACATCCATGATAGCAAGGCAGATATCAAGTCCGATGAAATCACCAAGCTCCAGAGGTCCCATTGGATGGTTTGCACCAAGCTTCATTGCTGCATCGATTCCTGCGATGTCAGATACACCTTCCATCTTGATGAAAGCTGCTTCATTGATCATCGGAACAAGGATACGGTTTACTACGAAACCTGCTGCTTCATTAACCTGTACAGGTGTCTTTCCGATTTCTTCTGCGATCTTCTTGATTGCATCTACAGTTTCAGCCGGTGTATTTACGCCTGCGATCACTTCTACTAATTTCATACGGTCTGCCGGGTTGAAGAAATGCATACCGATCATTGGACGGGTAAGTCCGTTGCCGATTTCTGTGATAGAAAGGCTGGAGGTATTTGATGCAAAAATGCATTCAGGTTTTGCGATCTTATCAAGTTCACTGAATGTAGTTTTCTTAACTTCCATGTTCTCAAATGCTGCTTCTACGATCAGATCACAATCTGCGCAGAGATCTTCTTTGAGTCCCGGAGTAATTTTTGCAAGAATTGCATCAACTGCTTCCTGAGTTAATTTTCCTTTCTGAATAAGTCTGTCATAGCCTTTAGCGATTTTAGCTTTTCCGCCTTCTGCCCATTCCTGTTTGATGTCACAGAGTGCTACTTCATATCCATCTACCTGAGCAAATGCCTTTGCAATGCCCTGTCCCATTGTTCCTGCACCAATAATTCCTACTTTCATTGAAATTACCTCCATTTTATAAATTTAATTTTCCAGGGGAGAGTTAATTCTCCCCTTTATTAAACGAACTTATTTATTAAGGAAAGCTTCTACTTTTCTCTTTTCAAGGAATGCTGCCATTCCTTCTTTCTGGTCGTAAGATTCAAAGCATCCGCCGAAGAGCTTTTCTTCTACTACGATTGCCTCATCCATTCCCTTTTCAAGACCTTCATTGATTGCCTGTTTGCAGTGTCTTACTGCGATCGGTGCATTCTTTGCAATGCCTGCTGCCATCTTCTTTGCTGCCGGCATCAGTTCTTCCTGCGGATATACGGCATTTACAAGACCGATTCTGTAAGCTTCATCAGCTTTGATATTTCTCGCAGTGTAGATCATCTGCTTTGCCATACCAGGTCCGACAAGTCTTGCAAGTCTCTGTGTTCCACCAAATCCAGGTGTAATTCCAAGGCCAACCTCCGGCTGTCCGAATACTGCATTGTCTGAACAGATACGGATATCACAGCTCATGGAGATTTCACATCCGCCACCAAGAGCGAATCCGTTAACTGCTGCGATTACCGGGATCGGAAGTGTTTCGATCTTACGGAAAATATCATTTCCCTTCTTACCAAAAGCTTCTCCCTCTTCTTTTGTAAGAGTACTCATCTCAGCGATATCTGCACCGGCTACAAAAGATTTTTCTCCTGCTCCTGTAAGGATCAGGCATCTGACTGCATCAAGATCAACACCGTCGATCGTTGCATCAAGTTCATCAAGAACTGCACTGTTCAGTGCGTTCAGTGCCTTTGGACGGTTAATGGTAATAATTCCAACCTGTCCTTCTACTTCATATGTAATAAATTCCATCATCAACATCTCCTTTTGATCTGGTTTATTAATCACGTTCTACGATTGTAGCGCATCCCATTCCGCCACCGATACAAAGTGTTGCAAGACCTTTCTTTGCATCACGTTTCTGCATCTCATGAAGAAGTGTAACAAGGATACGGCATCCTGAAGCTCCTACCGGATGTCCGAGAGCAATTGCTCCACCGTTTACATTTACTTTATCCATGTCGAATTTCAGATCATGTGCTACTGCAAGTGACTGTGCTGCGAAAGCTTCGTTTGCTTCGATCAGATCCATATCATCTACAGAAAGCCCTGTCTTAGCCATTACTTTATTCGTAGCTGCAACCGGTCCGACACCCATGATAGATGGATCTACTCCGCCGAGTGCTCCTGCTACCCATGTTGCCATCGGTGTAACGCCGAGCTCTTTTGCTTTTTCTTCACTCATAACAACGATTGCTGCTGCTCCATCATTGATGCTTGAAGCATTTGCTGCTGTTACGATACCATCTTTTTTGAATGCAGGACGAAGTCTTGCGATTCCTTCTGCTGTTGTTCCCGGACGCGGTCCTTCATCTGTATCAACTACGATGGTTTCTTTTTTCTTCTTCACTTCTACAGGAACAATCTCATCTTTGAATTTTCCTGCTTCGATTGCTGCGCAGGCTTTCTGCTGGCTTGCTGCTGCAAATTCATCAAGCTGTTCTCTTGTGAGTCCCCACTGTTCTGCTACATTCTCAGCAGTGATTCCCATGTGATAGTCATTGAATGCATCCCAAAGTGCGTCATTTACCATTGTATCGATCATCGGTGCATTACCCATTCTGTATCCATAACGTGCGTTTTTCAGTGCATATGGAGCCATAGACATATTTTCCATACCGCCTGCTACAACGATATCAGCATCTCCTGCCTGGATCATCTGTGCAGCCATGTTCACACAGTTAAGTCCGGATCCGCAAACAACGTTAACCGTAACTGCCGGTGTCTCGACCGGAAGACCTGCTTTTAAAGAAGCCTGACGTGCAACATTCTGTCCAAGACCTGCCTGGATTACACAACCCATATATACATGATCAACCTGTTCCGGAGCAACACCTGCTCTATTTAAAGCTTCTTTGATAACGATAGATCCTAATTCCGGTGCCGGAGTTGTAGAAAGAGCTCCACCCATACTTCCGATTGCTGTACGACACGCACCTGCTAACACGATTTTCTTTTCCATCACTTTTTCCTCCTTTTACATCTTAATGGTAAGTATCACTTCTTATTAAATATAAGCTGTTTTACTTTCCGTTTTTAAGATTTTCGCAAGGGACTTTTTTGTCCTCTTTTTTTAATATACTACCCATTTCCCGTTCTGTCAAATATTTATCAATCATTTTTTATCATTTAATTTTCTTTTAACATTTTCACCAACATTTTTTTACAATACATCTGCATTATTCGTCATTTCCAACACACCACTTTTATATTGACCTTTCCCAGATATGGTGCTACACTTAAGATTGTTAAAAATTATTCAACCAGAATACTATAATTAAATTATGAATGAGAAGGTGTGAAAATGAGCAAAAGTTTTGAAGAATTAATCTCAAAAGCAAATCAAAAAACCTTAAAGAAAGTCTCTGTTTCCAACGCACAGGATGAGCCGGTACTGCAGGCTGTCAAAGCTGCAAAAGAGCAAAATATCGCAACAGCCATCCTTGTCGGTGATGAAGCCAAGATCCGCGAGATTGCCGCTTCTATTGATATGGATCTGACAGATTTCGAGATCATCAATGAGCCTGATACCGAAGCAGCTGCATTAAAGGCTGTTGAGCTTGTACACAACGGCAAAGCTGATATCCTTTTAAAAGGATTGCTTGAAACAAAGACATTCTTAAAGAGCGTATTGAATAAAGAAGTCGGACTTCGTACCGGAAAGATGCTTTCTCATGTATGTGTATTTGAGATTGAAGGCATTAACCGTCTTCTGTTCTTCACAGACGTAGCTTTCAATACATATCCAACCCTTGCAGATAAAGTCAATATCATCAACAATGCAGTAGAAGTCGCACATGCATGTGGCATCGAATGCCCGAAGGTTGCTCCTCTATGTGCAGTTGAGACAGTGAATCCAAAGATGCAGCCAACAGTCGATGCCGATAATCTCACCAAGATGTACGAGGGTGGCGATTTCAAAGGATGCCAGATCTACGGACCACTTTCCATGGATCTTGCGATCGATCCGGAAGCAGCTGTTCACAAAGGTGTGACTAATCCAGTAGCCGGACATGCTGATATTCTCCTCTTCCCGAATATCGATGCAGGAAATATCACATATAAGATTCTTGTCCGCACTGCAAAGGTCAAGATCGGTAACGTACTTGTCGGAACAAGCGCTCCGGTTGTACTTACATCACGTTCTGATGATTTCCAGACAAAACTGAATTCTATCGCTCTTGCGACCGTAATCGCAGGATCGATCACAGACTAAGGAGGATCTTTTTATGAGCTATAAAATTTTAGTAATCAACCCGGGATCTACTTCTACCAAGATCGGTGTGTACGAAGACGAAACTTTGTTATTCGAAGAAACACTCCGTCATTCCACCGAAGAGATTGCAAAATATGCAACCATCGTTGACCAGAAAGATTTCCGTAAAGAACTGATCGTAGATATTCTCGCAAAGAACAGCTTCGACATCAAATCTCTGAATGTTGTAGTAGGACGAGGCGGACTTTTAAAACCGATCCCAGGTGGAACCTATCCAGTATCTGACGCACTTCTTGCTGACTTAAAAGCAGGTGTGCAAGGACAGCATGCATCGAACCTTGGAGGCATCCTTGCCCGCGAAATCGGTGATGAGATCGGAGTTCCTTCTTACATTGTTGACCCGGTTGTTGTCGATGAGATGGAACCTGTTGCAAGATATTCCGGAATCCCGGAACTTCCGCGTATCAGTATCTTCCACGCACTGAACCAGAAAGCAGTTGCCAAACGCTACGCCAAAGAACAGAGTGTATCTTATGACTCCCTGAACCTGGTCGTTGTACATATGGGCGGCGGTGTATCTGTCGGTGCTCATAAAAATGGCAAAGTTATCGATGTCAACAACACGCTTGACGGAGACGGACCTTTCTCACCGGAACGTTCCGGCGGTGTACCGGCAGGCGCACTCGTAAAAATGTGTTTCTCCGGTCAGTACACACAGGCTGAAGTATATAAAAAGATCAACGGGAAAGGCGGTCTCAACGGATACCTTGGAACCAACAACATGCGCGACGTTGCAGAACGTGCCTTTGAAAAGGGTGACAAAGAAGCAGCCGGTGTATTCCACGCATTCACTTACCAGGTTGCCAAAGAAGTCGGCGCCATGGCAGCCGTACTTAACGGCAAAGTAGACCAGATCCTTCTCACCGGCGGTATCGCATACAGCGATTATGTAACATCCGAGATCAAGGAAAAAGTCGGATTCATCGCCCCAATCACCGTCTACCCGGGTGAAGATGAACTCCTCGCCCTCGCTCAAGGCGCTCTCCGTGTATTAAACGGCGAAGAAAAACCTCTGGTATATTAATTTTTTTCCAAAGCCCTAAAACATGCAAAACGCATATATCTCATCGTAGAAAAAAGTCTGGCACACCTCGCCAGACTTTTTTAGTTACTACGCTTTTATTTAATAATTTCAATAGCTTCGAGGGACAAATTGGGCAAAAGATAATGCGTCTATTCGTCTTTTATGCAATGGAGATGAAACTCAAAAATCGTGGAAGCCTCTGCTGAACACGATTTTCGCTTTAGAGGGTTCATCGGAATGGTTTGCACAACTAGAATAGACGCATTATCTTTTGCCCAATTTGTCAACACAACCTAAATTATTCAAAAAAAGAGCAGACACTAAAAAAGTATCCACCCTTTTTTTCTATCCCTAATCTCTTTTAACTACAGCAGAGCATCCCATTCCGCCACCAACACAAAGTGTTGCAAGTCCTGTATGTACATCTTCTTTCTGCATCTCATACAACAAGCTTACAAGGATTCTTGCACCTGAGCAGCCAACCGGATGTCCGAGAGCAATTGCTCCACCATTGACATTCAGCTTACTAAGGTCAAATCCAAGATCTTTTCCAACTGCTACTGACTGTGCTGCAAATGCTTCGTTTGCTTCGATCAGATCAAAATCTCCGATCTCCATTCCCAGCTTCTTCATAACCTTACGTGTTGAATAAACCGGTCCGATTCCCATGATTGCCGGATCACATCCTGCGAGTTCTCCGCCGATCCATGTTGCCATAGGTGTTACGCCAAGCTCTTTTGCTTTTTCTTCGCTCATAACGATAAGTGCAGCTGCACCATCATTGATTCCGGATGCGTTACCTGCTGTAACCATACCGTCTTTCTTAAATGCAGGACGAAGTTTTGCAAGACCTTCTTTTGTGATTCCTTTACGAGGACCTTCATCTGTATCTACAAGAATCGTTTCTTTTTTCTTCTTCACTTCGACCGGAACAATCTCGTCTTTAAATTTACCTTCTGCCATTGCTTTTTCACATTTGTTCTGAGACCATGCTGCAAATTCATCCAGTTCTTCTCTTGTAAGTCCCCACTGTTCGCAGATATTTTCTGCTGTGATTCCCATGTGATAATTATGGAATGCATCGGTCAGACCATCCTTGATCATAGCATCTTCGATTGTCGCATTTCCCATACGATATCCATAACGTCCGTTTCTCAACATGTACGGAGCCATTGTCATATTTTCCATACCACCTGCAACGATGATATCTGCATCTCCAGCTGCGATCAGCTTCGCTGCAAGGTTTACACAGTGAAGACCGGATCCACAAAGTACGTTGATAGTTGTTGCCGGTACTTCATTCGGGATTCCTGCATATACAGCTGCCTGACGTGCCGGGTTCTGTCCGTTGCCAGCCTGGATAACATTTCCCATATACACTTCGTCAACCTGATCCGGAGAAACGCCCGCTCTTTTGAGAGCTTCTTTGATTACGATCGTTCCAAGTTCTACAGCCGATGTATTTGCAAACTGTCCGCCCATTACACCGATTGCTGTACGACATGCTCCTGCTAAAACAACTTTTCTTGCCATGATAAAAATCCTCCTTTATTTTGTAAATCACCTGATGTTTTTATTATAATCCTCTAAAAAACAGAATTCAATAGATGCTTGATATTTTTTTAACATTTTTTATGTTCTATTCCAGGTACATGCCTCAATTCGATTGAGAGATTTCTTGATAAATGTTAAGCTTTTCTCGGTGTTTATACTTATTGACACTCACATCATTATTATGTTTTTTTCAAAAAAACAATTTTGTCATTGACATTTATATAGCAATTTGTTAAATTAAAGTTGCTCATATGACTGACGGAAGTGGAATGAACCACAGGGAAATATGAGGATTTGATTATTTAGCCGACCGTCTGGGCGATTCAGCTCAGATGCCGGCTTTTTTTACGCATTTTTATAAGATTATCATAAATCAGGGCTATATAAAAGGCGTAAACATCCATCGGTTCTTCTAGCTGAACCTTTTCATATGTCTGGAATTTGCCAGAACTTTCCGGGCATAAACCGCAGCAACACAGTGTATAATAACCGGGTCATAGGTACTATGGCTCACCCACAAGAAGGAGGAATAACCAAATGATGCAGAAAGAACAATGGCAGGGATTTGAAGGAAGACTCTGGAAAGAAGAAATCAATGTTCGTGATTTTATCCAGAACAACTACACACCTTACGAGGGAGATTCTTCATTCCTTGCAGACCCGACCGAAGCAACAAACCAGCTCTGGGGCAAGCTTCAGGAACTCCAGAAAGAAGAACGTGCAAAAGGCGGCGTTCTGGATATGGAAACAGAAGTGGTATCTTCTCTTACCGCTTACGGTCCAGGTTATATCTGCGAAGAACTGAAAGATAAAGAACAGGTTGTGGGTCTTCAGACTGACAAACCTTTAAAACGTGCATTTATGCCGTTCGGTGGAATCAAAATGGCTGAGGAAGCATGCAAAACTTACGGATATGAACCAAACCCGAAATTTCATAAAATCTTTACAGATTATCATAAAACACATAACCAGGCAGTATTTGATGCCTACACACCGGAAATGAAAAAAGCACGTCACGCAAAAATCCTTACCGGTCTTCCGGATACTTACGGAAGAGGACGTATCGTCGGCGATTACCGCCGTGTTGCCCTCTACGGAATCGATCTTCTGATCGCCATGAAGCAGGATGACCTTGCAAACTGCGGATATGGCTCTATGCGTGACAACGTGATCCGGCAAAGAGAAGAGCTTGCAGAACAGATCCGCGCCCTCAAAGGCATGAAAGAAATGGCTGCTGCCTATGGATTCGATATCTCCGAACCGGCTAAGAACGCAAAAGAAGCATTCCAGTGGCTGTACTTCGGATATCTTGCAGCAATCAAGACTCAGAACGGAGCTGCAATGAGTGTTGGACGTA
>OLSD01001261.1_pt1 | contig 21705 bp, 20 predicted proteins | sample 1672211 | NCBI WGS metagenome assembly OLSD01 (sample SAMEA3136659, study PRJEB25190) | human gut metagenome | reverse complement strand
AGTCGGGGCTTTGTTTGTAAAAAAAGAGGATGCGTCGTTTTGACACACCCCCTTTAAAGTTTCTTTTTTACCCTCATCCCTCACTAAAACCGTCGGATGTCCTGTATCTATGAACTTTTCGGGATGTGAGGGATGGAGTAAGGGATCATTTCATCCTTCATTGTTTTCTCACGCTTGTCAAAACCACTGGTCTATGGGTCGTAAACCAGTCACTAGCAAGTAGTAAATGACTGAGTTATGCATCACAAGTGACCGGATTCTTATTTATCCCTCACAGCTCCGAAACACCCATAAAAAGAGAGTTTCCAGAGCATTTAGTGAGGGATGAGGGTAAAAAAGATAAAACATCAGTTAGTATCAAGAAACATTTCCAGCTTGTCAACAAGATACAATGGTATGTTTACAAGTCACATGCACATTCCTGGTATTAAAAAAATATTTATAATCTTCCCCTCCCGAATAAGAAAGATGAACTTTTTGTAAAAGCAATAGCTAACATTAGGAATATTCGCTCTTTTTTCATATATTTGCAGGAACAACAATAAAAACGTGATGCCTTATGATGGTAAACATTGCAAACCCGATATACGACTCCGTGTTCAAATATCTCATGGAGGACGAACGCATAGCGAAAACGCTGATTTCTGCTCTCTTGAAAAAGGAAGTGGTTGAAGTAGATATGCGCCGTAACGAATATACTAACGGAAACAGGAACAAAATTTCCATGTTCCGCATAGACTTCGGAGCACGGATTAAGGAGGACGACGGCTCTACAAAACTTGTGCTTATAGAGTTGCAGAAGACATGGCTGGAGACGGAAACTCTGCGCTTCCGCCAATACCTCGGTGCACAGTATGCCAATCCGGAAAACATTCTGAAAGACTGCGAGAACGACGGTTACGGTATACCGATGATTGCCGTGTATCTGCTCGGCCACAAGGTGGGCGACATAGAAGAACCGGTTCTGTACGTAAAGCACAAGGCTCTTGACTATGACGGCAATCATGTGACAAAGGGTATCCCGGACCCGTTTGTTGACAGTCTTACCCATGACAGCATTATCGTTCAGATACCGCGCTTGAGAGGACATGTAAACAACCGTCTTGATGAGGTGTTAAGCGTATTTGACCAAAGTCAGAGAGAAGACGGTAACCACCAGGTGTTGAGCGTAGATGAAGACAAGTTCAACGGTGACATGGAGATGATGCACATCCTGCACCGTCTCATCACGGCAGCCTCAGATTCAAAGCTGCGTCAAGACATGAACGTTGAGGATGAATTCTTCTCTGCAATAGAGAATCGCGACACGGCAATATTACAGAGAGACAAGAAGATAGCGATGCAAGACGAAACTATCTCCAAGCAAGGTGAAACTATCTTCAAGCAAGACGAAACTATCTCCAAGCAAGGTGAAACGATAGCAGCACAGAAAGAACAAATACTTTCGATGGTAAAAGGTATGTTCAATAGTGGTATGCCTAAAGAGCAGATAGCTGATATAACAAAACTTTCAACAGACGAGATAGAACGTCTGCTTAACAGTTAATAACTCCGTGTGAATATATAAAGATTCGTTAGTACTTTTATAGTCACAAAAAATATCTTAATTCCACAAACAGCACGTGTGGAATTAAGATTTTTATTTATATCTGGAAATGCCTGGAATACAGGCTAAAATACAGGCAAGCACATCAGCTGATATACTAAAGTGAGTGCCATGCGACGATGACCCTCGTTGTTGGGATGCAGACGGTCAGCGTCGGCATTGTTGAAGAACTGCGCATGTTCGTCCATCAGTGGATAGAGGCCGGAGAGGGCATTCATGTCGATTACGGGCACACTCCAGATGTTTCCCGCTTCCTTCACCGACTCCACGTAGCGGCTCACGTATTCGCCACACTTGTTGCGGTATTGCTCCGTGGGCTGCCAGTTAGTCTCGCTGCGGTTGAACTGGGCGCGGTGGATTGGAGTGATGAGCACTATCTGCTTCGTCGGGAACATGCGCTTCGCTTTGTCTAAGGCGATGTTTATGCGTCCGCGGTATGTAGAGTCGGTCATGCAGAGATGTTGGCGCATACGCTTCACAATGCGCTTCTGCTCGTGTATGCCTGCCATCACGTCCTCTTCCTTCTCCGTATACCACTCCCCTATCGGCACTCCGGCATTGAAATCGTTCGTGCCGATGAATATCAGTATGGCGTCGAAGTCGTCGCCGTGTTCAGCTTTCAGTTGCTGTGCCTGGCGTGGGATGTCGTTCCATTGCCTGCCGCTCACGGCGTATACGTATGGTGTGATGCCGAGCCACTGCTGCAGGAGGTTCCAGTATTTCCTGTCTGCCGCCTTGTTCTTGGGGTCGGTTATGGAGTCGCCGAAATAGGCCACGCGCTTGCCGTGCCACGGATGGATTTGGGCCAGGGGCGTGAAGTCCTTGCCTTCGGGGTTGGTCACTGTCGCCGTCTGCGTCTGCATCGGCGTTTCTGCATTTAAATAAGGCGGCAGTCCTAAAAGGAATGCCGCCATAATGGATATAGTTTTTTTCATCTTTGTGGATTACATTTCCGTCAGTCTCATGTCGCCCTTTTCTGCCAGTGCGATGTGCATAGCGAATGCCTTGCCCAGGTTGTGGCGTGTCTGTCCCATCTGTGCCTGCTCGAGATAAGCGCGGAGGATAGGCTTATAGTCAGGATGTGCACAGTTCTCGATGATGAGGTGTGCGCGCTCGATAGGGCTCTTTCCGCGCAGGTCTGCCACGCCCTGCTCTGTCACGATTACGTTCACGTCGTGTTCCGAGTGGTCCTGGTGGCTCACCATAGGTACGATGCTGCTTATCAGTCCGCCCTTAGCTGTTGATGCGCAGGTGAAGATGCTGATATATGCATTGCGCTCGAAGTCGCCGCTGCCGCCGATACCGTTCATCATCTTTGTTCCGCTGATGTGTGTGGAGTTAGCGTTTCCGTAGATGTCCACTTCGATTGCCGTGTTGATGGCGATGACACCGAGTCGGCGAATCACCTCAGGACTGTTTGAAATCTCGCTCTGGCGCAGTGTGATGTGGTCCTTGAAGTAGTTCATGTTGTCATAAACCTGCTTCAGACACTCGTTTGATACGGTGAGTGAGCATGCCGAAGCGTCCTTCACTCTGCCCTCGAGCATCATTTCCACCACGCTGTCCTGCATTACTTCTGTATATACATTGAAGTCTGGCACAGCCTTGTCCTTGCCCAATGCACCGAGGATTGCGTTTGCCGTACTTCCCACACCGCTCTGCAAAGGAAGGAATGTAGACGGGATGATGCCGCGCTTCATGTCGTTCACGAGGAATGCTGCCACGTTGTGTCCGATCTGGTCTGTTATCGGGTCGCTGTCCTTGAATGCACGTGCCTCGTCGGGCAGGTCGCACTCCACCACTCCCACGATTTTCTTCTTGTCAATCTCCACGTATGGCTTTCCGATGCGGTCGCCTACGTTAACGATTGGAATAGGCTGGCGCATTGGCGGGTCGAGCGGCTCGTATACGTCGTGCAGGAACTTTGCGTCCTTGCTGTGGAATGCGTTCAGCTCCAGCACCACATGCTTTGCCAGGCGTGCCACTGTAGGGCTGATGCCACCGGCTGCCGTGAGGTAAGCCTTCACGATGTCGCCGTCTTCCTCAATGTCGCAGACCTCAATGATAGCCCAGTCGATGTCGCCGTAGAATCCGTAGCGCAGCTCTTGTGCCATGTGGCTCAGATGAATGTCGTTGTATGCTATCTCTCCCATGTTCACGCTCTTGCGGAACGACGGGTTTGTGGTATATGGTGCACGGTATTTGATGGCGTGTGCCTCGGTGAGCACTCCGTCGGTGCTCTGTCCTGTCGAAGCTCCCGTGAAGAGACTCACCTTGAATTCTCTTCCTGCCTCATGTTCTGCCTGTGCAATCTTTGCGAGTTCGCGTGTCACGGCCTTTGCAGATCCGGCTGGTGTGAATCCGCTCAGTCCGATGGTATCGCCATTCTTTATCAGTGCGGCGGCGTCTGCCGCAGTCATACGTGTGTAAGCCATAATGATATGTTTTTTGTTATTTATGTTTTAAGGTCAGAATTCCTTTCCCCTTTGCATGCTTTTGCGAAGGGTATGCAAATGTACGTAAAAACGACAATACTTCAAAGTAATTTGCGTTTAAATGCTTTACTTTTTGCCTTTTCCATTGTCCATGCCGTCCTGTTCGGCTCATGCCTGTGGCGATATGGCATATACGTTTGCCATTATCGCTATGGTTTTCAGCCGGATATAGTCTGCGGAGACGTACATGAATCCGCCGTAGGGATTTGCCGTTCCCCATGAGTTCTTGCAGATGAAGAACTTTCTTCCTTTCTCGTCGTGGGCTATTCCTACGATTGCCATGCAGTGGTCGTCGGTGGTGCGGAATTTCTCGAATTCCTGCTGGCGCTGCTGCTGCGTGGCGTTTCTCATGTCTTCGTCCACGTCGGCCATGCCGTATGCGAAGGAGAATCCCTCCTCGCTCGTGTCCCCCTCCCAGCATACGGGGTGTCCGTGCCTTACGGATTTCTCTATCATGCCCATCATCTGGTCTATGCCGATGTTCATGAAGCGGTATCCGTTGTAATTGTCGGGCATGCAGAGCACTGACTCTTTGTTCATGGGCAGATGCGTGAAGCTGGTGAATGCCTGGTATTCGTCGGGCATGCACACGCTGTGGGCGAATTCCAGTGGCGTGTATTCCATGCTGTACATGTATACGTGGTATGGCAGCGGGCCGATGTTATTGTCGAGTATGCGGCCGGCTTCGGCCCTTGCCTTCTTCAGTCCCTGCATGGTCATGGCATCCGACCTTACGGCAGCGTGCACCTTGCGTGTCGCGGCGTTGAAGTTGGCGTCGGTGTTGTATGAGTCGTGGGGCATGAGTCCGTAGGTCTGTATCAGCCTTATGAGCTGGGGCATCATGCCGCGCGTGGTGATGTTGCCCTTGCCTTTGGCCAGGTAACATTTGTCCACCTGTTCATTGATGAAGCTTCTCGCCACGTATGCCGTGGAGAGGTTCACGGAGTCTCCCCTCATTATATGCTCCGTCTCTATTGTGGCGAGCATGGCGTATGCCCAGCAGAGGCTGCTGCGCCCCTGGTCTTTCACGGGTGTGGTGGCGAGCCTCACTTCGTCGGTGAACCTGTCCGGCACGGGCATTTCCTTCTCTTCGCATCCGGCGAAGAGGACAGCCATGAGGGCTGCCGCCATAATGTTTTTCATTCTTTTCATATTTATTCCTCCACGAGTTTCCCTTCGGCGAGCAGTGCGTTCCACATGGAGAAACGTGCCTCGGGTGCCATCTTTTCTATTTCCTTGAACAGGTTTGCCACACTGGTGCGGTGGGAGTCGGTCTCATACGGACAGAGCTTTTTCTGCTTTTCGTATCCGCGCAGTTCGGCATACTGTCTTATGTCTGCCTCTTCTTCCATGCAGAGGGGGCGTATTATCGTTATGGGCATTTTCTTCATCCTGAGCCTTGCGGGCATGGTGGAGAAGTGTCCCTGGAATATCTGGTTCATTAGGGCCGTGTGCAGGATGTCGTCCTGGTGGTGGCCCAGCGCTATCTTGTTGCATCCCAGCTGCTGCGCCGTGAGGAACATCTGCTTGCGGCGGTTCCATGAGCAGAGGAAGCATGGCGACTTGCGGTTGTCTGTAGTCATGTCGAATCCCGTCTCCACCACGTGTAGGTCCACTCCCCATGAGCGGCAGAATTCCTCCAGATACTTCGTGTCGCTCTCGTATTTTATGTTGCTCATGCGTATGTGCAGGGCGTGCACCTTTATCTTGGGCTTGCTTATGCGCATCTGCCTGCCCATGGCTTCCACGAGGAAGATGGAGTCTTTTCCTCCCGACAGACCGATGAGGATGCTGTCGCCGTCGTGCAGCAGTCCGAATTCTCTTGTCGCCTTGCGGAAGCGCCTCATGAGCCGGGCTTCCAGTTTCTGTTCTTCTGTGGGTTTGGGCATATATTGTGGGTTTGGGTGGATGTATGGTTCTGGGTGGGTTTAGATGAATACGAGGTATACTGCCGTTATGAGCATGAGGAATGCGAGGTAGTGGTTCCAGTGGAGCCCCTGTCCGGTGAACATCATGTTTATGATGACGGTGAAGACTACGAGGCTGACGCACTCCTGTATTACCTTGAGCTGCACGAGCGTGAAGGGACCTCCGTTGCCGTTGAATCCTATTCTGTTTGCCGGCACCTGACAGCAGTATTCGAAGAATGCTATCAGCCACGAGAATGCGATCACGCCTATCAGGGGCCAGTTGCTGCTTGTGCCGGTCTGCTGAAGCTTCAGGTGTCCGTACCATGCCAGCGTCATGAAAATGTTGCTCGCGATGAGCAGCAGAATTGTGTATAATCCGTTCATTTTTATCTTCCTTCTTGTATTGTGTGCATCAGATTGTTTCTTTTGTCAGTCTCTCCGCCACTTCCCGGCAGGCATCCTCTATGAGGTCGAGCGCCAGCTCGAAGTCGCGCCCCGTGCCGTAGTAAGGGTCGGGCACGGTGGAGTATTCCGGATGTTGTGTCATATAGTCGGCCAGACAGCGTATCTTCGCCCTGTCGTCATTGTTGCGCGCCACGCGCTTCAGGTCGGCGATGTTCTCCTCGTCCATACCGAACGCGATGTCGAAGCGGTCGAAATCCTCCGGCTTTACCTGCCTTGCCCTGCTGTTCAGGTCGTATCCCCTCCTTGCGGCGTGTTCCCTCATGCGGTTGTCGGGCAGTTGTCCGGTGTGCCATGCGCCTATTCCGGCGGAGTCCACGATGATTTCGCCTCTGAGCTGTGGGTTGTCGTATGCCATCTGCTTCATTATGCCTTCGGCTGCCGGTGAGCGGCAGATGTTTCCGAGACATACGAACAGCAGGTATTTCTTTCTTGGATTCTTCTCTTCGAATATATTCATTGTTCTGATTGCTAATTACTTTTATACCTTTTGCAAAGATAATGCTTTTTCTTTTGTTTTCGCACACATTTCCCTTGACTTAAATCAATAATCGTAAAGAAAAACAAAAAAACAAGCTGTTTGCTATTGCGACTTTGCAAAAAGTTCATACCTTTGCATCGTGTTTTTCATAGTATTAGATTTAAGGTTAACAAAGATTGGGACTCAGCGGAGCCCCTTTTTTTTGCCTGTACCCCAGCAGGGGTGTTTCCGGCAATTCTCCGTATTTTTCTACACACTGTTTTATATACCTTTTGGCTCGACTGTAAGGCAGTTCTACAGAGCGATTGATGAAGCCAAGGGTTTCCATCTCAGGATGTTCTTCTGGATCAACGGATGCCCCCCATTTGGTATAAAGTTGATTTGTTGGATACAAGGTCATAAGTCGTTGTACCTCCGGCTTGTCGCCTAATTCACGATAAAGGTTATTGACTTTATGAAGCAGATTGGTATCCTCGCTATTAGTTGGCACTTTACCCCATTCCTTCAGCTGTTGTTCAATATCATTGCATCTTATTTTAATATCTGTCTTCTTTCTCATAAGTTCAGATATTTATTAGGTAAGTGGTTTATATCTTTTTGCAGATAAGTTGTTGGATTGCCACATTATTATTGGGTCTAAAAATTATTCCTTATAGAATTCAGTCCCGCATTCGTTGCATTTGTAGTTTTTGCGCTCTCGCTGGGGTATGACTAGGACAACGCCAACCGCCAATGAGATCAGTGATATAATAAGAAAGCTAACCGTAGCTGACTCTAGAGACTTCACACAGAATGGTAGGATAATGCAGACGATTCCGATGACAACCAAGAGAACGCCGATGATGACCGCCCACTTAGACAGCTTGGGCCTTACCTTGCCTAACGCTACGACATTCTGACTGCCGCAATTGGTGCACCATGGCAGTTGCTTCTCTCGCTTTTCGGTTATCTCCTTCAATATGCTCTGGGTTCGCTCCAAGTCCTTCTTGAACACCCTCACCTCAATCCCGGGATTAGGTCCGTAAGCGCCATAAGCGGGGTCGTTGAGCTCGTCGTGGAGCGATGAAGCTATACCAGCGTTGGCCAGCTTAGAAACGATTTCATCGGCCAGAATAGAGTTGTCGCACTTCGTTAAGCTAATGGTTTCTTCGTTCTTGTCCATATTTCGGTTGTTTTTACCATTGACAAATTTACGAAATTATCTGTAATTCGCAAGCAAATTAACTTTTTTTAGGTTCTTCAGCTAGTTAGATTCATGTTTGATTTCAGTTGATGAGATAGCAAAAATGGATAGAAAAACAAAAAGATTGAAATTTATACTTAATGATTCTATCTAGAACATGAATTTAGTGATGTAGGGATGTCATGTGCCATAATGACAAAAAACAATACTACAACATCAATGTTTAAACATAACCTGCGAAACTCTTTTTGCTATTATAGTGGGAATATAGTGATTTTTTCAAATCTTATTACAGTACCGCTGCGCGCGCGAGTCGAGATGTGACCCCTTTGCTAATCTAAAAGTGCCCCCCTTGCAGGTCACGTCTGCAAAGGTATAAAATTTATTCTACTTTCCCTAAAATCCGCAACTAATTAAGTTGCATGGGCTCATTCGGGAAATTTTCTTATTACTTGACAAAAATCACACTTCTCACAAAAGAAGTCCTTATTTTGTCGTAATGCTCATATACCTTCCCCTTACCCCACAAAGCGACAAGGGGCGCATGCGCTATATAACCATTAAGGGAGATTCCTTATCCAAAATCGTTTTGGAGGACTGTAGCATAAGCTTCATTGTTGGTGTAGATGTTCCGGACATGCTGGCGTGCCGTCCGAACCCATTTCGCAGGCACTGAGACGAAGCGGAAGACGAAGGTCTTGACACGGCTTTTCCTTTTCAGTCAGAAAGTCTTGAGTTTGTCCTTCCCCATCCGATCCTTGAGCATCTCATAGAAGTTGCGGATGAGGGCGGTAAGCAGCAGGAATACGGCATTCTGGTTCATGAACGATTTGGGAAGGCTTTTCCAGCCAAAGCCATTGTCAAGGTCATCGAAGATGCGCTCCTTAGAGCCACGCTGGTTGTAGAACTCAACAATCTCGCGATTTGTCGAGTCGTAGTCGTTTGTAAGAATACATCTGTATGTGTACTCTCCCTCCCAGAGATCCGCATCTCCATTGTCTCTCCGCTGTCTTTGTATGACCACCCTACACGGCATGCCTTCCCACTTCGCTGCCATAATAGAGTTAAGTTCGAAGTCGCTGCCATTGATTTCCTCGTGTTTCCATCCGCGCAAGGCGAAGATGTCATCGTACATGGATTGACAACGGTTGCCGCGGATATAGTAATAGGTGCAATGAGCCGCGACTTCCTCAACAATCTCTCTTGAGCATGAACCGCAATCCATCCTCGAGCGATATATGCCAAGGCCTCTTTCCTCAAGTCTCGTGAAGAAACGATGAAGAGTATCCTTCTGATGAAAACGAACATTGGCGTTGCCATCGCGGTTCTCCAAACCAACCACGAGGTTGCCGATGACGGCTACGCCGGGGCTGTAACCCTTGAACTTCTTGTAGGTGAACTTAGCGTCATACTACTCCGTCTCAAGGAACTCGTGGTCGAAGTCAAAGTCGTATTTCTCGCCCTGTACGAGTTGGCCCGTAGATACCAGTATGTCAAGCAGCAAGTCGTTGAGCTCGTCGGCCGTGTTGAAGTCATATTGCTTGCCCGTCTCGGAAGTGTACGTCGTGTTCTCCTGTTTCAGTTCGTCCATGATACGGAGTATGGTGTCAGAACTGCATGACCTGAGAAGAGGATGGTGTGATAAATGGCGGAGAAGGTGTGAGGTCACTCCTCCACACAAGACCCTCCGCAGAGATATACACACATCAACGTACGGATGATCTCGCTATACTGGTAACCCACCAACTTGCTGCGCTGACCGGTGTTTCCCTGGGCTTCTTCCGTTTTTTTATTCCATACTAAAACCAATGATAAAAGCCTCCGGAAAACGTCAGCGTTTCATGGTTTGCTGACCATTGAAAAAGCGGTACCAAAGAAGTATAGCGTCCTGATACCAAAGGTGCGGCATAGTTGCACCAAAGGTGCAGCATAGGTGCACTCGCAGTGTAGCATTGTGATACTGGCCGGAAACCATTGCTTCATTTGACGCCTTCGCCCCATCCTTTTGACGTATACCGTCAGCCCCTTCCGATGTTCCTGTTCTTATGTTTTGTCAATGGGGTGTTTGTTGATGTAGAAAGGATTGGAAAACCGGTCAGCAATGATGTATATAGAAAATATGAGGAGGTGTTTGTGGATAAAAAAGGATTGGAAAACCGGTGGATATCCTGTTTAAGGAAATAATATTGCGGGTATCCTCTGGTTCTCCAATCCTTGATATGGGGCTTTATTTTCTTCTTGCCACCTTCTTTGCCACCGACTTCTGCACAGGCTTAACCTCTGCCTTGGCCTCGGGCTTCTCGATGTCCACGAGCTCCACGGTGAAGATCAGTGTCTCGTATGGCTTGATGTCGCGGCCGGCTCCCCTCTCGCCGTAAGCCAGGTTGTATGGGATATACAGTTCCCACTTGCTGCCTACCGGCATGAGCTGCAGAGCTTCTGTCCAGCCCTTGATTACCTGGGTCACGCCGAACGAGGTGGTCTGCGGGTTACGCTTATAGCTGCTGTCAAACACCTTGCCCCCGATTGTCTTGCCTTCGTATTTCACCACTACCTTGTCGGTTGCCTTCGGCTTCTCGCCCGTTCCGGCTGTCAGCACCTTATACTGCAGTCCGCTCGGCAGTGCCGTCACGCCCTCCTTCTTGGCGTTGGCAGCCAGGAAGGCTTCGCCCTCCTTCTTCCTCTTCATGTTGATGGCTTCGATGTTGGCCTTCACGGCATTGTCGAAGTATGGCTTGGCAATGGAGTCGGCCATTACGGAGTTGTCTTTCTTCAGGGATGCTATGAAGCCGCGGTTGAAGAGTTCCTTGCTGATGGAGTCGTTGCTGTTCTTGAATTCCTCCTGGAGGTATGGGAACATCCTCTCGTCCACCATCTGCGCAATCTGCTGTCCGGCGGCATATGCGCTCACTTTCCTGTCTTTGCCCTTGCTCACGAAGTCCTCGAATCCGGCGATGAAGTCGGCCATGTCGGTCTCCTCCACCCCGAAGCTCTGCTTCAGATAGGTCATGAGGCCCTCTGTGCGCGATTTTCCGGCAGCGTAGCTCAGTGAGTCGGCTGGTGTCTTCAGGTTCACGGCCACTACCGGTGTGTCGGTCTTCTTTGTCTTCTTGTCTTTCTTAGCGGCGTTTGCCGTGGTCATCGCTCCGCCTATGATGACGGCGAGGGCGATAATTAATGTTTTTTTCATCTCGATGTGGTTTAATGAAGTTGACGAGCTGCCCCGTAGAGAAATGTGCAGCGCCTTGTGGGGCTTGCTGCCGGTTTGTCTACATGCCAACTCGTCAACGTATCTGTTATCTTTGTTGTTCTTCCTGCTTATTCAGCCTTCTTCTGGTCGTTCTTCTCCACGCTGATGAGCTGGATTTTGAAGATGAGGGTTGAGAAAGGCTTGATCTGACCCTGGTCGCGTGAGCCGTAGGCCTGGTCCTGAGGTATCACCACCTCCCATGTGCTTCCTACAGGCATGTGGGTCAGTGCCTCTGTGAATCCCGGGATAACCTGGTTCACCTGGAATGTGGCAGGCTCCTTGCGCTCGAAGCTGCTGTCGAACACCTTGCCGTCGATGGTCTTTCCCTCGTACATGAGCTTCACGGTTGATGTGGCAGTTGGCACCTCGCCCGTTCCGGCTGTCAATACCTTATAGTATACGCCGCCCTTGAGTGGCTTTACGTCAGCTCCCTTGCTGTATTTTGCCACGAAGTCAGCGTTCTGCTTCTTGTATGCGCCATACTGCTTTGACATTGCCTTGTCCTTGATTTGCTGCATCTTGCGCTGGGCCACGCCCTGTGCCTCGGTGATGCTCATGATGCCGTTCTTGCCTGTGGTGCCGCTGATGAATCCGGCCATGAAGTTCTTCAGCGAGATGGTCTTGGTGGAGTCATTGCCGAAGAGCTCATGGTTGATGCCGCGAACCATCTGGTTTGAAATCTGCTGTCCTATCTGGATTCCAGCGTAGTAAGCCGCCTTCTTCTTGTCGTCGCCGGCGTTTGCGCCTTCGTTGAGACCCTTGATGAACTCGTCGATATAGGCAGTGTCAACACCGAGGTTGCTTGCCAGATAATCCTTCAGACCCTGAGTCTGTGCCATTCCGATGGCGTAGCTCAAAGAGTCGACATCATTCTTCAGGTCAGCCTTGGGGGTTGACTTTCCGCATGAAGCGAAACCTGCGGCAACGATGGCAGCCGCAGCAAGTAATGTGATTTTCTTCATTTTGTTTTATTGTTTTGTTGTTGTCTTTTTTTTTGTCTTTAGCTTTTTTCTTGAACATCTGGAATTTCCAGAGCTTATATAATTTTTATAGTATCCGGCTCGTACCGGCCCGCTCCTACATCACCTCTATCAGCTCCACATCAAATATCAATGTAGCGAATGGAGGAATAGAGCCGCCCGCTCCGCTCTCGCCGTAAGCAAGGATATAAGGGATGAAGAAACGGTATTTCGCTCCCTCCTGCATCAGCTGCAGACCTTCTGTCCATCCTGGGATTACCTGGTTGAGAGGGAACACTGCAGGCTCGCCGCGCTGCACGCTGCTGTCAAACACCTGTCCGTTGATGAGGAATCCCTCGTAGTGACACTTCACCTGGTCGGTGGCTTTTGGCTTCTTGCCGTTGCCCTCCTTCAATACCATATACTGCAGGCCGCTCGGCAGAGTAACCACGCCTTCCTTCTTGGCGTTCTCCTTCAGGTAAGCCTCGCCTTCTGCCTTTGCTGCCTTGCCCTGCTCGGCACGTATGGCGTTGATGCGCTCCTCCTGCTGGCGGAAATAGTCCTGCACGATTTTCTGTGCGTCCTTGTGTGGCACTTTCAGTTCGTTACCGCTGATAACGTCCTTGATTGCCATTGCGAAATCATCGATGTTAAGGTCTGATGCGCCCATCTGAGCCAACTGCTGACCAATGCCCAAGCCGAGGGCGTAGCTAACTTTATCCATTTCTTTCTCTTTATTTTTATGTTATATTTATTTGCTTTTGTTGTCAAATGCGCACAAAGTTAATACTTTTATCCGACTAAGTGCATTGTATTAAAGAAAAAACGCTAATTTTGTGCATTGTTAAAGTATTTTCTTGATAAATGTCTTCTGGCGGATGAGCAGGCTGGCACGTTTTGCATGCCGCAGTTGGCATAAGGATTTAAAAGTGGAGAACATGAAGAAAATAGTAGTATTGACAGGTGCCGGAATGTCGGCAGAGAGTGGATTGAGCACATTCCGCGATGCCGACGGACTGTGGGAGAACTATCCTGTGAGCCGCATTGCCACGCATGAGGCGTGGGAGCAGGACCCTGACTATGTGAATGATTTCTACAACATGCTTCGAGTCAAGCTCGTGAAGGCGAAGCCCAACCGGGGCCACGAACTCGTGGCTGAGCTGCAGAAGAGGTATGAAGTGAGCGTGGTGACGCAGAACGTGGACAACCTGCATGAGATGGCAGGGTCAAAGAACGTGATTCATCTGCATGGCGAGCTGATGAAGGTATGCTCGTCGAGAGACCCGTACAATCCGCATTTCATCAAGACGCTGACGGCGGACAAACTCACCGTGGCCCACGGCGAGAAGGCTGGCGACGGGTCGCTGCTGCGCCCTTTCATCGTATTTTTCGGCGAGAGCGTGCCAATGATTGAGCCGGCGATAGAACAGGTGGAGACCGCCGACATATTCGTCATCATCGGCACATCGCTCAACGTATATCCCGCCGCCGGACTGATAGAATATCTCAGGCCAGGCGTGCCGGTCTATCTCATCGACCCGAAGCCTACCCGCAGCGGCGGAGCACACAACATCCAGCAGATCGTGAAAGGTGCCTCCGAGGGAATGGAGGAGCTGATGAAGAGGATATAGGGGCAGAAGTCCTTGAGGGCTTTCTGGTTCTTATAGAATCTCTAGTCTTTTCTATAATTTCTAGAATTTCTGGCTTTTCTAGAACCTCTAGCTTTTCTAGAATTTCTAGAATCTCTAGTACCTCCCCCAAAAAACCAAAACCCAAATAAAAAAAACAATGGAAAACAAAGAAAACATCCAGCTCCCTGATAACGCATTCAGGGAGCTGAAACCAGGAGAGAACTATGATCCGGTGATGAGTCCAGAGAAGGTCTATCCCGAAGTGAACATGTGGTCCGTGACGTGGGGTATTGTCATGGCAATGCTGTTTTCGGCAGCAGCCGCCTACCTCGGACTCAAGGTGGGACAGGTGTTTGAGGCCGCTATCCCTATCGCCATCATCGCCGTGGGCGTGTCTACAGCATCCAAGCGCAACAAGGCGCTCGGCGAGAACGTCATCATCCAGAGCATCGGAGCCTGTTCAGGCACCATCGTTGCCGGTGCGATATTCACCCTGCCGGCTATCTATATCCTCCAGGCCAAGTATCCGGAGATGAGCGTATCGTTCTTCAAGGTGTTCCTTTCGTCGCTGCTTGGCGGTATACTGGGTATCCTGTTCATGATACCTTTCCGCAAGTACTTCGTGAAGGATATGCATGGCAAATATCCTTTCCCCGAGGCTACGGCAACCACACAGGTGCTCGTAAGCGGTGAGAAGGGCGGCGCACAGGCCAAGCCGCTGCTCATTGCCGGTCTTGTGGGCGGTCTCTACGACTTCATCGTGGCCACCTTCGGATGGTGGAACGAGAACTTCACCACACGTGTCATCGGTCTGGGCGAGACGCTTGCCGATAAGGCAAAGCTATTGTTCAAGGTGAACACCGGTGCCGCCGTGTTCGGCCTCGGCTATATCATAGGTCTGAAGTATGCCTTCATTATCTGCCTCGGTTCGTTCGCTGTATGGTGGATTATCGTGCCGGGTATGTCGATGATATTCCATGACCAGGTGTTGAACCTCTGGAATCCGGAACTGACACAGACTGTGGGCGCAATGACTGCCGAGGAGATATTCAAGAACTACGCCAAGAGCATCGGTATCGGCGGTATCGCAATGGCCGGTATTATCGGAATCATCAAGTCGTGGGGCATCATCAAGAGCGCTGTTTCGCTCGCTGCAAGTGAGATGAAAGGCAGTTCGAAGGCTGCCGGGGAGACACAGCGCACACAGCGCGACATATCATTCAAGATTATCGCCATTGGTTCTATCGTAACGCTCATCGTCACGTTCCTCTTCTTCTGGTTCGGCGTGATGGAGGGCAATCTGCTCTTCGCAGTGGTTGGCATCCTGCTCGTTGCAATAATCGCCTTCCTCTTCACCACGGTTGCAGCCAATGCCATTGCCATTGTGGGCTCCAACCCTGTATCGGGAATGACGCTCATGACGCTCATCCTTGCATCCGTGGTTCTCGTTGCCGTGGGGCTGAAGGGTACAGGCGGTATGGTGGCTGCGCTCATTATGGGCGGCGTGGTTTGTACGGCTCTCTCTATGGCGGGCGGCTTCATCACCGACCTCAAGATTGGCTACTGGCTCGGCACAACGCCTAAGAAACAGGAGACATGGAAGTTCCTCGGCACGCTGGTTTCTGCCGCTACAGTGGGCGGTGTGATGATACTGCTCAACCATACTTACGGCTTTGCGAGCGGTCAGCTTGCAGCTCCTCAGGCCAACGCCATGGCTGCCGTTATCGACCCGCTGATGAATGGTGTGGGTGCGCCTTGGCTGCTCTATGGCATCGGTGCTCTCATCGCCATCGTGCTCACTGTGTGCAAGGTTCCCGCCCTGCCTTTCGCTCTCGGTATGTTCATTCCTATCGAGCTGAACACTCCGCTGCTTGTGGGCGGATTCATCAACTGGTTCGTCACTTCGCGCTCGAAGGACGCTGCCATGAACAAGGCGCGCGGCGAGAAGGGTACGCTGATTGCCAGCGGATTCATTGCCGGCGGTGCGCTGATGGGCGTAGTGAGTGCGCTGTTGCGCTTCTGCGGCGTGCAGTTCGACTACGCGGCATGGTGGGCTAATCCGATGTCGCAGGTTGTCGCCCTCCTTGCTTATGTGATGCTCATCCTCTATTTCATCCAGGCAACAAAGGTGAAGAAATAAGACTGAGATACCAATATAATAATAAAAGATAAAGGCTCCCTGGAGAACATCGCTAAGTTTCTCCAGGGAGCCTTTGTCTATTGACAATGACTTTGTCTTGTCATCTCTTCTTCCTGCTCTCCACCATTCCCCTTGACAGATACATGAAGAGGGTGTAGAAGGCGGCACCGCTTACGAGGCCGGCCAGGGCATCTACGGCATAATGTGCCTGGATGTACACCGTGGCGAAGCAGAGGAACACATAGAACGGCAGCATGCAGTAGAGCAGACGACGGTTCTTGGTGTGCCAGATGAGAAGCATGATTACTGTGCTGATGCCCACATGACTGCTCGGGAATGCTGCCGTGGGGCGTTCGCCTGCAGCTTTGGCGTCTTCCACGAGCTGATAGAATATTCCGTCGGTGTATCCGGGGCTGGGCAGACACTCCGTATGGGAATTGAAATAATCATGGAGGTTGGGGAACACGCCGGCCGTTATCTGGTCGATGCCCACGGCCTTGTAGTAGAACGTGGGGCCCGTGACCGGCACGAGCACGAATATCACGTAGAAGGCGAAGAACGATGTCATTATGACGAATGCGGCGCGCTCATACTCATGGTAGCGCCATATGAAATAGTATATTGCTGCAAAGGCAATCATGGGGTAATAGGCAGCATAGCCCATATCCATCAGTTCGCTGATTATGGGCGAGGAGAAGTTGCTGGCGAATACCAGTGCGGGCTGGAAGCCGAAGAGTGACTGCTCCATCTGTGCGAATACGTGGTCGAGGTTGGGCAGCAGACGGTTAAGCTCGTATGTGTCGGGATACCACCAGCTCAGCAGGGCCATCTGCACCGTGATGCGTGCGAACTTGGTGAAGCGGCATGGCACCATGCGGTATACTCCCCACATGGCTAACGTTACCACCGCTATGCGTATTCTTCCCCATATCATCGCCTCGGGGTTTGCTACTTTGGTGTATGTGAAGAACACCATAATCATGGTGAGCGCCAGATAGGCCAGCATCACCCACTCCAGGGCGAGGAGTCCGCGCTGCGGCTTCGCCTGTATCTTGAAATAGTCTTTTAGCATTATTCTGTTGTTATTCTGTCAAATCCATCCGTTCTCCTTATACCATTCCATTGTTATGGCCGTGCCGCGCTCAAGATCGTATTCGGGTTTGAAGCCGAGGATGTTGCGGGCGGGCGATATGTCGCAGCGCCAGTTGCGTTGGCGCATGATATTGTATTTGTCGCGGTTTAGGGCTGAAATCTTGCCGGTGATATGGGCGATGTATTCGCCTGCGGTTGATACCACCTTGAGGAACCATATCGGGGCCACGATGCGCATGACGTGCTTCACTTTCAGATTCTTCTGTATGAGGTCGCTGAACGTGCGCGAGCTGTATACCTTGCCGTCGCTCAGGATGAAGCTTCTGCCGCAGGCTTCCTTTGGGGCACAGAGGGCGAGTAAAACGGCCTGTACCACATCCTTCACGAATATGAACGTGATGTCCTGACGCTTATAGCCCACGGCGAAGTCCACGTGCTGCTTGATGCTCTTTGCCATGAGGAAATAGTCCTTCTCCCTGGGGCCGTAGACTCCCGTGGGGCGCAGGATGATGAATGGGAAGCTGTCGCCGAGCGACCTGAGGTATTCTTCTGCCATGAGCTTGCTCTTGCCGTAGGCCGTGTTTGGCTGCGGCGTGTCGTCATCGGTGATGTCCTTGTATGGCATTTCCTCGTGGATTGCGCCGAGGATGCTCAGACTGCTCACGAACACGAAACGCTCCAGGGGCATTCTGAGGGCGATGAGGGCATTCACGAGATTCTTCGTGCCTTCGGTATTGGTGCGGAAGAAATCTTCGTTGTGGAGGCATTTCGTCACGCCTGCGGCATGTACGACATACTGGAACTGGTGTCCTTCCAACTGCTTCTTGAGCTTTTCCTCGCTGCCGAAGTCGAGTTCGATGAAGTTGATTTCCGGCTGCTGCAGGTATTTCCTCGAGCTTGTACGCCTTACGGCAGCCCATACTTCATATCCCTTTTCTATGGCTGCTTCCACAATAAAGCTGCCTATGAATCCGGTGGCACCGGTGATGAGTATCTTTTGTCTTTCCATTTCTTATATTATAGTGAGTTGCATGTCGATTACGTCGAGCCATCTGCCCTGTTTGTAGCCCACTCCCTTGAAATGGGACACTTTCTCGAAGCCCAGGCTGCCGTGGAAGGCGAGGCTTTCCTGGTTTTCGCCCGTTATGCAGGCTATGATGTTCTTGCATGTGTTGTTGGTGCGGCAGCTGTCGATCACGTGTCGGGCGAGTCTTGTTCCAGTTCCCCTGCCCTTGTGGTCTGGGTCGAGGTAGATGGTGAACTCCAGGGTGTGGCTGTATGCCGCACGGTCTTTCCACAGGTGCACGTAGCAGTAGCCCACTACCCTACCCTCTTCTTCGGCTACAAGATATGGGAAGCTGCTGGATATGTCCTTTATGCGCTGCAGCATGTCGTGTACGGTCAGCGGCTCGGTCTCGAAGCTTACTGTGGTTGAGGTGATGTAATGGTTGTAAATCCGGGTTATCGTTGCGGCGTCTGTTTCGGCAACGGGGCGGATGATGGGTGTGTGGGACATGATGCTTTATTCTTTTTCCTTTTCTTACTTTTCTTATTTCCCTCCTACGATGGTCTTTATGTCGTTGAGCTTGTTGAGGGCTTCCATCGGTGTGAGGTTGTTGATGTCGAGGTTGAGGATTTCGTCGCGCACCTGACAGAGCACGGGGTCGTCGAGCTGGAAGAAGCTGAGCTGCTCGGCACCGGCATTGCTGTCGAGGTTCTCCAGAGCCTTGCCTGCTGCCCCTACCCCACTGTTGTCGGCTTCAAGCTGCTTCAGTATGGTGTTGGCGCGGTTGATGATGCTCTTGGGCATTCCGGCAATCTGTGCCACGTGGATACCGAAGGAGTGTTCAGACCCGCCGCGTTCCAGTTTGCGCAGGAAAATCACCTTGCCGTTCATCTCCTTCACGCTCACGTTGTAGTTCTTAATCCTCTGGAAGTTCTTCTCCATCTCGTTGAGCTCGTGGTAATGCGTGGCGAAGAGGGTGCGTGCCGCGGCGCGCGGCTGCTCATGCAGGTATTCCACTATTGCCCATGCTATGGAGATGCCGTCGTAGGTGCTGGTTCCCCTGCCCAGCTCGTCGAAGAGCACCAGGGAGCGCGGCGTGACGTTGTTGAGGATGTTTGATGCCTCGGTCATCTCCACCATGAACGTGGATTCGCCCATTGATATGTTGTCGCTTGCGCCTACTCGGGTGAATATCTTGTCCACAATGCCTATCTTTGCGCTTTCTGCCGGCACGTAGCATCCTATCTGTGCCATGAGTGTGATGAGGGCAGTCTGGCGCAGGAGGGCAGACTTTCCGGCCATGTTCGGACCGGTGATTATCATTATCTGCTGTTTCTTATCGTCGAGGAGTATGTCGTTCGGCACGTACTTCTCCCCTACCGGCAGCTGCGTCTCTATCACGGGGTGGCGCCCTTGGCGTATGTCGAGGATGATGTCGTCCTGCAGTATCTGCGGACGAGTATAGCGGTGCTCCTCGGCTGTCTTGGCGAATGAGAGCAGACAGTCGAGCTGTGCGATGATGTGGGCGTCGGTCTGTATGGTGTGGATGAAGTGCTGGGCCGACTGCACGAGTTCGGCGTAGAGTCTGCTTTCGAGTTGCAGAATCTTGTCTTCAGCCCCGAGAATCTGCTCTTCATACTGCTTCAGCTCCTCCGTGATGTATCGTTCGGCGCTGGCCAGGGTCTGCTTCCTTATCCATGTCTCCGGCACTTTGTCCTTGTGTATGTTCCTCACTTCCAGATAGTAGCCGAACACGTTGTTGTAGCCTATCTTCAGACTTGTGATGCCGGTCTGCTCAGTCTCGCGCTCCTGTATCTTCAGCAGATAGTCCTTGCCGTGGTAAGCTATCTCCCTGGTGTTATCGAGCTCCTCGTCCACCCCACTCCGTATCACGTGGCCCTTGTTGACGAGCTGTGGCGGGTCGGGTTCTATCTCCATCTCGATGCGGTCGGAAAGCTCCTTGCAGGCATCGATCTTCTCGGAGAGGATGACGAGCGATTGGTTTTCTGATCCGGCGCACGCCTCCTTGATGGGCTGCATGGTGCGCAGGGCGTTCTTCAGCTGCACCATCTCGCGCGGCGACACCCTTCCGGTGGCCACCTTGGCTGTGATGCGCTCCAGGTCGCCCACCCCATCCAGGTTCTCGTCGATGACCTGGCGGAATGTCGTGTCCTTGAAGAATTCCTCCACCACGTCGAGCCTTTTGTTGATGTCTTTGGCGTTGCGCAGTGGGAACCTCACCCATCGGCTGAGCATGCGGGCACCCATCGGCGTGGCCGTGCGGTCTATCACGTCGATGAGCGAGCTGCCGCCCTCCTGCATCGACTGTGTGAGCTCGAGCGAACGGATGGTGAAGTTGTCGAGGCGCACGTATCGCTCCTCGTCTATCCTCGAGAGTGATGTGATGTGGCTTATCTGTGTATGTTGCGTTATTTCAAGGTATTGCAGCACGGCTCCGCTTGCCACGATTCCGCATTTCAGGTGGTCGATGCCGAATCCCTTGAGATTCTTCACGCAGAAGTGTTTCAGCAGTTTCTGGCGTGCCGTCTGCTCGTTGAAAACCCATTCATCGAGTTCGAACACACAATGCTTCGTGCCGAAGAAACGCTCGAAGTCGGCTTTTTTTCCGCGTTCAAACAATACCTCTTTCGGCTGAAAGTTGGCTATCAGTTTCTGTATATAGTCGTAGGGTCCCTCCGTGGTGAGGAATTCTCCGGTGGAAATGTCGAGGAATGCCACTCCGCAGGAACCTTTGCCGAAGTGGACGGCGGCGAGGAAGTTGTTCTCCTTGTAGTTCAATACGTTGTCTGTCATTGCCACTCCCGGCGTGACGAGTTCTGTTATGCCCCGCTTCACGAGTTTCTTCGTGAGCTTCGGGTCCTCCAGCTGGTCGCATATCGCTACCCTCCTGCCAGCCCTGATGAGCTTCGGCAGGTATGTGTCGAGTGCGTGATGAGGGAATCCCGCCATCTCTGTAGAAGGTTTCGTCCCCGAATTGTTTCTCTTTGTCAGAGTTATGCCGAGAATGCGGCTGGCGTCTACGGCGTCGTCGCAGTATGTCTCATAGAAGTCGCCGCAGCGGAAGAGCAGCAGCGCGTCGGGGTGTTTAGCCTTCAGGGAGAAGAACTGCTGCATCATCGGCGTCAGTCCCTTATCGTTTTTTGCCATGTCTTGTATTGTATCTTGTTGAAGCTGTGGATTGTTTGCCTGTGATTCTTATGCTTGTAATCCTTTATGCTTGTAATTGTTCAGCCCTTGTGTGGTCGGTCTCCGGCGTGGCGGCCATGTGTTTTCCGCACAATTAGGCAATTTGCAAATTTACGGCATTTGTCGGAATCTACAAAGCGGAAAAGAGGAAATCCTTCATATAAGTGGCAAAAAACGGTGGAAAGAGGGTAGGGGGATTGTTCTGTTTTCCTATAAACGAATATTAATCCTCAAATCCGCAACTACGCGCCTAATATGATACAGAAGCGAAAATAATCTGCAT
>OLSD01001257.1_pt1 | contig 21743 bp, 16 predicted proteins | sample 1672211 | NCBI WGS metagenome assembly OLSD01 (sample SAMEA3136659, study PRJEB25190) | human gut metagenome | reverse complement strand
AGTTTCGGCAAATAAATAAAAAAGATAAGATATTAGAAAGGAAAAAACAATTATGAACGAAAATAAGAAATTTTACAACTGTCTTCTTGGCACAGTTCCTGTATTAAAAGAAACCCAGAGAACACATTACGAATTCCAGAATGATTACTCTATAGAAAAGAGTACTCTGAACATTCCATATGTAAGTGCAATCCGGGAGTTCCTGAAAAAAGAGGGGAGTGCGAGCAAAAAAATGCTGTTTCTGATAACAGACAACAAGAGAACCGCAATAAAAGTAACTGCCTGTCTTCGGGCGATGCGACAGAGCAATGAAGCGGAAAATCTCAATATGGAAGACACTTCAGAAGAAAGTGATATGGCAGAAGAATCAGATGATGATGAATATATGCAGGAATTTAATGATTTTGAAGAAAGCTTTCTGTCAGATGCCCTCAATGATATAAAAAAGGAAATAAATGATGAAGAAAGAGAGCACACAGAAACTGAAGGATGCGAAGTGATAGACTTCACACAGCAGTATAAAGTCCCGCAGGGAATGCCAATCAATTATATAAAAGCTCTTGAAGGAATACCGGCAAATCTGACACTGCTATTTACAGGACTTGATGATGGAAAGGATCTGGAAGAGAAAATGGAGTGCATTGAACTTGCAGCTGCCTCATTGAAATGTATCATGATCACTCCGTATCAGAGCAAAGAGCCCTGGGTACTTTCCGCGCAGATCAGAAATGATGCTGAGATCATTTTTCTGGAAACACCTGATAATTCTTATTATGAAAAAATAGCCGCAGAGCTTATGCGCAGGACTGGTTATCAGCTGGCAGATGAACCACATGGAACCGGACTCAGAGGCATCGTAAATATGATCTATGCAAGAATGGGAAAAGAAATGGATGAGAATGTTATTGCCTGGTTCTTTGACAAAGCAGCAGAAAAAGCAACAACAGATCCGAACAGGGGAAAAGTGTTGAAACTGGAAGATTTCCCAATCTGGGACAGCAAAGAACCATTTGCCATGGAACGCCTGGAGAAGCTGCCGAGTCTGGATGGAATGAAAGAGATGGCGATTGAGTTTCAGGCAATATTTGCAGAGCAGATGAGGAATCCAAAACTGAAAAAACTTCATAACAACATGATCTTCTACGGAAATCCGGGAACAGGAAAAACAACCTGTGCGGAAATTATGGCGCAGATCCTGCTGGAAAATGGTGTGAGCAATGGAACTTTTGTCTCCTGCAGCAGAAAAGATCTGATCGGAAAATATGTCGGACATACAGCTGCCATGGTTGCAGAGAAATTTGAGAAAGCCAGACATGGAGTGCTGTTTGTGGATGAAGCAGGATTTTTCCTGAATGAATATTCGGATGGATTTGTATATGAAGCGATAAAGGAATTTGTAAGATTCATGGAACAGTATCAGGATGTAACGATAATCTTTGCCATGTATAAGAGTGAAGTACAGGATTTTCTGAATCTGGATGCAGGTCTGACATCACGTATTTCAAGAATGGTGTATTTCCCGGATTATAGTATGGAGGAGTTATGGAAGATTGCACAGTATATGATAGAGAAAAACGGATACCATATCAGGCAGCCTTTCGGCATCAGCGCGATCAGGAGATATCTTATGGAGGCTCCGGAGAAAGAAAATTTCGGAAATGCAAGAACTGTCCGTAAGCTGGTAGAGTCAATTATTATTGCTGCAAGTATCCGGCATATGAAAGAAAAAGAGGATGGAATAGAAGATGATGATCCGTTCGGTATCAAAGTGCAGGATGCAAAGGCAGGAATTGAAAAACTGAAAAATGAGCCAGAGACAGAGAATCAGAAACGAACCATTGGTTTTGTGCCTGAGAATATCCTTAATTATACGGCACCCGCATCAAATGCATAAGAATAATATACAGGGAGAGGGCTATTATTATGTTAGAAAATATCATTTCAGGATCGGACACACCAAAGAATACCAGAATGCAGAAAAGACAGGATGCAGAAAAAAATGAGAAGCAGCTCCGGGCAGCAGAGGAGATCCTGAACCGTTTGATTCGAAACATCACAGCAGAATATCCTATGTTCGGAATTATTTCAGAATGTTTCGAACTGGTGCCTGTAAGAGAAGAAATACTGTTTGAGACAGACACAAAGAATATCTACTATTCACCCATAATAGTACTGAGATATGTAGTGAAAAAGAAAATGGACGAACTGAAATATGGATATATGCACATCCTCTGCCATGGACTTCTTAATCATTTTACTATAGGCGAAGATTATAGCAGAAGCCCCATCATGCACAGATTGATGGATATGGAAGTGTTTCTGATGCTGGATGGACTGAAGGTCAGGAGGAAAAATGTCAGAAAGTTGTTTGAAATGGTTAATGAGATAAATCTTATGCGGAAAGGAAGCAGTCTCATGAAAAACTACAGAAACATTTTGCGGACATCGGAGGGAAAGCAGGAACTGATGAAGATGCTTATGCAATCTGCGGTATTTACAGTTGTGGATCATCATGACACTTGGATGAATGGCAGACGTTTTTGGCTTCTGAAAGTCCCACAGGAATCTGAATATGATAAAAATCAGCTTAAAGATCTGCGGAAATTCTTTTTTGGAGATTCTGATTCTCTGGCAGAGAAAGTGAGAATACTTGCAGAGAATGCACCGGCTTCTCGGAAATCAGCCGCTGACAGAGAAAAAAATGTACCGGGAAAAGGCAGCAATGATGATGAAAAAGAGTTTAATGCAGATCGGAAACCGCAGTTGGAGTATACGGAAGTGCTCCGCAGATTCTTAAAGGTCAGAGAGGTGAACCATGAGAATCCGGAAAGCATGGACAAGGCAATGTATGCACTGGGACTGCAGATGTATGGAAATATTCCGTTGATAGAACCGGAAGAGGAAGCAGAGTACAAATGTCTTGGCACGATAGTTGTAGCAATAGACACCAGCGGGAGCTGTTGGGGAGAACCGCTGGAACAGTTTCTGGCAGAGACAAAAGCAATGTTTCAGAGGCTTGGAAATATCCGTTTTGACCGTTTTGTAATTCTGCAGTGTGATGAGAAAATCCGGAGGGAGGACAGCTACAGATCAGCCAGAGAGTTTCCGGATTTAAATAAGGAAAGCATAAAATGTTTCGGAAATGGCGGAACAAGTTTTGTCCCGGTTTTTGACAGAATTTCAGAGATGCAGGAAAAAGGAGAAAGAGTGGAATGTCTGATCTATCTGTCTGATGCGATGGGAGAATTTCCGGAGAACAGACCGGAAAATTATGAGACATTCTTCGTTATTCCGAAAATGACTTATGAGGATGAAGAGTTCGAGGATGAGGAAGAGGAAGAGTCTTATGAGGAAGATTCCTATCTGGATCAGATAATTCCCCAATGGATCCATCGTCTGGAACTGAATCTTGTTTAGCCGGCAGAATATTGATGAAATCATCAGACATGAAAAATTTGTATAAAAGATAATTTTAAAGGAGAGAGCAAAATGAAGAATTATACATACAGCGTAAATGAAGCAAAGCAGGAAATCAAAGACAGCATCCGCATTTATATGCAGAAAGATGAAAACGGCAGATACATCCTGCCTGAATACAGGAAGAATCCGTTTTATCTGACAGGTGCACCCGGAATCGGAAAGACAGAAATGGTGAAGCAGATCGCACAGGAACTTAAGTTAGGATTTTTTGCAACTTCTGTTACACATCACACACGTAATTCCATGCTGGGACTTCCGGTGATCACAGAACAGGACTGGGGCAAATATACAGAATACACCATGCCGGATATCCTGGCACAGATCGAGAAAAAACAGCTTAACGGCGAGAAAGAGGGAATTCTCCTGATTGATGAATTTGCGTCTGTGAGTGAGGCGCTGGTTGCCCCTATGTTGGCTTTTCTCCAGAGCAAAACAGTGGGGAATCATACGTTGCCGGAGGGATGGGTGATGATCCTGTGCAGCAATCCGCCGGAATTTAATGAAACTGCCAGAGAATTCGATGCAGCAGTTATGGACAGAGTCAGAGTAATGAATATTCATTATTCAAAAGAAGATTTCCTGGATTACGGGGAAAAGCATGGACTCCATAAAGCAGTTCTTGATTTTGTCAGACAGGAATCAGGAAACAGTGGTTATCTTTGCCAGAGAAAAAATGGCGGATCAGAGATCGTAACTGCCCGCGGATGGGAGAATCTCTCTGACTGTATCATCGGCTATGAGAAAATGGGAAAAGAGATCTCAGAAAGACTGGTCTATCAGTTTATTAAATCAGAGAAAATGACAGCAGACTTTTGCAGATTTTACAGACTGGACAGAACACTTCTTACAAAGAAAGAACTGGACAGCATCCTGAACGGAAAAGGTGCGGAAAGATGCTTTCATAAAGTTGAAAATTATCCTTATGCAAAGAAAATATGGGTACTGCAGTGCCTCCGGGAAGCTGTTTCTGAAAAGTGTGAGAAAAGAATAAGAGAATATGAACCAATCAGGCAGATTAAAAGCCTTTGCACAGACTGGGAAGAAGATATGAAGGAGATGATCCGGGATGCAGAACTGAATAAACAGGATTACAGAGATAACAGCCTTAGATATGAAGAGAGATTTGCTACGGAATATATGTGTGAACAGGATAATGAGACGACACCTGGCAAAAAGGAACTTCTGGAAAGGATTCATAATCAGATTCTGAAAGTGAAAGGCATGAATTCAAAAATGTGCCCAGACGAAATGATCCTTGATATTATGAACTCCCAGGTAAAGATTTTTGAGAAAGAAAACAGCAGGGAATGGAATAAAACAGATGATGCGCTAAGCAATGTGTTGAAATTTGTCAGACTGCTGAGCAGTGTAGAAAAAACGAAACAGTTGAATTTACTTGAGGTATTTGTCAGAGATATAAACAAGGATTCATCTATTATGAAATTTATTGTATTAAGCAGGAATGAAGAATATACCGGAGCAATTATGGAACTGAATTTGTAATCCGGCTGTTTAACAGAAGTAAGTAAGTTCCAAGCTTTAATTGTGAATATCGGTCCGAACATTATCTGTCGTCTGCCGGAACATAACGTTTTACCCTTCCGGCAGACAGATATGTATCTATTGATGCTGTTACTGATAACGTGCAAGTCCTTTACGGACAGAGTCAGTCAGAGCCTGAACTACATGATCCGGGGAAATAATCCTGGCAATGTCGATATGCTGTTTGGCCCACAGAATTGTTCCGTCGACAGAATGCGTCAGTTTAACCAGATACCAGGTTTCGCCTTTTTCTTCCAGTTCTTTGCGGGAACAGTGAAGATATTGTCTGGCCACACCGTCCGAGATATTTGAAATCTCAATACTTCTGCCAAAAGTATCAAACAGCGGATTGGCAATAGGAAAACTTTCGGAGTCTTTTACAAGCATGCTGATGTGTTCGGTTTTGCCGGAATACATAACCGGATGCTGCTTCAGAAATTTAAGAGAATCGAATTTTTTTTTGTAGTCTGCTACATCATCGTCAATAAGAACAATCTTATTGGTACCGGGAATATAGCTTGGCTCAATAGACATGATACGGTCTACACGGTAAACAATCACATCATCCGGTGCTTTTGATTTCGGAGTATGTGCCACCAGATAGCAGAAACCATTTGCCCAGAGAACAGAAACAGGATCAAGGATGTGCTTCATTGGTTTTCCGTCTTTAGAGTAACGTTTGCAGACAAGCTTTCCTTTGAGGTTATACATTCCGTATTTGATGATAATCTGATGCTCCAGCTCCATGTGGTAAACCAGCTCAGTCAGATTCTCCATAAGTCTCCCCTGCTGTTTTTCCTGACTGGAAGAAAAGCTGCTTTTTTTCTGATTATATTCTGCAAGTTCCTTCGAAGAACGGTTGCTTTTCTGTCTCCACATTTTCTCATAAATGGAATCCAGAGACAGTCTTCTGATCTTGCCGATGATATTTTTGGAATCTGCCTGGGTGATATAAGGATTTGTTTCTACACAGCTCTGAAGCAGGAGCAGTTCCTGAGCGGAGAACATCGGGGTAAAGGAATAGAATGTTTTGGCATTTGATCCGTCATAATCATTATTTTCGAGTTCACTTAGTTCGTTCTCTTCCGCATATCTGGAAACAATTTTATATTCAGGAACTTCACGGCTGAGATAGTCTGGAGCTGTCTGCGATTCAGGATATATTCTTTTTCGCTTTTCATAATCATCACGAATATGATACCGGTGCATTTTTCCAAGATAAATATCTTCAAAGATATGAGTTGCATCATTGTTGCAGAAGTCGGTCATGGTGTTCAGATGCTCACGTATTGTCTTGACGGTTATATTAAGCTTATTTTCCTCACCGGAAAATCCGATGCTGCTGGCTTCGACAGCAAGTTTGGCGAGAATATCCTTTGGAGCTAATGGACTCAGGTCGCTGGCGTACTTTCGCAGAACATAAATGATGAATGCATGAAGTTCATGATTGATATGGGGTGCTTTGCTGGGTCTCCTTCCGGTATCAGGGATAGATTTCTTTTTTTTAGAAGTTTTGTTTTCTTCGGAGCTTTTTGTTTCAGACATTTTGAGGAGTCTCCTTTCTGTGCTGTAAATTATAAAAAAATTATATCATACAAAAAAGGAAAATAAAACGATTATATTGTGTGTGTCACGATACAATAGTTCTATCGTTACTGTTCACTCCGTTCACAGTAACGTAGCCAAAATTCATTCCAGATTGCCTGCGGCAATGGAATTTTGGCTTGTATGTCTCGGGATTTTGGCATATTCATGCCAAAACACCTCGCGGGATAGTGGTGTGTGAATAGTAACGTCCTATCAAATGAAAGAAAAAATATAAGAACAGGAGAGTAAAATTATGGGAATCAAACAGTCGCCAATTGTGGATATGAACAATCTGCCGAGACCTTACGGCAAACCGGGGGAACCGGTAAACCCCATAGATTCAGATATCCGGAATGGGAAAAGAGATACGAGATTTCAGATCACTCATCCATCCATCACCTATAAAACGGTGGAAATTTTAAGAAAAAATCTGAAACTTGAGGATACACCAATCGTGAAAGGAAACATTGCCTGGGATCCGTGTGAGCATCAGGCAAGAAAGAGAGTAACCGGAACAATAGAATATCAGATGGGATACATACTGGCAGCGGCAATCCTGGGAGATAAGGAAAAGCTGCAGCATGGATGTGAGAAAGGCTATCCCATGTTTACAAATCCTGAACGAACATTTCTAGGGCTTCAAAAAGAGGAAGAACCTGTTTATGTGAAATGCATGATGGAAACCGGAGATTCCATTCCTTACAATATGGTAGAAATTCATGAGTATAGCTTATGGGGAATGCTTCTCTGGCCGGTATGGGAGAAGGAAAATGATTTTCACTGTTTCCTTTGGAAAATGATAAATGAAGAATACAGATGCGCAGCTGAGGATACACGATGGGAAATGCAGAAAATCATTTTTGATTCAATCGATTCTCTATATATCCTGAAATATCAGGAAAAAGCTATGAAAATCTGCGAAAGAGAGCTTCCAGATCTGTGTACGGGACCATTTGCCGGTCTCTATCCTCCCTATGATTCGATGATACGCAGACCTGTGGATGATCCGATTGCAGATGACGAAGCGATGGGTTGGAGACTTTACAATCATGATATGTGTTGGGAAATGAACATTATGGAGTCGTGGGTGGAAATGTATATGTTTGTAAAAGATAAGATATTTCCGCATCTGATTAATTCATATATCTCATATATCGACTGCAGCTGGCAGAATGAAAGGGTTAGTATAGCTTGTTCTTATGTGTGGAAATGGCGAAAAGCAATCGAGGATGCTGACAGAAACGACAGACTGATCATGGAAAGAGACAACTCCTATCTGGAAAAAGGATGGAAAATCAAGAATGTTATCATTAAAGCGTGGAAAAATAGAATCTGGTCAGAAGATGAGATTAGCAGACAGATGGAGAAACTGGAGTTGGAAGAATACAATAAGGGAAGATACGGTGAGAAGCTGAAACTGCGTTTTATCCTTTCCATGCGCCTTCTTGAAAAACTGGTAAGAACTCAGAAAGACGAAGGTGTTCAGGCAAATTATGTGTATTTTATGGGCTGTCTGTGGGATGAACTGGAGGAGGGTCCAATGCTGAACAGACAGCTTTCTCAACAGGGGTTGTTTATGGAAGATGAAGTGATAGAGTCATATATCAGAGAGATTAAAAAAAGACTGATCGAACTGAGTAAAAAATATCCGACAGCGAAAGAACATCTGGCAAATGCAGCAGTAAGGTATAATACGCTTTTTTGGACACGCAAAGAAGCACTTGAACGCTGTCTGCAGAGATTGTTGTTTTGTAAAAATCAAATGTTTCCTGAAAAATCAAAACTAAGAATGGATATGGACAGAATGGCTTCTTTTATAACTTTAAGCCATCCAAAGGCATATACAGAGGAAGCCTGGGAATATACACCTTTGGATTCTTTCTGGGGACCAATGGAGACCGATGGAGATGTATTACTTCCGGCAGGAGAACTTGAAGAGAGAAACGGTATTATCAGAAAAATCTGGAAGCTTCTGGATTTTTATGGATTCAGGGAGGATTGCCTGAGTTTCTATCAGGAGAGAATCCTGGAACGCTGTAATGAATCAGATTTTCTCTATGCAAGGTCTTGCGGTCTTTTTCCGGATAGCACTCTGAATAAGGCAAAACTATATGCCGCAGAGAGAGAGAATCTCAAAGTCCTGCCGGCATTAATCTGCCTGACAGCTTCCCAAAATGAGTAACAGTGAAATGAATGAAATAGAAGAACGAACAGGAGAAAATAAATATATGGGAATCAAATATATGGGAATCAGACAGCCAGGTTCTGAAGAAGCGTGTGAAAGAATATCTGTAGCAGAACTTCTTGATGAAAATTATTTCGGGGATGAAGATGAATTTTATGAAGAAGACGATTATGACCCGGATGAAATTTTCTGTGATGATGAATTCTGAGAAACGGAAGAGTATAATATAATTGACGTGTCAGAAGACAAATGATACAATAAAAAATATACAATATATACAAAATAATCATAATACAGGAACAAAACAACATGTACGCAGAATTAAGAATAGAACTGAATCCGTCAGTACAGATCAGTTATCAGCAGTCGTCAAATCTTCAGGGAGTGATCATGGAGCAGATTGATACGGAATATGCGCAGAAACTCCATGAGAGTAAACTGAATCCGTACAGTCAGTATCTTTTGAAAGAGAATGGAAAAATAAACTGGTATATCAAAACCACGAGCGAAGAAGCATATGAAAAGATTATTCTTCCGATGTCAAAGTTAAGCGAGATAACAGTAAAAAAGAAAGAGATGACAATTCCTGTGTGCAGCAGGAATATCGAAATCACAGATGAAAAAACATGGCTTACAGAATTTTATGAAAAGAAATGCTCCGGCTATCTGGAACTTAATTTCCTGACTCCCACTGCATTTAAAAAAGATGGAAGATATGTATTCTATCCGGATCTGGAGCTGATCTATTCCAGTCTCATGCGAAAATATACTCAGGCATCACAGGATTTTGAAATGTTTGATTCGGATACTCTGGAGAGTCTGACAGAGCAGAGTGAGATCATCAGGTACCGTCTGCAGACGGTACCGTTTCCTCTGGAGAAAGTACGGATTACCGGATTTACAGGTTCTGTCTGCATCCGCATCAGAGGTGCGGAGACTATGGCGCGCTATGTAAGAATGCTTATGCGGGCTGGGGAATATACAGGTATAGGGATTAAGACAGGAATTGGAATGGGTGCAGTCAGGTATAAAGACAGTTAAGTTGTAAGAGGGAGAAGAAAAGATGCTACAGACCGATGAGAAACAGAAAGATAAAATACAGGCAGATCGCAGCAAAATGCTGCTTACAGCAGGCGGTCTGCTTCATGATATTGGGAAAGTTATCTACAGGGAAGGGTCAGACAGGAGAAATCACAGCATAGCAGGATATGACTATCTGAAAACAGAAGCAGGAATGCAGGATGAGAAAGAAATTCTTGACTGTGTCCGTTTCCACCATTCCAGTATGCTCAAAGGTGCAGCGATTGCAGATGACAGTCTTGCCTATATCGTCTATATTGCAGACAATATAGCAGCTTTTGCAGACAGAAGAAAAAAAGAGATGGATGAGGAGGAGAAAGGATTCGACCTCTCTGTCCCTCTTCAGAGTGTTTTCAATGTTCTGAATGGAAACCATCAGGAATATTACTATGCTCCGGGTGATATAAACCTGGGAGGTATCCGTTATCCATCAGAACAGAAAGAAAACTTTTCCAAAGATTTCTATGCGGAAATACGTCAGAGACTTACTTTTAATTTAAGAGGACTGAAGCTGGAACGTGAATATCTGGATTCTCTGCTGACAGTTATGGAAGCAAATCTCTCCTACATACCATCCTCAACCTCAAAGGCAGAATTAAGTGATATTTCATTGTTTGATCATGTGAAGCTGACGGCTGCTCTGGCTGTATGTATTTACGATTACCTGAAAGAAAAATATCCGGAGGATACCGGATTTCGGGAGAGGCTTTTCCATACAGATGGATTCTATGATGAGAAAGCATTTACTCTCTGGACATATGAGCTTACGGGTGCAGATTGGTTTATCAGTATGTCAGGCAGTCAGAATGTACTGAAAAATATGAGATCCAGAGCATTCTACACAGAGATGATCATGGAACATTTAATTGACAGAACCTTGGATGAACTGGGACTTTCTCGTGCAAGTCTGCTGTATTCGGGTGGAAACCGTTGCTATCTGCTTCTTCCGAATACAGATAGAGCAAGGAAAATCATAGAAGAGAAAATTCTGGATGATACATGGTTTATCAGAAATTTCCGGGATGACCTGCATATTCTGGGGACTTATGTGGAATGTTCCGGAAATATCTTCCGAAATATACCAGAGGGAAGTTTCACTGAAATGTTTGCTGATTTGCAGAAAAAGGTAGCAGTGAAAAAGAGGCATCCTTATTCTGCACAGGCTATTAAGACACTAAGATACGGACTGGCAACTAACAGACCGGAAAATCGGGGCAGAGAATGCAGAATATGCAGGAAACTTTGTTATCATGAAGAAGATGGAATCTGCTTTACATGCAGAAATCTGGAAAATTTCTCAGCGAACGTACTGTACAGCGATTTCTTCTCTGTTGTACAGCCACGTGATTTTGAAGAATATATGGACTGGAGAAACGGAGCAGATATTATTAATTCACCGATCTGTTCTGCGGAACTGCTGGACGGTCTGCTTCTTCCCGGAGATTTCCTGATGGTAGCAGAGAAAGACGGAGAAGCTCTGAAAGCGCGGATGGAGAATAAGCAGGAAGTTTCCTATATACGTGCGTATACCAAGAATAAAATGTATACAGGAAAATATATCACTACGAAGATCTGGGTGGGAGATTATACATCTGGCGAAACGTTTGAAGAGTTTGCAGAAGGTTCCAGAGGAATCAGACGTGTCGGGGTACTTAAACTTAATGTAGATGATATGAAGCGTACTCTTACAGCAGGGATTCCTGTTCATTATGCCGCACTGTCCAGAATCGCAGTTCTGTCCAGACAGCTCTCCATGTTCTTTAAATATTATATCCGTTTCATTTTGGAGAACGGTGGATATTCACTGGACGGAGAAGGGAAACATCAGAAGAGAAAAGCCACAGTCATCTATTCCGGCGGAGATGAGCTGCTTCTTGTGGGTGCATGGGATGATGTTATAGAGTTGGCAGTAGACGTGAGACGAAGTTTTGAAAAATATACTCAGGGAACTATGCATCTGTCTGCTTCCATTGGACTTTATGATTCCTCCTATCCGGCAGCAGCCATTGTACAGGAAATGAGTGAGAGGCAGAAAGAATCCAAGTATCTGCCGGAAAAGAATGCTATTACACTTATGGAGGATGGAGAACGGCATTTTACGGAAGATGGAAAACGCAGCATCAGTGATGGTACCTATAGCTGGGAGGAGTTTGAGCAGGAAGTGATTGCTGAGAAATACAGGACATTGGAAGAGTTTTTTCAGGGAACAGAAGAAAGAGGAAAGAGTTTCCTCTACCATATTCTGGAACTGGTCAGAAATCAGAAAGAACGCATCAATTTCGCAAGAATGGTATACAACCTTTCCAGACTGGAACCGGAAGAAGAGGGTGAGAAGAAAGAGGCATACCGGAAGTTCTCGGGAAAAATGTATCAGTGGATCCAGTCGGAGAAAGATTGCAGACAATTAAAAACAGCAATAAATTTATACGCATATTTAAACCGTGAGAGGGGAGAGAACAGTCATGCAGATAAATGAGAGTAATTATGTAGACAAAGCAGAGAATGCAATCAAAGATCTGATAGAGAAGTCTAAAAATCCGAGAACAGGAAGAGGGAACATTGTAACAACTTCCAAGATCAGAAACCTTCTGGCAATGAGTGCAGATATCTATAATCAGGTTCTGGTATATAATTCAGAGAAACTGGATGGGGAACTGGCAGGCAGAATCGAATACCTGCGGATTCGTTTTATTTATGAGTGCGGCAGAGAACAGAAAGTAAAGGAATTTGCAGAGAAAGCACATCTTCTGGAAATTCTTAAAGAGATAGGACCAAGCAAAAAGAATTATCTTCTGTTTAACAGATATATGGAAGCACTGGTAGCATTTCATAAATACTATGGTGGAAAGGATCAGTAGGAGGAACGAATATGTACGCAAAAGTAAGAATTTCCGGTGATATTATCGTAAAAACAGGAATGCATATAGGAGGAAGCAGCGCATTTGCAGCAATCGGTGCAATTGATTCTCCTGTGATCAAGGATGTAAGGACCAACCTTCCGATGATTCCGGGCAGTTCCCTGAAAGGAAAAATGCGCAGCCTTCTGGCAAGGGAATTTAATACTGCAATCGTGGATGCAGATCATGACCACGAACGTATTCAGAGACTTTTCGGAAATGCACAGAAAGGAAACATAAAAAGAAGCCGTATTCTTTTTACGGACATGGTACTGGCAAATGAGGGAGAATTAAGAAATGCCGGACTTCAGAGCCTGACAGAGGTTAAGTTCGAAAATTCTATTTCCAGAATGACAGCAGTAGCAAACCCGAGACAGATAGAGCGAGTAGTCAGAGGTTCTGTGTTTGAATTGGACCTGATCTATGAAATGGAGAACGAGGCGGAATTTATCGAGGATATGGAAACTCTGGCAGAGGGCATGAAACTGCTTCAGTTCGATTATCTGGGCGGAAGCGGATCACGAGGATATGGTAAGATCCGGTTTGAGAATATCGGTGCAGAAACCGTAGTAGGAGAACTCAGTCAGGAACTTATGGACCAATGTAATGATATTCTGGAAAATGTAACTGTGGAATAAGAGAGAAGAGGAATACGTTTTGGATTATAGATTATATCGACTGGATTTTTATAACGGAGTCCGGTTTGGAAAAGGGACTCTGGATCGTACGGATATTACTTTTCATGCAGATACACTGTTCTCAGCACTGTATCAGGAGGCAATGAAACTGGGAAAACAGAATCAGTTTCATGATGCGGTATCTGCCGGGCGGATTCTTTTCTCCGATGGTTTTCCGTATGCGGGAAAGACTTTTTATCTGCCGAATCCTGTGAGGGACGGCGAATATATTCCGGCAGAACTTCTGCCTGCGGCCATGGAGAGCGACGAATGGGAGCAGAGCCGGGAAGATATGGTGAATCTGGGAAAATACCAGATGAAAGTATCTGCTGCAATACGTGGGCAGGAAGAACCTCAGCCTTATCGTGTGAAGAATTTTTACTTTAATGAGGGAAATGGACTTTATATTATAGTCAGATCTGAGAACGAAGAGAGTCGATATCTCTTTGAGGAACTTCTGGACAATTTGCAGTATACAGGATTGGGCGGCAGAAAGAGTTCTGGTCTGGGAAGATTTGAGTATATGGGATGTGAGGTTTCGGATTTTTTCAGAGAACATCTGGAAAAGAGAAGTGACAGAAATATCCTGCTTTCTACTGCGTTTCCACGGTCGGATGAACTGGAACTGGTTTTGAGGTCTGCAGATTATAAACTGATAAGAAGAAGTGGATTTATTGATACGAAGATTCCTGAATTGCAGACACTGAGAAAAAAAGACCGTTATGTATTCGCACCGGGTTCCTGCTTTTTTATGGGGACTTTTAAAGGACGGCTGATTGAAGAGGCTGAAGAATTCTGGAATGAGTACGATGAGGATTATGTAACTGATTCTCATCCGGTATATCAGTATGAGAAAGCCCTGTTCCTTGGGATATAAAAAGAGGTAGGAATATGAAGCGGACATTAAAGACTTATAAGCTGGAAATGAAAGTCCTGGGACCGGTTTTTATCGGAAGCGGAAATGAAATTAAGAAAAAAGAATATATTTTTCTGAAACCTGATCTGATTGGTGTGACAGATCCTGCCAGATTATATAATTTTGCGAAGAAAAAAGGGCTGAGGGCTGATCTGGAGAAGTTTCTGGTGCAGGATACAAGAGAGAGTCTGGCACAGTGGAGAATGCGTAACAAAATTTCTATGAATGAGATGAATGCCTGTATGAAATATGTAGTAAATACAGGGGATATCCAAAAAGGAAATATGCAGATCATGTCCTGTATGAAAGATCCGTATGGTAATCCGTACGTTCCGGGAAGTTCCGTAAAGGGTATGCTGAGGACTATTCTGCTGGGAGCGGAAATTCTGGCAGACAGCGGAAGATATGCAAGACTGGCAAGAAATGCAGAAGACGAACTGAGAACACAGAACCAGAAAAGAAACAGACTCCTTACCAGAAGCGCAGAAATCCTGGAAAACAGTTTTTTCCATACAGAAAAGAGAACGGAGAAGGGAAAAGATGAGATGTTGGACTGGATGTCCGGTGTGATCGTCAGTGACAGTGAGCCACTCTCCATGGAGGATGTGATTCTCTGTCAGAAATGGGATCAGCATATGAAAGGAGAATGCAAATCGCTTAATCTCCTGCGGGAATGTCTCAAGCCCGGAACGGTGATACACTGTGATCTGACCATTGATGAAACCATGTGTCATTTTACAGGAGAGGATATTATGGAGGCTGTGAAACGGTTTTATGATAATTATTATGAAACTTATCAGAGCAAATTTCCAAAAAATGACAGAGGCAGTGACCGCACAGTGTTTCTGGGCGGCGGAAGTGGATTTGTTTCCAAAACAGTTATCTATGACCTGTTCCATGGATCGAAAGCAGTAGAAATCACTCAGGAGATACTGAAAAGAACCGGAGATCCAAGACAACCAAAGAATGCAAAAGATATCCGGATGGGAATTTCACCGCATATTCTGAAATGTACGTTTTATCAGGGAAAACAGTATATGATGGGACAATGTGAAATAAACATCTGTTAAAAAGGCTCTGAATATGATATACTGAACAGGTGAATATAGTATTGATCTTATGAATTTGCTACGCAAGGCTTAAATACTGTGTTTGCAGCTTTTTTTAGAAATGCTGTTCTGCATATTTAAAAAAAAATATTTTCCCCCGCATTTGCTCTGAAAACATCAGGTAAAATGCGAGGGTGCAGAAATGCCATTAAGAAATAAGATTCCCCGCTAGGGGACGGAAACGTCAATACCTATAGGTTTCGGCTTACGCAACAGATAATTAAGAAATAAGATTCCCCGCTAGGGGACGGAAACCCCTTCCACCTGATTCCTCAGAAACCTTAAATAATTAAGAAATAAGATTCCCCGCTAGGGGACGTGATAGAAAGCAGACTTTATAGTCTGTTTTCTTTTTTGGGGAGAAAAAATGAAACGATTATATCTGTATTATACTGATAAGATAGAATTACAAAATTAAGGCAGCAGAAAAGATGTGAACGAAATGAAAAAATTTTTTTCGATGGAATCTCTGGAAGAAATTACAATTATGGGATACTCTCAGATGACTGTTAAATGTGCAGAAGAATGCATGCAGAGAGAAATTATGGTTACATATATTTCCAGAGGCGGAAAATATTTTGGAAAACTGGTATCAACAGGCAATGTTAGCGTAGAACGGCAAAGAAAACAGTCGGATTGACGGAAAAAAAGTGAGATGATAAAATAAAAACATAAAATTAAATCAAAATAAACGGGGAAGGGAAACCAATGACCGGAACAATGAAAAAAGAACTTTATCTGGGAAAATACACGAAAGAGGAAATAGAAAAGATATATAAAGATTTTCTACGCAATTCCGACTCTCTGGGTTGGAATTATCTTCTGCTCTCAGGTGGCACCGGCGTGGGAAAAACAATGTATGCAAACATTCTGGCTGCAAATATTGTAAACGAAAAGACAGAGCCTGAGTATGACCTGACAGAAAAGACAGAACAGGAAAAAATAGAAAACAATATAGAATTTTTCAGCTTTGGACCAAACCTCTGTTATGAGAATTTTGTCTATGGAGTACAGGCACAAAGTCAGGATGGTGAACTTTCCTTTGAGAATGGAAAACAGCGGTTTATCAGATTCTGTGAAAAAGCACAGCAGCAGAAATCACAGAAGTTTGTTGCTATCTTTGATGATTTAAACAGGGCAAATATTCCACAGGCACTGGGAGATTTAATGTCTGCAATGGAAAGCCATGAGGTTGGAAATGCGCTTCATGCAGGAAAAGAATATATTTCTTTACCGAAGAACCTGTATATCATTGCAACGATGAATCCTACTGTGGGAAAACAAAATCTGGACTATGCCTGGATGCGTAGATTTATTCACTGTGAGATCGTATCTGACGAACGGCATCTGGGATTCAGACAGGACGCCCCGGATGCTTACATTGATAAAGATGCAAAGGGAACAGTGCCAGAGGGAACAGTGCCAGAGAAAATCAGGCATTTTCAGTGGGATATTTATATGCACATAAAGATTGTTTATGAACGTTATTTCGCAGAGAAGGATAATGAAGTTCTAAGACGACAATATATGCCGGGACATGGAATGTTTATGAATTATAATCATTATAATCCAGAGTATGATGAAGAAGAAAACATTGTACAGTTTCACAGACAGCTGGCGCATGTTATTGTACCTTTCTTACAGATGCACCTGAAAAACGGAATCCTCACAGAAGAAGCCAGGATTGATGTAGAGGCACTGGAGTGTCTGGCGAATGGGGAGGATTATTATAAGTATATAGTTGAATGTAAGAATGAGGAGCAAAATTCAGAAAGCGGAATAAAATCATATTATGAGGAATTTAATAAGAAATTAAAAGAAGTATTTGATAGCAAATCTGGTGAGCATGAAATAAATGAATACTGGTATTTGTGGTATATTTATATAACGACAAGTAATTATTTAAAAAGAAGAGAGGGACGGGAAGAAAAAGGCTGGTGGCGTTTTGTATGTGAAAGAGAAAGTATGGCAAATATATCTATACCAGAAGGATGCATACATAATAACAAGAAAAAATGGATTATAAAAGCTTCAAATAACATCGTGATATTGTGGCCACAGCTGATTTTTGATAAAACAAGTGGATCAGGAGGGCGTGGATGGATAAGTGGAAGCAAAAGAATGATTACTTTGACGCATTTTAAAAATTTAATGGAAAAAACACTGTTGATTCAAGCACAGGAAGAAAAAACCAGAATCGAAAAAATGAGGAAAAATACAATGAACTGCATAAATACAATGGACCAGTTAAACATACGTCAGATGATTCTTCAGGGTCCTCCCGGAACATCAAAAACTCATGGAGCCAAATATGATATCATTGGTCCGGCAATATCCGGAGAAAACTGGTCTGTAAAGAGTGACGAAGAAAAAAAAGAATGTCTGGAATCCTGCATGATCACAGATTATACAGGAAATTACATTGACGGACAGGACTGCGAGGATAAAAACTGGAAACCAAACTGGGACAAACCGTTTGGATGGGATATGGTACAGTTTCATCCTTCTTATGGATATGAAGATTTTGTGCGTGGAATTACTGTCTCCACAGAAGCAGGAAATGTCGTTTATGAAACAGTAAATAAGGTACTGGGAAATATCAGCAGAGTGGCAGACTACTATTACAGGCAGAATCCGGAAAGCAAATTTTTCCTGATTATTGACGAAATCAACCGCGCTGATGTTGCTACAGTATTCGGAGAACTTCTGTATGCGCTGGAATACAGGGGAGAAAAGATCTCCACTCCATATGCATTGGAAGAAAACAGAGGAAAAAATTATAAACTGTGTATTCCTCCAAATCTGTATTTAATTGGCACTATGAATACTGCAGACAAATCTATCGGAAGTATTGATTATGCGATCCGCAGAAGATTTCTGTTTGTGAACTGCCTGCCGGATACAGATTGCGTAAAAGAATATATCCACAGGAAAAGCTCTGAGGATCCAGGGCTGTCTGAAAAAGTAGAAACACTTATGAAAAACTTAAAAACACTGATAGACAAGCACATTGAGAAAAATTACTATGCGAAGGATTTCTACATTGGACATACTTATTTCCTGGTAAAATCAGAAGAAGAAATGAAACTGAGATTAGAGTATCAGATTCTGCCGATTCTGCGCGAATATGCAGAAAATGGAGTGCTGACCAAGCTAAACCATATAGAAATTGCGGAAAAGGAAGCAAGAATTTTCAGCGAATATCTGCGAGGAAAAGCATTTGCAGATATTGATGAAGAAATATTAAATAAGAAACCGGCAAATGAAAAATCAGCAAATGAGAAAACAGGAATAGATCAGATATATGAAGAACTGACTGTGTAGAATCTGGGAAATAAGTAACACCTGAAGAATAAAGGCGTACATATGAGTAAAATAGAACTGAAAGATTATTCAGAAATTGAAATTGACAGCATGGAATTACTCCGAAAGGCTTCCATTCCATTTAAGTCTAAGAAAAATGTCGGAGAAAATCTGGGCATTTACAGAACGCAGGGGAACAGATACCGCACAGATAAATATTGTGGTTATATGTGGCTCAAGAATGGGAACGAGATGGTAACAGATAAAGAGGGAGAAAATATCCTTATCCATATCAGACCAAGGTTTCAGCTGGACCTGAATGTGATGATCAAAAAAATTGCAGAAGATGAAGAATTTTTTGTGTACCTGGGAATGGATACAGATGATCCGCTGATCACATATTTCACAGATGAGCAGATGATAGATGAGGTTCCCGTTGAAGATAATAATTACCAGTTGCTGACATTACTCTCTTATGTTACATTACTGGAACGCCTTACAAGGTCTTCTCTGATGACGAAATCAGTGAAAGTAAGAGAAAATTATGTTGGGCGTGTCTGCGGACGTATTGTTATGAATAAGCAGATATCCGGAAATATTATGAAAGGACATCAGGAAAGAGTATTCTGTGAGTTTAATGAGAGAACTGCAGACATTGCGGAAAATCAGATACTGAAACAGGCTCTTTATATGGCTGATGATTATTTCGAGAAAAAAAAGCAGGATACTGAAAAACGGAAGGCATCGCAAAAGCAGGGGGATTCAGTACAATCTGAAGTTTATGGAAAAATAAAATTACTGAAAAAACGTTTCAGCAGAGTGACAGACAACCAAAGCTATGCAGCAAGAGATATTGACTGTCTGGCAAAGAAACTTCCCAATATTTATCGTAACTATTTACCGGTGTTTAATTTGGCAAAGATTATTCTTTCCAGCCTGAATGTTGGCTCCGAACCGCAGGATATAAATGAAACGGAAGTGCAAAAAGCAAAAATCATACCATATGCGATCAACTCTCACAAGCTGTTTGAATGTTATGCAAGAGCCTGTATCAAATCATGTATAAGACAGATTATGGAAGAATCAAAAGATTCCTATAAAATAGAAATGTTAAAATATGTACCGGATCCAAAGAATGCTCTCTGTGCTCCGAACTATGGAGCCAGACAGATTCTTAAGGAAAAGGATTCGCAGTGCTATATAGATGGAATTGCAGTACCGGATATCATTTTGAAATATACGGATGAACAGGAAACCTTCTACAGGGTTTATGATGTGAAATATAAGGATATTACCCGCGAAGGCATAGGGCGGGAAGACAGATTGCAGTTGCTGGCTTACAATCTGTTATATAATGGGAATGACAATACAAGTTTTATATTTCCATATCCATATCCATATTCTCATTCAAATGACATATATGATACATTCGTAACAATAAATAATACACATATATCAGATGGAATTGCCGCCGGAAATATATGTCTGTTTGCTAATAATAATATTTATATGGATGGAAACAATATATATGCCTATTGGTATAATGATGATAAAGAAGTGCGATGGAATAAGAGCAGTTTAAAAATGATGTTTGAAAAATAACAGAATAATCAGAAAAGAGAAAAGAAATGTATACAATTCAGAAACCAGATAAAGCCGCTCCTAAGATTTATTATCTGACGGACTACTGTGACGTTCAGGGAGAAGATTGTATTCTTTACTGTAAAAGCACGGTATCAGAGAACAAAGAAAAATCCCCGGCAGCATATAATCTGGGAATGCTTCCTGCCCAGGAATTTGGGGATGAAAGCATGGAAGATTATGATGGAGATGAGGAATATGATGATTCCCTTCCTGATATGGAGGTTATAAAGGAATGTAGTTATAGAAAAATGGGACCATATGTTGGTCTGTGCAGATTGCGCTTGTTACGCGAAAATACAGGCGAAGCAGAAGATACAGAAGACTTGTTATATGTATCTTCGAGATTTTCAAATCTGTCAGTAACAAAAATGTTAAATGTCATTCAAAATGACGAAGAAATATCCGGTTACATCCGGACGGGAAAATCCAAAGAGAAAAATGGTGAGGACAGTAAAGAGAACTGGCTGATCTCATTTGATTTTGAGGATACGCTCGATCTGACTAAAGTGTGTTATAAAGAAACAAAGTATTATGATAAAATTGAAAAAGAATATCATGCGGTGAGTGAACTGTTAAAAAGTTTTCCGGAGCTTTATGTTCCTTATGATAATGATCATAAAGTAGAAAAAAACATCCGTTCTGAAAATAACAGAATGGATATCGTATATCCATATGCCATTAATATGGCGGTATTATTTGAATGTTACGTAAGAGCATGTATTCGAAAATCATTAAAAGATAATGGCGTTTCAGGTGTGAAACTTTACCCTTATGTTCAATACCATAAAGATGAAGAAAAGAATCCGGAATCTAAATACAGAATTCTTGAATATTCAATGGATAAAATAAATCAGGATTTAAATAAAATAAATCAGGACTCAAATAAAAGGAATATAAAGAATCATAATTATATGGATTCTCTGGCAATTCCGGATATTATTATGGAAAAGGAAGGAAAGAAAGAATATTTTATCTTTGATGCGAAATATAAAAAGATAAAAAAATCGGACAGATCAGATCGACTACAGATACTTGCATATGCATATCTTTATCAAACTTCCGGAATTGGACATTTTTTTCCACAGCAGGAAGAAAAAAGAAAATTTTCCCAGTGGGAAATTAATAATGAAGGGGAAAATAAAATAAAATATGGAATGTTCTTTCTGCCGATGGATCAGGAAATATCAGAGAGATTTGTTGAATTTTTAACGTAATGGATGAAGTATAACAATGGGATACGGCGGCAGACGCAACGTTCAGGACTATGGCAAAAAAGAAGGAAAGTAGTGAGAAAACACTCAACTTTCCTTCTTTTAATTTATC
>OLSD01001252.1_pt1 | contig 21823 bp, 27 predicted proteins | sample 1672211 | NCBI WGS metagenome assembly OLSD01 (sample SAMEA3136659, study PRJEB25190) | human gut metagenome | reverse complement strand
GCATAGCCGCCGCAGCAGCGCCCCGAAAGCGTCCGCCGGGTAAGCCCCGGGAGCAGCGGGCCTGAGCCGCGCCCTCCCCAAAAGCCGAACGGAATGCAGAAAAGCAGCTCCCGCCTCCATGGAGGCTGCCATGCATAAGCCATATTTCGCGCAAAAACAATAAACTGATCGCTTTATCATTAACCCGGCAGCTATGAGACATTATAAAAGGAACCGGGACTCCGGTTCCTTCCTTAATTTAATGATCTGATTCTCAGCCGCCCAGATAGGCTTTTTTTACCTCCGGGCTTTGCGAAAGCTCTGCTCCCGTACCGGAAAGCACCAGCCGGCCCGTTTCCAGCACACAGGCCCGATCTGCAATGGAAAGTGCTTTTTTGGCGTTCTGCTCCACCAGCAGGATGGTGACCCCTGCCTTGTGCAGAGCCTGAATGATTTCGAATATTTCCTCCACCAGCAAAGGCGCCAGCCCCATGGAAGGTTCGTCCAGCATCATCAGCTTGGGCTTGCTCATAAGGGCCCGGCCCATGGCCAGCATCTGCTGCTCCCCCCCGGAAAGGGTGCCGGCCACCTGCCCCATCCGCTCCTTGAGCCGGGGGAACCAGGCGAAGACCTCCTCCATGGATTCTTTCCTGCCGCTTTTCTGGCAGTAAGCGCCCATTTCCAGATTCTCCCGGACGGACATCTTCAAAAAGATCCTCCGTCCCTCGGGCACCTGCACCAGCCCCCTGCGCACGATCTTATGAGGCGGCATATGGGTGATATCCGTCCCCTCAAAGTATACGCTGCCGGACTTGGGCGGCTGTATGCCGGAAATGGTCTTGAGGATGGTAGACTTTCCTGCCCCATTGGCACCGATCAGCGAGAGGATCTCCCCCTGTTCCAGATGAAAGGATACATTCTTTACGGCATGAATAGGGCCGTAATACACCTGCAAATTCTCTATGCGAAGCAGCTCCATTTATGCCTCCTTTCCAAGATAGGCCCGGATGACCTCCGGATTGCTGCGGATATCCGCCGGATCTCCCTTGGCAATGACCTTGCCGTAATCCAGCACCATGATGCCCTCGCAAATGCCCATGACCAGATTCATATCGTGCTCAATAAGCAGAATGGCCACATGGAAGGTATCCCGGATGCGTACGATGGTCTCCATAAGCTCCTCCGTTTCCGAAGGGTTCATGCCCGCAGCCGGTTCATCCAGCAGCAGCAGACGGGGGGAGGAGGCCAGCGCCCGCAGGATCTCCAGCCGCCGCTGCGCCCCATAGGGCAGGCCCCCGGCCTTATCCTGGGCCAGATTTTCCATGTGGAACAGATGCAGCAGCTCCATGGCCTTTTCGTGGGACTGCTTCTCCTCCTTCCAGTAGGCGGGCAGGCGGAGCATGGCCTGCAGGGGATTGGTGCGCAGGGTGTGGTTAAGTCCGACCCGGATGTTGTCCTCTACCGACATTTCCTTAAACAGCCGGATGTTTTGAAAGGTACGGGCAATGCCCATGCGTGCTATCTGGCTGGGCGATTTGCCCGCCACGGAGAAACCGTCCAGCATGATGGTGCCCCGGGTGGGCTGATAGACTCCGGTAAGCAGGTTGAACACCGTAGTCTTCCCCGCCCCGTTGGGGCCGATCAGACCGGAGATCTCCGTAGGTCCCAGCACCATGCTCACATCGTCCACGGCGGTCAGGCCCGCAAAGTCCACCCCCAGATTATAGGTTTCCAGAATGGGCTGCCTGTCTGCATCCCGCTGGGGTACCAGCGCTCTGCTGGGAAAAGGTACCAGCTTATCCATTTGCCTTACCCTCCTTCTTCTTTGCCTGCATGGCCCGGCGTTTCTGCGCCCTGGCCTTCCACTTATGGATCAGATCCCCGTTCAGGAGGGCCTCCAGACTCCGCTTCATGGAAAAATCATACTGGCCCATAAGCCCTGAGGGCTTGAAGATCATTACCAGGATCAGCAGCAGCGCATAGGCGATCATCCGCCAGTCGCTGAACACCCGCAAAGCCTCCGGCAGGGCGGTAAGCACCGCCGCCGAAACCACGGAGCCCAGCATGGACCCCATGCCCCCCAGCACTACCATGACCAGGATCTCAATGGAAGTCATGAACTTGAAGTTATCCGGCTTGAGTATGCCCAGGTACCCGCTGTACAGGGCCCCGGCTACCCCTGCAAAAAAGGCGGAGACCACAAAGGCAAAGGTCTTATAGGCCGTTACCGGGATGCCGGAAGCCTCTGCGGCGATCTCATTTTCCCGGATGGCGTAAATAGCCCGGCCATGACGGGATTTCATCAGGGTGTGGATCAGAAAGCAGGTGATTCCTACCCACAAAAAGGTGTTCAAAAAGTTGGTAGTCTTTGGGATGCCCAGCAGGCCTCCCGCTCCCCCGGTAAAGGAAAAGCCCAGCACGTCATCCAGATTGGTGAGGATGACCCGGATGATCTCCCCGAAGCCCAGCGTGATGATGGCCAGATAATCCCCCTTCAGCCGCAGAGCGGGAATGCCGATAAGGAAACCTGCCAACGCCGCCGCCAGACCGCCCAGCACCGCTGCCACGGCAAAGGCCCCCTGGCCCCTGAGCCCCAGACGGGTCATGAAAATGGCGGAAGCATAGGCGCCCACGGCCATAAAACCCGCATGACCCAAAGGCAGCTGCCCCAGATACCCGGTGGCCACATTCAACGAGACCGCCAGAATGATATAGATACCGATCTTTACCACTACCTTGCTGTAGTAGCCGGAGAGCACGCCCCCGGAGATCAGCAAACTGCCCCCCAGAAGAAACAGGGCAAACAGCACTGCGTTAACCAGATACATCCAGGGAACGGGGATAAGAATACGCTTTTTCTCCATGGCGGCCTCCTTACACCTTTTCCTGCACTTTGTGGCCCATGATGCCCGTAGGCTTGATCAGCAGCACCAGAATAAGAATGGCAAAGACCACCCCGTCTTTCCAGGTGGAAAGGCCCACCGCCGCAGTAAGCGCCTCCACCAAACCGATAAGCAGCCCGCCGATCATGGCGCCGGGGATGGAGCCGATGCCTCCCAGCACTGCCGCTACAAAGGCCTTCAGGCCCAGCATGGAGCCCATGGTGGCCCCCACCTGCGGGTAGGCGGCGCAATAGAGGATGGAGCCGATGCCCGCCAGAGCAGACCCCAGCGCAAAGGTAAAGCTGATGGTCCTGTCCACGGGGATGCCCATAAGCTGGGCCGCCTCCGGATCTTCCGAGACCGCCCGCATGGCCTTGCCCATGGAGGTGTTGCGCACCAGCAGCGTCAGGGCGATCATGGTCACGGCCGTAACCACCAGGGTAAGCAGCGCCGTGCCGGAAAGAGCCACATTGGGCCCCAGCTGCACATCCGGCAGATCAAGATAGGCCTTCAGGGCGGAAACATCCTGCTTGCCCGCCCCCAGGAATATGGGCAGCTGCATCACGTTCTGCAGCAGGTAGCTTACGCCTATGGCGGTGATCAGCAGGGAAATACGGGGGGATTTGCGCAGGGGCTTATAGGCGGCCTTTTCTATGACCACCCCCAGCAGCGTGCAGGCAGCCACCGCCAGCACCATGGCCAGCAGGGGATGCATCAGGCTCAGCGCAGCCCAAAGCACATACCCGCCCACCATGATCACGTCTCCGTGCGCAAAGTTCAGCAGAGAGATGATGCCATAGACCATGCTGTAGCCTATGGCGATGAGAGCGAACACCGCCCCCGCCTGGAGCCCGTTGATGAGCTGCCGGAAGATCATGGACCAGGGAAACATAGAGTTCTTTTACCTTTCATTTTTAATACATACAAACAGACGCTCCGTTTGCCCTGCCGTCATTGCAAAAAGGCCTGAGCGCCGGACAGCGCCCGCCCGGCTCCCACAGGGAACCGGACGGGACGCCGGGGGTACTTAGTAGTTCTGGCTGAAGACCTCTTCGCCGTTTTCAAGATGCATGATGACCGCATCCTTGATGGGGTTGTTGTGTTCGTCAAAGCTGTAGCCGGAGGGGCTGGTGATGCCCGCCAGATCCCCGCAGCTGTTGCGGATACCATCGATAACGGCCTGCTTATAGGCTTCGGATCCGGGAACTTCCCCGGTCTTTTCGGCTTCTTCCAGAGCCCGGGCCATACACATGGCCGCATCATAGCCCAGAGCGGCAAACATGTTCAGGGTATCCTTGCCGTAAGCGGCGATATAAGCTTCTTCAAAGGCGGCTACCTCGGGAGTACCGGAAGCATAGGCGGAGCAGTAGTAGCTGCCCTCCAGATTCTCAGCGGAAGCATAGTTCTTTACGCCTGCCCAGCCGTCTCCGCCCAGGAAGGTAGCGGTAAGGCCGATCTCACGGGCCTGAGAAACGATCAGTCCGTCATCTTCATAGTAGTTGGGGCAGAAGACCACGTCCGGGTTCTTGGCATGGATGTTGGTCAGCTGTGCCTTAAAGTCCATATCGCCGGCGGCATACCCTTCCTGATCCACCACTTCAATGCCCAGTTCCTGGCACTTTTTCACAAAGGCGTCCTTCAGGCCTACGGAATAATCATCGCCGTTCTTATAGATGGCGGCTGCGGTTTTGGCTCCCAGCTTTTCATAAGCAAAGCTGGCCATCTTTTCCCCCTGGAAGGGATCGGTAAAGCAGGTGCGGAACACGTTGTCGTATACCGTATCCGTTGCGGCGTCATAGGTAACGGCCTCGGCGGTAGCAGAGGCGGTGATCATGGGCATGTGGATGGGATAAGCCTCTCCTGCCACGGCAATGGTGTTGCCCGTGAGCACATCGCCGATAAGCGCGGTGATGCCGTCCTGCTCCACCATACGGGAGAATACGGTAATGGCTTCGGTAGAATCGCCCTTCTGGTCATAAAAGAACATCTGGATCTTCTTACCGTTTACGCCGCCCTTTTCGTTATACTGGTTCATATACAGCTCCACGCCGTTGCGCACTGCCAGACCGTATACTGCATTATCGCCGGTGAACGGCCCCAGCATGCCCACTTTAATGGTATCGGCGTCTTTGGCTGCCTGGCTGCCGCCGTCGCTGCCCTTGGAGCAGGCCATAAAGCTCATAAGCATCATGAGCGCTGCGGCCATGGCCATTACCCGTTTGAAAAATACGTGTTTCATTTTTGTTTCCTCCTTGTGATCATTCATAAAAAAACGGCCCTGCAAGGCTTGCAGGACCGTGTTTGCCGGTTTGCTGCCTTGCGCTAGGTTCCGCTAATAATGACTGCCAGCAGAACGACAGCCAGAATAATAACGGACAGCGCAAAGCGAACGCTGACGGAGACCAGCGCCATGGAACGGGCAGAGAACGCCTGCCGACGGGATGCCGTTTGCCGAAGCGTTTGCGTCATGGTGCTTTCCTCCTTGCGTTTTTCGATATGATACTCCCTATTTATGCGTTTGTAAAGAGTTTTTTGCAAATTTTTATGCGGAATTTTATATTATATAGCGGGTACCGGAAAAATCCTTAAAACTTGCACAGGAATACTTGGGCAAAATCGGCACAGAATAAGCACCAGATCTCATAAGATGCTGCATAGGCTTTGCAAGGAAGGAAGAAGCGGATGCCCTCCTGGATCATCCATACAGCTGAATACGATGTAGACACGGCGGCCCTGCTCCGGCGGCGGCTGCTGGCGGCCCATGCCCCCTTTGCCCTGGGTGAAGCAGCCATGGGCTGCGCCGTGACCATAGAAGGCGCCAAGGGAGCCGAGCTTCTGGCAGAGGCCCTGTGCGGGGTACTTTGCCGGGATCTGCTGGTCTTTGCCCTTTCCGCCATGGCGGACGGAACCCCCTTTTCCCTGGAGGAAAAGCGCTCGCTGGTGCTTTCCGCCGCCCGGGCTGCCCGGAGCCAGGAGGATACCACCCTCCTGAAGCGGCAGCTGACCGCCTATCTGCGGCGGGAAAACCGGCTCTGCCTGGAGGGGGATATGCGCTTTCGCATGGAGGGGACCCTGCTGTTCTGGGAACTGTGCATAGAGCAGGCCGCCGCCCAGCTGCTGCTGCAGAAGGAGTATGGGGAACTGATCTCCCTGCTGCAGGGCTATGTGCAGGAGCAGCCGGATAAGCTGGAGGAGTTGCAGCTGTGCCTCCACGAGGACGGCAGCTGTACCCTGACGGATAAGGAGGCTTTGTGCATCGAGTACGCCGACCCATCGCAGGAAGGGCTGGTAAGCCTGCTGGTAAGCATGGCCCCCCGGCACCTGACGGTCTATGATCTGGCGGGCCCCGGTCATCAGGGACTGGTCGATACTTTGCTGCAGGTGTTTTCCGGCCGCATCAGCCTGTATACCTGAAGAGCCGTCGGAAAAACGCCGTGTCTTCTTATGCAGGCGGCACAGGCGCAAAATACACACAGTGTGCTGCGGATCTTTTATCGCCCCTGTGTATTCCGAATGACGATGGCTCCGCAGCCAGCATGGCGATCTGCCCCCGCTCCATGCCGGGAGCATAAGGAGCAGCATGCCGCCGATATCCTTTTGCCGCCGACAGGATGAAGACCGCTTTCGGCTTCAGAACCGCCCGGAAACAATACATCGAGAAGATACGGAGCGGCAGCACAGGTTCTGACAATAGTGGACGCCGCAGCCCATGCCGAACCTGCGTTTGCGGCTCACACAGGGCTTATCTCTGGCCCTGCGGCGCTGTCTTGCCCGGCGCCATCGATGATATGGTGCAGAGGTTCAGCTTTGCTGCATTCCTTATGGGTGCTTGCATGCCGAATCCGGTTCCCCCGTTTCGGGTCAATCCTCCATATCATGCAGCACATCAGGGAAATTCAAAATTATCCTGACAGTTCCCGCCCTATTTTTTCTCTGCAATACAGTCTGCCGCACACTTCGCCGCTGTTAAAGCACACTTTCAAACTTTTCCAGTATCCCGGCCAGCTCCGGGGTCAGCCGTTGACGGCACTCCTGCTTCAAATTCTCCGGCACGCCGTAAAAAGCCTCGGCGATGCTGCCGGTGATGGCAGCCAGCGTATCGCTGTCGCCGCCGAGAGATACCGCCGTGCGTAGTGCATCCTCAAAACCCGTGCTTTCCAGAAATGCAGTGACGGCCTGCGGCACTGTCTCCCGGCAGCTCTCCACATGACGATAGGCGGGGCGGATCTCGTCACAGGTGCGGCCCAGATCATACCCGAACGCACGCTCCACATACGCCCTGATATCTGCCCTGCTGCAGCCCGTGCGGGCAAGAAAGATGGCGGCGGCGGCCTGTGCGCCCCGGATGCCCTCCGGGTGGTCGTGGGTCACCTCGGCGGTGAGCTGTGCCAGATGCAATGCCTCCGTCATATCCTCCGCCAGCCACGCCGCCGGAGACACCCGCATGGCGCTGCCGTTGCCATAGCTGTGGTAGGACTGCGGATCCTCCTCATACAGCCAGCCTTCAAACCGTGCGCCATAGCCTCTGTCAGGATAGAGGCGGCCCAGCCGCTGCATCTCCCGCACCAGCGCCGCTTTGATAGCGGCATCCTCCTGCCTATGCGTATCCAGCAGCGCTTTTGCCACAGCCAGCGTCATTACCGTATCGTCCGTAAATTGGGACCGCCGGCTGAACAGCGGGAAATCCTTGGTCTTGCAGTTGTTGCAGTCGAATTCGTAGGGGCTGCCCACGATATCACCCAAAATTGCACCGTACACGGGTATCACCGTCCCCGCTTCTGTACATCCTCATCGATACGGTGCTTCCAGTCGGCACTGAGAGCTCTTGCGGCGCGGACGCTGCACACGGCCTCACTGATGACCTCGTAATTAAGCGCCGTACCGGCTTCATCGCACTTGTAGTTCACCGCACGGTCGGCGTCGATGCCGAAGCGGGCCGCTTCCTTTGCCGCGTCGATGTTGGCGCCCAGAAAAAGGAACTCCCAGCCGTACTTCTCCTTTTGCCGCCGGATCATGCGCTGCACCGTCCCGTAGTCATAGCGGCGGCTGGCGTTTTCGTAACCGTCGGTGGTGATAATGAACATGGTCTTTTTCGGCACATCCTCCCGGCGGGCGTATTTGTGGATGTTGCCGATATGATGGATGGCCCCGCCCACAGCGTCCAGCAGCGCCGTGCAGCCGCGATTGAAATACTCCTTTCCGGTCATGGGCGGCACTTTGCCAAGAGGCAAACGATCATGAATGACCACGCTCTCGTTGTCAAAGAGTACCGTGGAGACCAGCGCCTCTCCTGCTTCTTTCTTCTGTTTGGCGATCATGGAGTTGAAGCCCCCGATGGTATCTGCCTCCAGTCCCGCCATGGAACCGCTGCGGTCCAGGATGAAAACCAGTTCTGTCATAATAAAAACCCTCCTTCGTTTGATTACGCTGCCATTGTAGCGCATCCGAAGGAGGGGTTGGTCGCCTGCCGGGCGACATTTATTTTGTTTTCAGGCGCTCCGCCCACTCTGCTTCCCTGAAGCCCACAAGGACGAAATCGTCCCCCACCAGCAGCGGGCGCTTGACCAGCATACCGTCTGCGGCAAGGAGCTTCAGCATCTCGTCCTCGCTCATGGCGGGCAGCCTGTCTTTCAGTTCCATGGACTTATAGAGCAGGCCGCTGGTGTTAAAAAACTTCTTCAGCGGCAGTCCGCTGCGCCGGTGCCAGGCGGCCAGTTCCTCATAAGTGGGATGTTCCATTTTGATGTCTCGGAATGTATAGGAAATGCCGTTCTCGTCCAGCCACTTTTGCGCCTTCCGGCAGGTAGTGCATTTGGGGTAGCAGATAAAAGTCATGGTTCACGCTCCTGTTCTATTTAATAATTTCATCACTTTGAGGATTCACCGGCTCATGCTCAAAATCTTCCAACCAATCTTCGTAGCTGAGGCCCTCAATGCTGCAAATTACAACACGGTTCCAGCGCTCCTTAAGGCTTTTTCCGTTAAAAATTTTCGCCTGAACAAGCTCTTCCGCTGTATCAAAGTCGCATCCGCCGTCTATATCGCAGTAACCTACCCAGTACGGCTTGTCGTACTGTGGTAAGTAGCCGAGATAATGTTCTTCCTCATTGGGGTCATCACTGAAATAAAAGCAGGTCTCGTCAATATTTACGCCGACAGTCAATTCGCGAAGAAAGAACTCCCAATCCATTTGATTTTTCATTATTTTTACGCTCCTAACAAGCTCTGATCAAAGGCAAACAGTGCCTCGTTGATCTTGAAAATGTCATAGTCCCGCTGCATGATAAAGTATTCGATGATGACGTCGAACTTGCTGCTGGGGCTGAGAGCATAGCCCGCGCGGGCGATGAGGTCGCGGGTCTCCGGCAGGCTCAGCTCCAGCGCGATGGCGAAGGCCACCGCCGTGGGCTTGGAGGGCTTGTAGTCCGGGTTGTTGCGGATCTTCGAGAACAGCTTGCGGTCTACGTTGGCCTTCTTGTAAACCTCGGTGTCCTTTTTGCCGCTGCGGTCGATGAGCTTCAACAGCGTCTCCGAAAATCCGGCGTCCAGATGCGCCAGCGCCTCATCCAGACCGCCCACCGCCATGGGTGCGTCCTCGTAGGCGGTCGGCATCCGGCTTTCGACGACGCCCATCCGGCGCATCCGCTCCCGGCGGGAATCGGTGTGGGCATCCACATAGTGGTCGTCGATGTAGGCGGCGATGTCCGCGAAGAGCTTGTTGCCGATCTGGTACGCCGCGCGGTCGAAAATGACGATGTACACCGTCATGTCGTTCTCTGCGAGGAATTCGCTGATGGTGTCCACCGCCACACGGAGAGCCTGATCCCTGGGATAGCCAAAAACGCCGGAGGAGATCAGCGGAAATGCCACCGTCTCACAGCCGTGCTCCTTCGCCAGCGCAAGGCTGGTGCGATAGCAGGAGGCGAGCTGTTCCCGCTCGCCGTACTTACCGCCGTTCCACAGGGGGCCGACGGTATGGATCACATACTTGCAGGGCAGACGATACGCCTTGGTGATCCTGGCGCTGCCGGTTCTGCAGCCGCCCAGCGCCCGGCACTCGGCCAGCAGCTCCGGCCCCGCCGCACGGTGGATACATCCATCCACGCTGCCTTCGCCCTGAAGGGTTTCGTTTGCCGCGTTGACAATGGCATCTGTATTCATTTTTGTGATGTCGTTACGAACGATAATAAGGGGCATATTGTCACCACCAATTCCAATACTTCAGGATCGATCCAATGGGCTGTTGCGCTTTGCTTTTTCTGCTTCGTTTTATTTCAATTCTCAGGATCTCCGCGCCCGGGCAGGCAGCCCCTGCTTTTTCCAATGATCCCCGCCATCCTCATTACGCTTTGGGTGCCGTCCTCTCCGCAGGGATATGCAAAACGCTCTGCCGCCCGGCAGCGCATTGGGGCTGCTGCAGCACTTGACGGCGGTGTTCAGTATAATATCATATTCCGGTAAAGCGCGCAATAAAGCAAAGGCGGAAGGCCGCCCCGCATCTTTCTCACAGAAACCAGCCCCATGCCCTGCCCGCAAAGTTACCCACAGACATCCTGACTTGAACAATAAACCCAAAGAGAAGTGCGCTGACAATGACCGATTTTGATAATAAAAAATGCGTTTTACATTTTGCGGGCAGCTCATTCGCTGTTTATGGGGAGGACATTTTGCGGAAACCTTGCTATACTTTTCTTCGGAGGGAACACAAATGGATCAGACGAAGATAGGCAAATTTATCGCCGCCCTGCGGAAAGAACAGGGCTTAACACAAGCCCAGCTCGGAGAAAAGCTCGGTGTGACCAACAAAACCATTTCCCGTTGGGAAAACGGCAACTATATGCCCGATGTTGAAATGCTGTCGCTGCTGTCAAAGGAATTCGGGGTAAGCATCAACGAACTTATCAGCGGCGAACGGCTTTGGGCGGAGGATTTCAGGAAAGTCGCCGACAATAACCTGGTTACGGCGCTGAACAACAGCACCTTTACGCTGAAAGAAAAGATAACGTTTTTAAGAGAAAATGGCTGCATGAACATATTGCAGCTATCATGCTGTGTATTGCGGCGTGGACAGGTCTTATAATATGGACAGCGCTAAAATTACGAGGCAGCGGTTCTTATGCGCTTTTGGGCGCAATCGGCAGTATGCTCACCATACTTTTCTATATGGTGCTGTATAACCGTATGATGGCGTATGTGGAGAGCCGCGCATATCGGGCAGCGTCAGATAAGGAAGCCGAAAAAAACACTTAACATCATAACGGCTTCAAAGGCGAAGGCTGCTCAGCTGTTCCTCTTATATTCGCCTTATAGGGGATGTGATTTTGGCTGTGAGGATATTATGCTTATCACAATGAAGCGAAGGAGGTTTCAAAAATGGAACAGATCAAAACAGGAAAATTTATTGCCAAAAAACGAAAAGAACTGAATTTAACCCAGGAACAGCTTGCCGAACGCTTGGGTGTTTCAAACAAAACCATTTCAAAGTAGGAAACAGGAAAATGTATGCCCGACTATGCTGTGATCAAGAACTTGTGTGAAGAACTGAAGGTATCGGTTTCTGAATTGATGGATGGTGAAGAAGCTGACGATAAAAGCATTCGTGTGTATGATGACGAACAGATCCTGGATTTATTGAGAAGAACGCAGGAATTAGAAAAGCAAAAAGTAATGCTGGCTGGCGTTATCCTTATTGTTATGGGAATTGCTCTTCAAGCATTATCGCATACCTTTGGCGGCTCAGATGTCAAAGACTTTTTCGCAGGAATTCTATTGGGGCTGTCTGTAGCCGAAATGCTGGCAGGTATTTTTGTAATTGCCAGGAGCGCATGCAATCAACGCCGATAACCGAAAAGAAAGCAGGAGATAATTTTATTTTACAAAACGGGTTTTTAGATAAAGCACATGCAGCAAGCTTGTAATGCCGGATAAGCTGCTGCAAGAGAGTTCCTGAAGACTGAGAGTTATTATATGGCAGCATCCCCGCAGAAAACGGTTCGCTTGTTGTTGCCTTGGAAAACCAGACCCGCTACAAGCGAACCAAAAAAGCACTCACAATCATTAGCCCGGCGCCGCCCGAAGCACGCCGCTGCCCAAAGCGCCGGCCAAAGTCCCTGTCAGTCCAGCAGCTGCAAAAGGCCGATCACAAACAGGTGCAGGGGATAGTACACATAGAAAAGCCACTTCATAAGAGGGCTGCTCTTGCCTGAATTGCTCCGCTTTCCGTTATAAAGCCATAGAATGGGGATGGCGAGCACCACCGCCATTTGCAAAAGCCCATAGACCACATCCAGCGCCAGGCAGTAGACCAGTGCATACAGGGCCACATAAAAGACCATCCACAGCATCTGCTTTTTAAAATTGCCCCGGTTGGTGCCAAAGGCCAGCACACACAGGCTGGCAATGCAGCTCCAATCGGCAGGGAAGGAGATCAGGCATATGAGCAGGATCAGCAGCACCCGCAGGCTCTCCCGGCGGATCTGCCGGCTGCCGGCCACCCGCAGCATCACCAGCCCCCAGGCCAAAGACCACATAACGCTGGTCTGGTTCAGCAGGCTTCCGTTCCAGAAGGGAATAAACGAACGCCAGCCTTCAAACCCCGCCGAGGCAAACACATAGGCAAAATGCGCCAGCAGGGCAAACCCGAACAGCCGCCGGGTATACCTGTGTATATCCCGGGTATGATGATATCCCTCCGCAATGAAATAACACATGACGGGGCAGGTGATCCGGCCTATCATGTGCAGCAGCAGGGGCAGCGCCTCCCTGGGATACCCGGGAAACAGCCACCAGGCTATGTGATCCAGCGTCATGGCGGCAATGGCAATAAGTTTTATGGTATTGGCGCTTAAAAGCTTCTTCATGCAGGGGTAATCCTCTCTTACTTTCGGTTCCGGTCATGAGTATACCACAACCGGCCCCAGGCATACAGCCTGCCGTACAGAAAAACGTCATTCCAGCAGATCCGGCCGGCCGGACTGAATGGCGCTCAGGTTCCGGGCGATCCGCTCTTCCTCCCAGTCCCACCAGCGCAGCTCTTCCAGCCGGGCAATGGTCTGCGGGTCAAAGCGCCGGCGGATAGGTCTGGCAGGCACGCCCCCCACAATGGTGTAAGGCGGCACATCCTTTGTTACCACCGCCCGGGTGCCGATGACGGCTCCATCCCCCACGGTAACGCCGGAAAGGATCACGGCTTCATAGCCGATCCACACATCGTTCCCGATCACAATATCGCCTTTATTGTCCCATGCGTCCCGGATATTCTTCGAATCCAGCCCCCATTGTTCATAGAAGATGGGGAAGGTATACGTAGACAAAGACCGCAGGCTGTGATTGCCGCTGGTAAACAGAAACTTTGCGCCGCAGGCAACGGAACAGAATTTGCCTATTTTCAGCCTGTCTCCGTTGACAGGGTAATGATACAGCACGTTATTCTTTTCAAAATCCCGGGGATCATGAACGAAGTCGTTATATATGGTGTAAGCCCCCACCTCAATATTGGGGCCGGTGACTACGTCCTGCAGATATACGATCTGCGTATCGCCAGGGCGCGGATAAATCTTATTTCTCATGACGTTTCTCCTTTTTATGCAGGCACAGCCCCGCGGCAAGTCCGATCAGCATCCCCAGAGAGGTGCCAAGCCCTCCGTTCCCTTCTCCGATCAGAGAGCCGAAGGCCATACCAAGGCACATGCCCATACACATTCCCTCCGCAGCATAATCCTCCTCCGCCCTGTGTCTGCGTATATTCGGGCGAACGCAGAAGAACATGACAAGCAGGCCCAGGGATATCCATGGCATGGCTGCCCGCAAAAAACCAATACGTTTTCCATTTGTAAACGCTCCCTCCAAAGTTATGCCGGATCCGTCGTTTTCGGATCCGCCATGCCGCAGAACAGATGCAGACCTGAAGCGGCATTAAAGCCCGTGGCGGCAAACACGCTGCACCGCTCCACAATGCCGAAATACCGGGCGGGCACCAGCTTCATGCCCACAGCCCCCACAAGCATCAGCCCCAACGCGACCCCGGCGCAAATGCCGTAAGAACGACAGCCCTTATTCCGGATCCCCGCTGCGATGCAGAAGGTCAGCGAAACAATGGACAGCATCACCACCACCCCCGTGACCGCCATATGCATCACATCCTGAAAGGCCCCCGCATAACCGCTGCTGCTGAGGGGGAACATCCGGTACCCTATGGCCGAGATCCATTCCATGGCGCCAAACAGGTATACGCCCGTGCGCAGCAGCCTGGTTTTCTGCCCCTGTATGCCGATACATACCACCGTGGCGCAGACCACTTCGCAAACGTTGTAAAAAGCGCTCAGCCGGTTCCACCGGGCGAGGGAGGGCGCATCTGCGGCGCTCAGGTCGCTGACCGCCTGCGCCATCCAATCGTACCCCGGATAGGCAAGGGGCGAGAATACCACCGCCGCCGTATAGGAAAGCAAACTCACAATACCCAAAAGACCCAGCTTCTGCAAAAACGTTTTTTTCATATGCTTTTTAGCCTCCAATGCACATCGCCCGTTTCACCGTCTGCACATACAGCGGCGGAAAAACGTGCTTTCTTTCGCCTCTTATGCGGAATGATCCGCCGTTTATATTCTTTTCCGGCCGCCGTGCTCCGGGTCATATCTTTTTGCAGGCATCCCTGCCGTCATTTCCCACCGGATAAAACGGGTTTGCGAAAACTGCGGAAGAACAGCCGCACATGCGCCTCCAGCTTTTCCAGACACTCCTGCTCCCGTTCCGGCTGCCGGTCGCATATGCCTAAAAAAATCATAAGCGGGGCGGTATAAAGCATGGCCAGCGTATCCGGATCCAGCGGAAGAAGCTCTCCTGCGGCTATGAGACTGCGGAAGATCTCCCCGTGGTAAGCAGTCAGCCGGTCTGCATACCGTTGGGAATACAGGGCGGACAGTTCCGGAGAGCGGAACTGTTCCATGGTCATCATCCGGCGAAAGCGGCTTATGACCGGGTCGTGGAGGGAATACAGAAACATCCCCCGTACCTTTTCCAGCAATGTTTCCTCCGTGATGCCGGTAAACACGGGTACATCCTCCTCCGCATCCTGCACATGGACAGAGAGCCTGCCCGTATCCCGTTTATACCGGGCGGCCGTGGCTTCCACAATGGCATCGAATATGGCCTGCTTGCCGGAAAAATGATTATAAAGGGAGGGGGCCCGGATCCCCACGGCGGCAGCGATCTCTCCCACGCTTACCGCATCATAGCCCCGCTGGGCAAACAGCTCCAGGGCCTTATCCAGTATCCTCTGCTTGGTATCCGGCTGCATCATTGTCCTCTCGTAGCTAACTAATATTAGTTAGCCAAATTATAGGGCCGACACCCTCGTCTGTCAACAGGGCATACGCTTTTTCTTTTATAGCGGCGGCGGGGAAAGCTCCCTTTATTCGGGTGTTTCCGGCCATTCGTTTACAAGTTGTTAACCTTCCCGTTGCACCGGAAGCGACTTTTTGTGGTACAGTGATACACATAAAAGTGTGTGCCCCGGAGGCATGTATGAAAAAAACACGGATCCTTATCCTTTTGTCCCTGCTGCTTCTGGCAGGCTGCACCGTAAGCCGTGAGGAACAGCCCGCATCGGCGCTGACAGGCAGCTTTACCCGGGAGCCCCTGCTGCTGCAGGCCGCAGCTCCCACCGTTACCCCGCTGCGGGAAAGCCCTACGCCTCTGCATACCCTGTTGGCGTCAGGCAGCCCCCCGGCAGAGACCTTTGAACCGGATACGGTCACTCCCACCCCGGCGCCCCTGCCGGAGCTGCCTGCGGAAGAACCCTTTGTGGGCGATACATGGGAGGGTGCCGGTCTGGAAGCCGCCGCGGAGGTAAACGAAACCGTGGATGCAGACCCTTCCCGGAAGCAGAGCGGCGCCACCGCCGATCAGGAGCAGACCCTGGACATGGCTCTGTGCGACCTAGCCCTGTCTTTGGAGGATTCTCCCTATCTCAAGGGCGGATATACGGATGCGCAACAAGGCTTTGACTCCCCCGGCTTCGTATATTTCTGCCTGAACAAGATGGGAGAGACCACGCCCCTGCTGACCCCGGTAGGATATGCCAACCGAACGCAATGGAGCCGCGTGGATTCGCTGGAGGCGGCGCAGCCCGGAGACCTTCTGTTCTTCATCACCGGACAGGAGATGGAGATCGACTGCGTAAGCATCTATCTGGGGGATGGACAGATGATCTATCCCTCGGCCAGCCGCAAAGGGGTGATCGTGGTGTCCACTCAAACAGCATATTGGAAACGGCATTTTCAGCTGGGAAGGCGGGTGTTTTGATGGAGCGGAGGATCGATTTGCAGACCTGGGAGCGCCGGGAAGTGTTTTCCCTTTTCGGTCAGGGCTACAGCCCCTATTATGATGTGACCGTGCCCGTGGATGTAACGGAGCTGGTGCGGCTGTGCAAGGCAAAGGGGCTTTCCTTTTACCGGGCCATGCTGTATGTATGCACCCGGGCGGTCAACGCCGTTCCTGCTTTTCTGATGCGGATCCGGCCGGATGGCGTATACCGGGTGGACTTTGCCTCTCCCTCTTATACGGTAGCGAGGCAAAACGGCGTCTTCGGCATCATGACCACAGAGTATATCCCCGGGGAAGGGCTTTCCGCCTTCTGCGCCCGGGCGCTGGCGGCAGAAAAGGCGGCTTCCGGCATTCAGGCGGATGAAGGACAGCGGGACGATCTGATCTTTTTCTCTTCGGTGCCCTGGTTCTCCTTTACCGCCGTGACCCAGGAGAGGCCCCTGATGATTCTTTCCCCCGGATCCTGTGGGGAAAATATGTTTGGGAAGGGGAACGGTGCAGGCTGCCCCTTTCCATGGAACTGAACCACCGACTTCTGGACGGGGCCCATATACAGGCCCTGCTGGAGCAGATACAGATCGTCATTAAGACCCTTACAAAGGAGGAAGCCTGATGGAGATGGAGCAGAAAGAAAAACGGAAAAAAGACCCCTGTATAAACGGGGCTGGTTTATGATCCTGTGCCTGGTGCTGGTGCTTCTCCTTCTTTTTTGCGGCACGGTGTACGCTACGGTGAATCTGGGCAGAAAGAACGCCCGGAGCAGCCCCAAACCCACCGCCGCAGAAACCGCCGCCCCGGAAGCGGAGAATACCCCTCTGCCCAACTTCCATGCCCTGGGCTGGGATCCGGATACGGCCAAAATGCAGCTGCCCGCAGATGTACTGGAAGCCAACAGGGATATCCTGAGCCGGGAATACTGGGTGGATATCACCCCGGAGAATGAGACCGGCATTCAGCTCTTCCGCCATGTGAGCCTGGGCTGGACCTATATCGCCTTCCCGGACGGCCGGTATGTCCGCCTGGGAGAGGGTACCGGCGGGGGGCTCCACGCCCTGTGTACGGATCTGGATCTGGACGGGCAGGAGGAACTGCTGTATACCTACGCCGGGGAAATGAACGATCAGCCCTGCGCCAAGGTGGGCTGGCTCTCGCTGACCACGCTGGAAGAAAAGGAGGGAGCCTTTACCCTGCAAAACGGCACGCTGGCCCTGCTGGAGCAGGAGGGGCGGGTGTATCTGTACCGGGCAGAGAAGCATGAGACGGATTCACTGGGCTTTTATGAGCTGACCTGCACCCAGCGGCTGGGCGAGCTGCTGGAGCAGAGCGGAAAGCTCCTGCTGCTGCTGGACTGAACAGCCCTATAAACAGACATGGCGACCGGAGCGCCGTGTCTGTTTTGCTCTTAAAAGCCTTTCCCTCCAGAAGGACCGAGGGGCATAAGAAAGTAATATCGTATTTTCTCAGGAACGGCGCGGCTTTGGTCACGCCGTTTCCTGTTTCAGCAGTTCTTCCGCTCCAGGGTTTCAATCTGCCGTTCCTGCGCTTCGATTTCCTGCTGCAAAGTCAGGATTTCCGTTTTAAGCTGCGTCTGTTCGTCCTCATAGTCAGCGGACTGATTTATCCCATTTGGTTCAGCAATTAAGCGCACAAATGGGGGTCGGTCTGTCAGATCACCTTTTTCTCCAAGAACTTTTCCATCCAATCAATATAGTACTCCGACTGAACTATGAATCCTACATGCCCGCCTGGAACACTGAGAATTTCCGCATCCAGTTTTCCAAATAGATCCGCAAGACGATCCTGATCCTCTTTTTTGAAGATGTCTTTCTCCGGAAGGAGAACCTGTATCTTTCCCCTCAGATGCTCAAAATCACTTTCTTTGAAAACCGGATAGTCCTTCAGCATATATACACACTTAAAACTATGAATAAACCGCCGCTTATAGTTCAAGTCAGAAGCTACTGCTTCATAAAACCCTCTGCCGTATTTCCGCTCCTCTTCCGATTCGCATTCCAAAAAGCCCGTGCTCTTTTTTAACAACAGCTTCATTTCCGTTTTAGCGGGAACCAGTTTTAGTAAAAGAAGGAATATCGGGGTTGAAAAGCGCTCTTTTCGGATGTCTCTGACATAATCGGAATCTATCGTCAAGGTGGTCGTCAAGATCATGGCTAAAACGGATTCCGGGTGTCTTTTTGCAAAAATCTGGGCATATACACCGCCATCACTTGCACCGATCAAAATCACTTTTTCAATCGACAATGCTTTCAATAGTTTTGCAGCAAAATCGATCTGTTCGTCCGCGATGGCAGTATGGAACGGATATTCATAAATCAGAAATCTGTATTTCTTTCCAAGTTTTTCGGCATATGGCATCCACATTTCCTGCATCTCTAATCCGTTAAAAAAGAGAATGACCGGTGCGCCATCCCTGCCGCCATACTGGTATCTTACCTTTATATTGTCAACAACGGCTGTTTAATAAGGGACTTTCTTCAAAAAGGCATCATACTCTTTTTTGAAGTCTCTGCTGTCATCCATGATTGTTATCCTCCGCAAATTCCGATTTGCCACCTTCCTTGTTTCAATAATTTTAGCATAGCTCAAACCGCCCGGTGTGCGGCTTTCAAAAAAAATCGCCGGTCCCTTTAAGCGGGGACCGGCGACATGCGGTTCGTTTGAAAAGTTACTTCTCCACCCAGGCGTTCAGCCTGTCCTCGATCAGATTGAAGTAAGAGGGGCCGCAGTCCAGATAGAACTTGAAGAAGGCCTTCTGGTCATAATCATTCCCCTGCTTTTCCTGAGCCGCCCGTTCAAAGCTGCGGAGCTTTGCATACCCGTAGGCATAGGGCAGGTAGTAATAAGGCATATTCACGCTGATGGTGTACAGCTGGTTCAGGGTATCCTCATCCAGATTCACCAGCTGCTGCATATACTGGATGAACGCTTCCTGCGTCATGTCATAACCGTTGACCACCAGTGCGCAGTAAGCGCACAGCAGTGTGTCATACATGCCTTCCTGGTGATGCAGGATTCCGGAAGCGCCCGGGAACAGAAGCTGATTATAGGCAAAAAGCCGTTCGGAATACTGGCTCCAGGCTTCTGCATAGGCGGTGGGCTCCAGCAGCTGCTGGCTCCGGGGCAGGCCCTCCATGGAACGGTGGTATACATACTGATACAGATGCCCGTCATATCCCTCATGGGCCAGGGTAAACAGAATGTTCGCATCCTGTTCCGGCTGGTTAAGGATGATGGTGTTATCCTGCCACTTATCATAAGCGGCCACCAGATAGGCGGCGGGAGAGAACATATCCGCCAGCGCCCTGGGCACGGTAACATACTGAACGTTTACTTCCGGTACCTCCGGCAGCAGGGGATCCAGGGTGCTGCGCAGCACATCTATATTCTGCTGGGTATCGCCCACGCTGAACTCCTGAGAATCCGCATCCTCGGAGTAAGCGGCCATGTATTCCAAAAAAGTGTAGCTCAGCTCCTCCATCAGCTGGTTCATGGTCTCTTCCAGATCGCCGTCGTCGCTGCATACGTTCTTCATATTATACTGGAAGAACTCGCCCATACCGGCAGCCGCAGCACCCTGAGGCGCCCGGCACTGGGGCCGCAGGGCTTCCAGCCCGTCATACAGGGACTGGTAGGCATTGTGGAACTCGTTGACCAGCAGCTCCCGGTTGCGGGCTTCGTATTCTTTGATCTCATCTGCCGTCAGACCCTCGATCTTCTCTACAGCTTCGTTGAAGGTACCCAGCAGGAAGATGGTATCCTTTTCGTTGAGAATGTCCGTAAGATCCTGGAGCACATCGTCCAGAGCGCTTTCGGTCATGAAAATGCCCAGCGTATCCGCCCGGTACTGCTCATAAGCCAGCAGCTCGTTCATAAAGTTGGGCACATCCGCCAGCAGCTGCAGATAGGTCTCCACATCCTCCCGGGTATTCAATTCATACATCCAGAAAACCAGGGGAATATCCACATGGATGCCCACATAAGCCGTCAGCGGCTCGCTGTAGCCATAAAAGGCTTCCCCGGCGATCTCTCCGTCCAGATATTCCTTCACGGTATCGTAAGCCATCTGCTCCTGCTCCGTAAGGCCGCTGCGGTCAATGGCGGTCAGCGCCGCCAGCTTTTCCCGGCACCAGACGAGCCATTTTTCGTTTTCCTCCCGGCTGTAATGGCCAAGAGACACTTCTACCGCACTCATATCTATACCGCAGGCGGCAGGATCCTTTACCATCTGGTGCAGGGTAGTAATATCGGAGGATACATACTCCCGGAAAAAGCTTTCGTCAAACTCAGCCCACAGCTGGGAGGGAGCCACCGTAGGCGCCGGCGTATCCGTAGGTGCGGCGGTAGGTTCCGGGGTAGGGGTCGCAGCGGCAGGGGCTTCCGTAGCCTCCACCTGGGGCTGAGCGTTCTCCTTGCAGGCGGCCAGGCTGCCCAAAAGCAGCAGGACGGCCAGCAGCAGTGCGGCATAGCGTTTCATAATGCTCTCCTTTCTCAAAGCACAGAAGATGAGGGGATGTTGTGATAAGTATAACAACGGCAGATACGCCTGTCAAAGGAAACCGGAGCATCCGCCAGATTTCACGGTGCAGTGCCTATTTATGATAGGCCTCGTGATGCATGATCTTGAAACACCGGTACAGCTGCTCCAGCAGCATGAGCCGGGCCAGCCGATGGGGAAAGGTAAGGCTGCTCAGCGACAGAGTTTCTTCCGCCCGATCCAGAACCTCGCCGGAAAGCCCCAACGAGCCGCCGATGACGAAGCACACCTCCCGCCCCCGGCCTTCCAGTTCTTCCAGATGGGCGGCCAGTGCTTCGGAAGTATACGTTTTGCCGCCGATAGCCAGGGCAATCACATATTCCCGGGGTCCTATGGCGGCCAGCAGACGCCTGCCCTCCTTTTCCCTGACCTGTGCCTGTTCCCGAAGGGAAAGCTCTTCGGGGGCTTTTTCATCGGGTACCTCCGTCTCCCGGCAGCGGCAGTAGCGGGTCAGACGCTTGGCATATTCGGCGCAGCCCTCCGTAAAGAAACGTTCCTTCAGTTTTCCCACGCAGCAAAGATGGATATTCATGCTCAAACCTCAAATACTCCGGTGGGTTCATCCCTCCGGGCCAAAGCCAGGGAAACATCGGTTATGCCCGCTTCCTCCAGTACGCCCTGCACCGTGGCCACCGCCAGAGGCGGAAAATTGTTTTCTTTGGACAGATGCCCCAGGACGGCGTTTTTCACCCCGGTAGCCCGCAGCTGCGCCAGAGCCCTGCCGCAGTCCTCATTGCACAGATGGCCCCGGCCGGAAAGGATCCGCTGCTTGAGGGCATAGGGATAAGGCCCTGCCATGAGCATATCCACATCGTGGTTGGCTTCCAGCAGCAGGATATCGCTGCCCCCCAGCAAATGGAGCATACGTTTATCCACATGGCCGATATCCGTACATACGGCGCACTTTTTCCCTTCATGCACCAGCGTATAGCCTACGGAGTGGACGGCATCGTGAGGCGTGGTAAAGGGATGGATACAAACCTTGCCCAGATAAAAGTCCTCGTCGCTTTCAAAGACGCAGGCATTTTGGGGCGGAAGCCCGGGGCACAGCCGCCACAGGGCACCCCAGGCATCAGCATTGGCATAT
>OLSD01001239.1_pt1 | contig 21978 bp, 14 predicted proteins | sample 1672211 | NCBI WGS metagenome assembly OLSD01 (sample SAMEA3136659, study PRJEB25190) | human gut metagenome | reverse complement strand
AGGACGGCAAACCGGTGGAAACGCCGGCCTATAAGACAAAGGCACTGGTCATCAATTATGTTGACCCCAATAATGATGACCCGGCCCTGATCGATACCGTACCGGAGAAAATGGAGTTGTTTGTCAAGGGCGTACAGGACAGCGCACCGGCAACGGCTTTGCAGGAGCTTACGTTCCAGCGGAAAGAAAAGACTGGGACAACGCCTGCCCGGTATGAGAGCACCGTGGAGCTGTCTCCGGATGATTTTGACCTAAACTACCCCGATCAGATGATGCATCTGCGCATTGCGCTCAAGGAGGGGCAGGAGGTCACTGTTACCGGCGGCAACGATGTGGCGCAGCCCCGGACACTGATGAAGGATGGGACTTACCCCATAGCCAACTATTATGAATCCTTCGGCAGTGCAAATAAGCCCACCGTGATGAAAAAAGACGCCTTCACTGTGACCATCACTGTCACGGCAAAGGATGGCATTCACAAGGATACTTACTTCATCACGGTGAATAAATCCGGCCGTGCGGCGCTGGTCGTTCCGAAGATATATCAGAGCAGAGAGCTGCTTATCGTGGCTGATCGGCCGATCCGCAATGTGCCGCTGCCGTTTAATGCGGTAAGCATTACCGATGCGGAGGGCTTGCCGGTCAATACAGCTCGCGCGTTGGAGGACGGGACACTCAAGATCCAGATCACCGATCCCACAGTTGTCAGCTGGGATGGTGAAGCGCGAAACAGCGGCAGCATCGCCGTAGACTTGCTGAAGCAGGGAAAAACCGATATCAAGCTGGTCTATGACGATGGTGCGCTTCATCTGGATGGGACAACGGTTCTGTATGTCAATTATAAAATAAATGTACTGGCTGATGCGCGCTCCGACGCGGCCGACCTGTGGACGGACGCGAAAAACGGCAAGCGCGAGTATGAGGACGGCGCGGTAGACGCCCTGAAGGACGCAATTCAGGCGGCCAATACGGTCTACGATAAATATAAGGACAAGGATCGCCGCCTGATGAACCAGACACAGTTTGACGAGATCAACGACGCGGTGAACGACCTCCGTGAGGCCATCAAGACATTCCAGTATAAAGAGATAGGCGTGAGGATCGTGGAATTTCCCGGTTGGCCGGAGGATTATGATCTTCCGGAGAGTGTGTCTTATAATGAAAAGCCGTCGAACTTTACACCAAAAACGCTGATCGGCAAGGATGTGGACGGCAAGGAACACGAGATCAAGGTAACGTGGAGCTGCAAACCCACCTGGGATTCCACCGAATGGGACGAAAAAAACTACACATTTACGGCTGTGCTGGAGCCCGGTTATGTACCGGCGGAAGATGTGGAGTTCCCCACGTTCGTTGTTTTGAGGGAACTGCGGCCGCTGTGCGTAAAGCTGAGCAAGAATCAAGTGAAGTTCCCAAGTGCGTGTAGAGCCAGCGGAAAGGCGACAACAGCCACTCTCTATATTTATAAAGGTACAACGTTGGAGGAAATCTACAACCCGGACAATCCCAACGGCAAGCCGGGCGCTCCCGGTTTGGGATTGGAGACAAGCGTGAGGGGCGAGTATACTACCTGGCTGCCAACCGAGTGGCTGAAAGTCCCCGACAATTTCAGCAGTGAGAACGTTGGAGACACCTTTGAGTTTCAGCTTACCCTGAAGCCCGGCAAGGGCGACGATTGGGTGGAATACGACTGGAGCAACGATGTACCGGAGAATCAGAAGATCTACACGATGATCGTACAGATCGTAAACCCGCCGACCCTGACGGTAACGGGACTGGAAGACACCGAATACACTGTTGAGATCAAGGGTACAAAGACCGACACGGTGTTCGGTGAGCCACAGGATCCCGTCCAGATTGACACCATCACGCTGGGGCCCAACAACTGGAGCTATGTCTTGTCAGACCGCGGCGAAAAGCTGGTTCCGCTGAAGTATGAATTTGTTCCGCAAAATATAAAAGGTTATACGTGGGCGCCCCCACCGGCCGAGGATGGCAACTATGTCATTGCATATACAAGGGATAAGGTGGATTCTCTTACTCTAGAGACGACGCAACTCGTTCTGACCAAGGGCGGAACAGGCAAACTTATTGCAAAAGACGGCGATGCCGATGCTGTCTACAGCGGCATAAATTGGGATTACGACCACAATATTATCGCTGCTGTCAAGCAAACAGAGAAAAACAACCATATAGTCACAGCAGGTCAGACAGTAGGCAAGACAGAAATCCGGGCTCAATACGAAGACGTGACCAGTAACCCCTGCACCATCATCGTTCTACCGGAAACGCATACCATTGATGACTTGTCCATACGGGCAGACTCAGAAAAACAGCTGACTTTCCCATATTCTGATGATGTGAAGGAGCACACGAAATGGTCTTCCGACGATGAAAGCATCGCCACGGTCGACAAAAACGGCGTTGTCACCGCAATCAAAGAGGGCGTGGCTACCATCACAGCCAGCGTTGAAACGAACAATCTGAACGGTCCGGAAACTGCCACTATCACCTGCACCATAAACGTTACACCGGCTGACCCCGGCGGCGGTGGCGGTGGCGGCGGAACTGACGATGGTTCCGGCAATGGTGGCGGCGGTACGCTGAGCGGACAGGCAACGTCCGGTGGCGGAGACTACCGCGACCTGCTGACGGATCCTCTGCCCCAGCAGGGCAGCAACGGCACGAACAAGCCCAATGCCAACACCGTGCAGGGCACCCGGCGATCCCAGACCGGTACGTCTCAGACCACCGGTCAGAAGTCCGAGACCACCACGGACGCCGCCGGGAACGGCGGCGATGGCGCGGGCAGCGGCACCACAGGCCGCGTGATCTCCGTGTCCAAGGGCGATAAGGATAAGGCGCCCGGCTCTGCCGAGGAGCTGGCGGTGATCCTGATCTCCTGTAGTGTGCTGCTGGCGGCGGGCATCTTCCGCGGCAAAAAGAGAGGGGAGGATTGAGCAAAATGAAATATGCAAAACGACTTGGCGCGATCCTTCTCGCTCTGCTGCTGACGGTATCGACCCTGTGGGGCACCGTGTCCACCGCCTATGCGGCGGACGAGCCGGACGGCTATGTGGTCATGTCCGTGGAAAAGCTGACGTTGGGTCAGGGCTTCATCATGGAGCCCCAGCGCGTCCCCTATTATAAGGGTGAAAATCTGGCCAAGGTGCTGGATCGCGCACTGACCAGCATCGGCCGGGAGTACGAATACACCCGCAGTCTGGAGGACGGCTTCTACCTGGCTGCGGTGGAGGATCCGGATCGGCTCTCCATCGGCACAACGATGCCCTCGTACATACTGGATATGTGGGCAGCGGCAAAGGCCGTAAGCCCAAACATAAAGGCCATTGCCCATACCGATACCAGTGACCCTGATTTTTTGGGCGAATTTGACTATTACAGTCAGTCCGGCTGGATGATCTCCGTCAACAACAGCTTTCCGCCGGTAGGTGCGGCAGCGGTCAACGCCGCCAATGGCTTGGTAGTACGCTGGCAGTTTTCCCTGATCGGCCTTGGTGGCGATCTGGGCGGCGGCGGTACTACGGCGGCGGGCAATGTGGAGCACATGAACCGCACCGAGCTTTACACCGTGCTGGCGGCGGTCCGGGCGGACAAGTACCTGATGGAGGACGAAACCGTCAAAGCGGCCTATGACAAGGCGCTGGAGCTGAGCCGTGACATCACCATGAATGCAGAAGATGTGCAGACGTATCTGGACACGATGAAAAAGGCGCTGGGCGACAACCAGATCACCGAGGTAAAGCTGTCGGCCAACGAAAGCGGCGTCCGCTCCTATGCCTACGGCACCACACTGGAGGAGGCATCACAGGGGCTGCCGACCTATCTGCTGGCCACCATTGACGGTGAAAACAAGATCATCACCGACGTGACGTGGGCGCTGGATTCCGAATTCGGCGCGCCCGGTACCTATCAGTTCCGCCCGGTCCTGCCGGAAAAATACAGCCGCTGTACGCTGACGGCGGAGCTGCCCATGATGCGGGTGACGGTCCTACCGCCCACCGGCGACATGAACGGCGACGCGCTGCTGGATGTGCGGGATATTTCCCGCATGGCGGCCAGCGCCGGACGGACGGATCGGGCCATATGCGATCTGGACGACAGCGGCACGGTAGCGTGGAATGACTTCCGCCTGCTGCTGAACACGCTGGGCGACAGCGTTCTGGATACCAACGGCGCGCCGGAAACGGTGCTGGCGGTGGACTTCGATAAGACGAGCTACCAGAAGGGCGACACGGCCATAGCCACGATCCGGACACCGGAGGCCTCTTTCGACACGTTCAGTACGCTGCTGACCTATGATGCTGATAAGCTGGCGTTCCAGTCTCTCCGGTTGACGGAGCCGCTGATGGAGACCGCCATGCTGGAGACTGAGGGCGGCCTGCGCTTCGGTGGCGCGTCGCTGGAGGGCGCGGCGCAGAGCGACGTGATCGCCAAAGTGACCTTCACCGTTCTGGCAGACGACCCGGCGGAAGCACAGACCGCACCGGAGCAAACGGCGCTGCTGCTCAGCGGCTACTATGTGAACGTGTCTGCCACGGACCGGATGGCCTTGCTGGCCATGCCGGAGGTCGTCCTGTACGGCGATCTGAACGGTGACGGCGAGATCGACATAACTGATGCCGGACTGCTGATCCAGTACTGCAACGGCATGCGGGAACTGACCGAAGAACAGTTGGCCGCCGCCGACCTGAATGATGACGGTGAGGCTTCACTGGCCGATGCGGCACTGCTGGTTCAATATTGCAATGGATTGATCAGCAGCTTTCCTGTTTCAATAAATGATCGAAAATTTGTTTTAGGAGGAGATTAAATGAAGAAAATGTTATCCCTGTTTCTCGCGTTGGTCATGGCGCTGAGCCTGTGCGTCACGGCCTTCGCGGGAACCGCCACTGGCAGCACTGCGATTCGCCTGACAGGCGACGCGGCGGATCAGGTGGTCGACCTGAAAAGCGGTCAGCATCTCAGCGCGGACAGCAGCACGCTGGTGCGGCTGAATGTACTGGATGACCCCGGCGCGGAGGAATATACCGTCACGCTGGACGACGAGAAGCTGACGCCTGACCACAGTACATCTCAGTATCATTTCTACGCTGTGCCTGCTGCGAAGAGATCCGGCGTTGCCACGCTGAGTGTCAGCACCCAGGCGGACGTGGGGGCGGACGCCGTCTCCATTGCCACGGCGGAGGAGCTGGCCGCCTTCCGCGACCGGGTGAACAACGGCAAGACCACCCTGAACGCCATTCTGACGGCGGACATCGCCCTGGACAAGAGCAAAACGTGGACGCCTATCGGCACTTCCGACACCATGTACGCCGGTATTTTTGACGGCAACGGCCACACCATCAGCGGCCTGAATGTCACCGGCGCCAACAACGGCCTGTTCAAGATGACCGGCACCGCCACCATCCAGAACCTCACCATTTCCGACAGCACCATTGGCGACAGCAGCAATAGTAGCCTGCTGGGCGCGTTTGTGGGGCGCATCAAGGACAGCACTACCCTGATCAACTGCCATACCACGGATACCGTTACTGTGTCCGGAGGAGCGGTGGGCGGTCTGGTGGGCGGCACGGATACGGCAAACGTCGCATTTACACTGACGATGGAGCGCTGCTCCAACGCCGCCGTTGTCAGCGGATCTGCCAGCTCTGCCCAGATGGGCGTCGGCGGTCTGGTGGGTGTGCTGCGCAACGGCGCAACCATCAAAGACTGCTTCAACACCGGCACCGTAACCAACAAGAGTACCGGCAACAGCGCTGCGGTGGGCGGTCTGGTCGGCTCCGTCTACAACGGCAGCAAGCTCAAAACGCCGCTGACCCTGAGGGATGTGTATAACACCGGCAGCATCACCGCCGCCAACAGCGGCACCAAATACGCCGGCGGTCTGGTGGGCAACGCCGCATGGGGCTTTGAAATGACCAACGCCTACGGCACCATGACCGTGAAGGTCGGCGACAGCTACGGCGGCATCATTGTGGGCACAGTGCAGAACACCGTCAACGTCAGCAACATCTATTCGGAGCTGATCCGGGGCAAGAATCGCGATTGTCATGTATACCTCTATGCCGGCGCCAGCAAGATGAGCGCCGTGGAAGGCAACAAGATGTTCAACGACACCGAGATGAAAGCGCCGGATAAGCTGCTGGCCCAGCTGGGCGAAACCTTCGCCGAGGATACCGCCAACATCAATAACGGCTATCCCGTGCTGGCCTGGCAGAACGCCGCCCCGGAGAGCGCCGCGCAGCTGACGGTTTCCGTCGGCGGTGTGGAAGTGCCTGTGACGCTGCCCACTGACGGCAGCACCGATGCCTCCGCTACCCCCACCGCTGTCACCGTGGAATTTGAAAATCCCGGCAGCGATGCCATGATGGATCGAATTTATTTCGATATGCCCGAAGGCGTAACGCTGGGAACCGGATTGAGCAAAGGCGTTATTTCCGGTAAACTGACAAAGCTGGATGCGGGCTATACCAGCGATCAGCTGTTCTTCTATAAGGATCCCCAAGCCCAGACGAAGTCTGTCAAGGCGATTTGGAACGATGGTACAGTGGATCACTACTACACCATCACCGTCAAGCGTACCGCACAGGAGGGCTATGTACTGGCTCCCGGCGGTTCCATGTTCAATACCTCCAATGAATCCAACCCCGCCGGTGTCAACACCTATGACGCTGTGACCGGATGTGTCACCGCTATAGTCAAGAGCGGATCTATCGCCTTCCATGATCTGACGCTGTTCAACGCTGGCAAGACCAGCACAACTACCGCTTCTCCGGCGTTCCCCACGGATAAGACTGGTCTGTATTACCTGGAGAAGGATGACAGGACTGTCTACTTCGCCCGGCCCGGTCGCTACTGGATACCCGCCAGCGTGGAGAAGGACGGCGTCACTTATGATGGAGAGGCTCCCTTCTTGGCCACATGGAAGCTGGATGCGTTGAACGCGCAGTTGGATAAGGCCAAGGCCGTGCAGAAGTCTGACGAGTTCAAGGCTTTGCCCGAGAGCGTTCAGACGCAGTTCAACGCGGTTGTGGATCGTCTGACTGCCGGTTCCGCTAACATGAGCGGCAACGTTATGCTGAGGGCTGACGGCAAGATTGCCGGAGACGGCGACACCGCCACGGATATTCAGGCCCGCGACCTCGGCGGCAAGCAGATATTCACCGAGCGTCTGCTGGAGGGCGACGAGTGTGCCCTGCTGGATCTGATGGCGATCTTCGAGACGTATAAGACTGGCAAAGCCCTTGGCCAGTATCAGGCAGAGGCCTACGCAAAAATCGTGGCAATAAATGTCAACAGCGTTACGGATGTGACCACCGCCGCGCAGAAAACCCTGTACAGTCAGGTGAAGCAGGCCAAGTGGGATCTGCTGAAAACCACCGATCTGGAAGGTATCAACGCGATTCTGACCAACCTGAAGCTGGACAACATCACTCCCGCCGAGCCGCAGGTCACAGTGGGCGATATCAACGGCGACGGGGAAATCACTTTGAAGGACGCAACCCTGCTGCTGCAGCACGTCAATAAGGTTGCCACATTGGAGAACAGTCAGCTGGCCGCCGCTGATATCAATGGTGACGGTGAGATCACCTTGAAGGATGCGACCTTGCTGCTGCAATATGTCAATAAAATCATTGATGTGCTGCCGTCCGGCAGCGCGGAATAAGAAGGAGATCACCATATGAAAAAAAGAATTGGTTCTTTCTTCCTTGCTATCGTGATGCTGTTCACGCTGGTGGTGCCGGCATTTGCCCAGAGCATCACCCTTGGCGTGGACAAGGATACCGTTAAGGCGGGCGAGGATGTTACCGTCACCGTAAATTTTAATGAAGATCTGGAAAATGTTTCCGGTCTTGCGCTGAACCTGCACTTTAATAGCAATCTGTTCACCTATAAAGAAGGACAGAAATTTGACAACTATGCCTTCATCGTAAAGGGCGAGGAAGGAACCGCTCCCGACCAGTACAAGGTCATCAACTGGGCGTCCCTCGAGGGCGTCGGCACGATCAAGGCCGGTAAGTATGTTACCTGCACCTTCACCGCGAAGGAAGACATTGCCGACCTTACCACAGCCGAGTTTGTTGCCAAAGTGGACATGTACAACACCACCATGGCCCCCGGCTACGACGATCCTACTTATCCCGACAGCAAGATCTCCGTCACCGTCACCCCAGCCAGCACTGAGGTCAAGGGTTATGCCGTAGCCGCCAGCGCTGTGAATTCCTCCATCACTGTGAAAGAGGACGCGCAAGTGGCGCTGAAGATCAGCAACAATGGCGTTACTACTTACAACGCCTACTACATGGAAGTCAGCTATGACACCAACGTGCTGGCCTATAAGAGCATTGCGCCCACTGACGCAAAGGTCATCGATAACAACGGCACCCTGAAGATCGCCGGTTACGGCGCAGACAAGACCTGCGGCACCGACGACATCATACTGACCTTTACCGGCACGGCCACCGGCAAAACCGAGGTCACTGTGACCTCCGCCAAGGTGGACGTCAAGGACAACGCCGCCGCGCAGAACGCTCCCGCCGCGACACTCCTCACCAAGGAAGCCACCATCACCGTGGGCGGTTATCGGGTCACCCTGCCTGATGCCTTTACCGGCAATGGCACTGCCAACCCCGGCAAGGACTACACCTTCACCGCAAATGACCTCAGCAAGAAGTATGACTTCACCGGCTCCACCATGGGCGGCAAGACTGTGGAGGTCATCGACAACGGCGACGGCACCTACACCGTCAAGAATGTTAGCGGCGAGCTGGTCATTAAGGCCACTGAGAAGGCAGGCAAGGTCATCATTAACCTCTCCGGTGACGCAGTGGATACCATCACCCAGAAGAGTTGGGGTACGGCTACCGAGGTAGACGCAGGTACGGCGCTCTGGTTTATGGCACAGCCTGAACCCGGTAAGGAGCTGGTGGTGACCGTAAATGGCGAAGTGGTCGAAGGTAAAAATATGCAGGCCTTTATGCGTTACGACATCGATGCCGAAAAAGTCACCGGCACGGCGCTGAATATCGTTGTCAACTACAAGGAGGCTGGTAAGGCGACCATCATCGAAAGCGGTACCGCTTGGAAGAGAGTAAAAAACCTGGGCCGGGGGGGATGGTCAAAGTCTGGCGATAAGGTCGATGCGGGTACTACCCTTGACCTCTACTTTAAGCCGGAGGACGGAAAGAACATCGAGGACTATGTGATCCGGGCAAACGGCGTGGACTGCACGTACACGCTAGCTGGCAAACGCTACAAGTTCACGATCCCTGATACGATCATCACTGCGGGCACGACGGTTACCATCTACTTTGATTACGCAGCCACACCCGAACCCACCATCACCGTCGATGTCGCCAAGTATCTGGATCTGAACGGTCAGAGCATTTTCCTGATCACCGCCGCCTGCGGCGAGCTGACCGAGGGCAAGGTGCTGGCTTATGACGGAAACGCCATGTACTGGTCTGAAAAGTATAATGCTTACGCTTGGCTGGTGATCTCCAACAAGAGTCTGGAAGAGGTCAAGACCGAGGCGTCCGCGCAGGTCAAGGCGGTCAACGGCACCAAGGTCGAGATCGTCTACGATGGCGACGTGAACCTGACTACGAGGGTGGACATCAACGACGCCCAGCTGGTCTGGAACATGTACAACGCGCAGTACAGCAACTTCGATACCGTCAATATCCGTAAGTTCCTTGAAGCGGATATGACTGCCGATGGCAAGCTGGACACCGCTGACGCCGCCGCAATCATCGCGCTGATCACCAAGTAACTTCATACCCTCTCGCGCGTGAGCGCGTTCCCCCGCAGCACCGGACTGTTCCCCTGCCCCTTTTCGGGGCAGGGGACGGCTCGGATTTGGAGGTTTTTAAGATGAAACGTATTTTTTGCGGCCTGCTGGCGGTTTTGACGCTGCTGTTGGCCATAGCTGTCCCGGCCTTCGCCGTGGACGAGAGCCGGCAATTTGATTTTTCCCTGACTGTGGACGGCAGCGCCGAGAAAAAAGCCGCCACAGGCGATATTATCACCGTGATGTTTACCCTGCGCCGCGCCGACGCAGCAGAGGATTACACCATGCACGCCGTGCAGGATGAAATCCTGTACGATAGTACGTTTTTTGAACTGGTGCCTGACAGCGCCATGGTGACCAGCGGCGTACAGACCACGGATCTGGCCCGCCGCGATGATGACCGGGCCTTTTACATGAACTTTGTTTCCCTGTCCGGCGGCGAAACGTGGAAGGCCGCCACCGTGGTGGGCACCTTCCAGCTGAAGGTCATCGGCACGGCAGGCTCGTCCGTGATACGCAGCAGCAACAATTTTGTGTCCACCAAGGGCGGTCAGGACAGCTACGCCGCCACGGCGCAGGATGTGACCGTTATCGTGTCCGACGGCTGCCGCATCCGGTTTGAGACCAACGGCGGCAGCGAGGTGCCCGACCAGAGCGTGGCATTGGGCGGCAAGATCAAGCAGCCTGACGATCCCACCAAGGAGGGCTTCTATCTGGAGGGCTGGTACAGCGACATGGATCTGCAGCACAAATGGGACTTCGCCAAGGACACCGTCAGCGGCAACATGACGCTGTATGCCAAGTGGACGACCGAAGCGCCCGCCCCTCATTTCAGCCTGTGGTGGCTGATCCTGCTGATTCTGCTGCTGATCGTGATTTTGCTGATCCTGTGGGGTCGGAAGAACGGCTATCGCCGCGGCAGCAGCGCCGCCAATAACCGTAAGGACGGCACAGGAGACATTCCCGCAAGCGACATAAAGAAGGAAGAAAGAGACGAATGACAGAGATACTACATACCATCGGTCAGGGGCTTCGCTACCCCTGCTATATCGTGCTGCTGCTCCTGATGGCCGTTGCCGTGATCGAGGTGGGCTTCGTGATCTACGAGGCCGCCCAGCGGGCCGGCAGCGACAAGGTCAACACCGTGGAGCTGCTGCACGCCATGCGGAGCAAGACCCCGGACGCCATCCGTGCCATGCTGGATGATGAACCGTTCCTGAACCGGCAGAAGCTGGTGTTCTCCAAGCTGCTGAGCACTGCCGACCTGCCGGAGGAGACCCGCCTCGCCGCCGCCAAGCGTATGCTGGAGGGGGAGGAGGACTACTATCATCGGGTGGTCCGCATCACCGACACGGTGGCCAAGCTGAGCCCCATGTTCGGCCTGCTGGGCACGCTGATCCCCCTCGGTCCCGGCGTGGTGGCCCTGGGACAGGGCGACACCGTCACGCTGTCCCAGTCCATGAGCATTGCCTTTGATACCACCATCGCCGGTATCATCACTGCGGCGGTCTGCGCCCTGATCTCCACCGCCCGCAAGCGGTGGTACGCCTCGGATGTTGCCGATCTGGAGGCCGTCATGGAGGGCTGCCTTCAGGAGATGAAGGAGGCGGAGCGATGATCCGGGGAAGCGGTCTGCGTGGCAGCAACCTTCGTGAGGATGAAGATGTGCAGCCCATGCAGTATGTGGCCAACCTGACGGATGTGATGCTGGTGCTGGCCTGCGGGCTGATGGCGGCGGTCATCACCTTCTGGCAGGTGGACTTGAACAAAACGAACATCGACCGGGACAAGATGCAGCACATCGACTCATCCGAGGTGATCCATGAGTCCGGCAGCGTGCCCACCGATGGCCTTGTCAATCAGGGCGCGGTGTTCAAGGACCCGAAAACGGGCGATCTGTACATCATTGAAAATTAACGAAAAGGGAGAGGCCCTATGAACACAACAACAAGCAAGCGCCTGCTGTCACTGCTGCTGGCGCTTATCACGGCGCTGAGCCTGTGCGTTCCGGTGTTTGCCACTGACGGAACGGGCAACGGCGGCGGAACCACCGGCGAGACGACTACTTCTGTATCGACCATCGTGGATGCCACGCTGAGCAGCACACTGGCGCAGGAGAAGGCAGCGCTGACAAGCCCTGATTTTGGCAGCGAGTGGGGCATTCTTGGCCTTGCCCGCAGCGGCTATCTGGAAAAGGGCAGCAAGTATTTCAACGATTACTATACCCGCGTTGCCGCTTATGCGAGCAAGGCAACAAAGAACGCGCAGGAGCTGGGCGCCCCGGCGGGTGCGCTTCATCTGGTGAAATGCACGGAAAATTCCCGCCTGATCATTGCTCTTTCGGCACTGGGACGTGACGCGCGAAGCGTCGGCGAATGTGATCTGACAGCGCCCTACGAAAAGTTTTCGTGGATCGAGGGACAGGGCCTCAACAGTGTGGTTTTTGCGCTGATCGCACTGGATACTGTTGGCTATGAGACAAAGGACACCACCATCCGCAAACAGTGCATCAGCTACATTCTGGACCGTCAGCTGTCTGACGGCGGCTGGAATTATCAGGAGGATGCTGCGACTTCTGATCCTGACATGACGGCTATGTCGCTGCAGGCGTTGGCGAACTACCAGGAGCAAGAAAAGGTGCAGGCAGCTGTATCTGCGGCAGTAGGCCGTCTGTCTGCCATGCAGAATTCTGACGGCAGCTATACATCCTATGAAGCGGTCAATTCCGAGAGCATCTCTCAGGTCATCGTAGCCTGTGTGGCGCTGGGCATTAATCCTCACGCCGATAGCCGGTTTGTCAAGAATGGCAAGTCTGCCGTAGACGCGCTGCTGCCCTTTTATAACACGGAGAAGAGAGCGTTTCATCATACTATGAAGGACAAGGATGGAAACCCTACCGATGTTGACGGCATGGCTACCGAGCAGGCGGCCTATGCCATGACGGCCTATCAGCGGCTGATGAACGGGAAAAAGTCCCTCTATGATATGAGTGATGTGGCAAAGGACTGTGCCGCCGGAGAACATACTTTTGGTGATTGGAAAGAGACGGCGGCCACCTGCACGGAGGCTGGTACCAAGACACATACCTGCACCAAGTGCGGCCGCAGTGAATTTGTGGAAACGACCTCTGCGTTGGGACATAAGAGCGGCTCCGGCTATGAGATGAGCGATACAAAGCACTGGTTCCCCTGTGCCCTCTGCGGCGCCCATTTGAAAGAGGCCAATCACAAGTATACCGGTGATCAATGTGTCGTGTGCAATTACCACAAGGTGGGCGGACGCATTGAGATAACGCCCCTGACTACGCTGCCCTCCGCACTGCAAAGTGTATCAGCGCTCAACAGCGTGACCAAGCTGAAATCGCAGATGGTGACCGCTGTGCAGAAGGTCAACAAGAACATCAAGGCGGAAAACACGCAGATGCTGGATGTGACGTTGATGATCCCTTCTGTGGTGGATAATAAAACGGTTTGGTCACCTGCCGCCAAGGATTCGTTCCCTGCAAATGGCAAGATCACCGTGCTGTTGCCTTATCCCCAGGGAACAGGTAAGTCCGGCTACGAGTTTGTGGTCGTTCATGCTTTTACCACCGATGATTTCGGCAAAACAGTGGGCACCATGGAAAGTCCTTCCGTTACCAAGACGGCGGACGGCCTGCAAGTGACGACCACGGGCCTTTCTCCCATTCTGATTGGTTGGAAAGCCGGCTCTGATTCCGTGATCGACAAGCTGGTCAAAGCCAGCCGTACAGGCGATACCAGCCAGATGGGTCTGTGGGCCTGCGGCGTGTTGGTTTCCACTGCGGCTATCGTTGTTTTGACGCAGAAGAAAAAGCGCAGCGCCAAATAAGCACATAAAGAGGTTTCTATGGAAAGAACTTGGAAAAAGACGTTGGCGGCAGGTATTGCGGCAGTCGTGATCGTTGTCGCACTTGTGCTGGCGGGAGGGAGGCTCACTGATCATACAGCTCCGGCGGATCAGGGGTCTTCCGCTATGCAGCAAACAGATGCTGACCGTCAGCAGGAGCAGACGCTGGACCCCGATGACCCTGATGTCGTTGGCCCAAAGCAAAACGGCAACCGAGAGGTCACGGGAAGTACGACGGGAAATTCCGGCGGGCAGGATCAGTATCATACAGGCTCTGTGCCTGAAGGGCGGCCTCAGTCGGTGGAACCGGGCAGTACAGCAGTAGACACGGATACCAGGCTGACGTGTACGATCTCCATTTCCTGTGCCACGATACTGGACAACATGGATCTGTGCGCAAAGAATAAACTGGCGCTGGTACCGTCGGACGGCGTGATACTCCCCACCACAAGTATGACCTTCAGTGAGGGCGAGAGCGTCTATGATGTGCTCCAGAGGGTTTGCCAGGATCACGGCATCCATATGGAATCCAGCTGGACGCCCATGTACAACAGCGCTTACATCGAGGGCATCAATAATCTCTATGAGTTTGATGTGGGCGAAGAGTCCGGATGGATGTACAAAGTCAATGGTTGGTTTCCCAATTATGGTTGCTCCCGCTATCAGGTGCAGAGCGGCGATACGATCTGCTTCGTCTATACCTGCGATCTGGGCAAGGATGTAGGCGACAACTCCATGAGCGGTTGAGATCGTCAGATGCGGCTTGCTTTAGAAAAAGAGGGAGACGGGGCTTTGGCACTGATAACCAAAGCCCCATCTCCCTCTTTGCAAAGCAGTTTTGACAGCCTCAACAGAAAGCGAATGGTTATTTTTCGGTGGCATGCAAGTTTACCACTGAATGCACAGATCTTCCCTGCGCGATGTTGATTAAATTTACCAGATATTGGATGGTGTTATGTGTCGGGCTTTTTTAGGCTGTAAAGTGCTGTTGCGGTGTACAGCTTGAGCCCTTGCGGTGGGGCAAACGGCCTGTGACGATGCGGGACGTAGCGGCTGTGACCGCCTGCGCCGGACAGTACGCAGTTCTTCACACGCAGGAGGTCACTGGTTCGAGTCCAGCAGTCTCCACCAAATCCCACCTCATTTGGGGTGGGATTTTTCTTTGCCGAAATTTCTTCCTGATTCTGGCAGCATGACGTACACGCGGGTGCGAAAGCAGGCTCTGTGCGTTTTGGAAACGGATCGCCGCGCCAGTGTGCACACCGGCGCGGCAATAACAAGCTTTTCGGTTTTTGCAGACACAACAAGCTACTTCAGCAGCTCCTGCGCCAGCGTCACCAGGCCGCTGACGCCTACGCCGATGTACACCACCTGCCGCGCCACGTCGCCGGACATCCTCCGGCTCAGCCGTGTGCCGATCCACAGCCCCGCCAGTATGCACACAATGCTCACCCCGGCCACCGGCAGCAGCTCCGCGCGGAAGTAGCCCCGCACCGCCCGCATGGTGAAGTTGATGAGATTCGTCACCATGAACAGGAACTGCATGTTCCCCACATACGTCTCCTTGTCTCTGGCGATAGCCACGAAATACAGCGCCATCATGGGGCCGCCGACGGTGAACGCCCCGGCGCAGCATCCGGAGAATGCGCTGCACACCAGCCCAGCCGTCAGACTGGGCTGCATTTTTACCCGCTTGGCGAAGAACAGAAAGTACGCCGCCAGCGCCATCAGGAACGCCCCGAACAGCGCCGTCAGCACGTGCAGGTCGAACCGCCCCAGCAGGTTGATGATCACCAGGCTGCACACCGTGTACACGCCGATGGGCAGCGCGATCTGCTTTACGTCGATGTGTTTGCGGTACATCCACCCCATGGCACCGGACTGCGCCATGCAGATCAGCGCCACGATGCTGGGCGCGATGGTCATGTCATAAAAAGCGCTGGCCGCCACCATCAGCACCACCGCCGCGCCGAAGCCCGTCAGCGGCTGGATAATGCCGCCCACCAGCGCCGCCAGACCCATTATGATGTATGTCATCCTGCATCACCTTTTCCTTTTGTTTACAGGGCATTATACCAGCCTTTCCGGGAAAAGGCAACCTGCGTAAAGCACCCCCGGCGCTGCGCGCCGGGGGTGCTTTGTTTCATTTTACCAGTTGTCCTCGCCAAAGGGGTCGTGGGGGTGGAACTGCCCGTCGTCCTCCGGACGCGGTGGGAAAAAGCCGATGCCCTTGGCCTTTTTGATCTCCTGGAAGAAGGCGATGTTGCTCTGGGCGATGTAGGGCAGCAGCCAGATATTCAGAATGCCCAGCGTCAGGCTGGCCAGCAGCGCCCAGCCGATGAAGCTCAGATCCAGCACGAACAGCTGCCACTTGAAGCCGGCGGTCTGCGCCTTGCTCATGTTGATGGCCTCCATGACGCCGATCTCCGGATTCTCGCACAGGTTCAGGATGGCGAAGCGGTAGCGGTACGCCGCCACGATGCCGGGGACGATGAACAGCAGCGTCCACAGGAAGACGAAGATGTACTGCACGATGGACAGCAGGATGATCTTCCCGGCGAAGGAGAAGCCGTCGAACAGGGTGACGTAGGGCATCTCCTCGCCCCGGCGGATGCCCAGATGATACAGGGACACGCCCGCCTCCAGCACCATATTCAGCAGGGCGCAGACAACGGACACGAACAGCACCACCAGCGCGGGGAACGCCCGGTGCAGCGCCAGAAAGCTCAGGTCGATGCCGTACTGCACGGAGTAGAGGTAGGCGAACTCGTCGTCCATGTTCATGTAGTTGCTGATGCCGCTGATGACCAGCGTTACAGCCAGCACCAGCAGAGTAAACAGGTAGGGGTTGACCCGCGCGGTCTTGAGCAAAGCCTTGGACTCCTGTTTCAGGGAAGCGCGATTGAGAACCATACAAAGCACCATCCTTCCGGAATATTGTTGCATACACTATAAAATATATGGGCGGGCGGTCACGGAGGATGCAGGTAAGTTTTTCCAGTGTCCGCCCCTTCTACTGCATAGTGTATCACAGATCGCCGCAAAACACAAGAGGACGTGTGGCCCAATAAAACTTTCGACAAAAACCGCAAAAAAACACAGGAATTTCAACGCGGGACTGGACAAGAGAAAAGTTTTGTTGTAATATTTAGAATAGTATGCGGTGGCATAGCGCCACCCGGTAGTAAGATGAGGTGAAGACAATGGCACAAGCTTTCTTTGGCGGCGTTCATCCCAACGACATGAAGGCCGCGACCAATGAAAAGGCCATCGAACAGCTGGCAGCGCCGGCTGAGGTGGTCATTCCCATGTCTATGCACATCGGTGCGCCTTGCAAGCCTATCGTTGCGGTAGGCGACAAGGTAAAAATTGGACAGAGGATCGGCGAACCCGGCGGATTCGTTTCCGCCCCCATCCACGCCAGCATCTCCGGCACGGTGAAAGCCGTGGAGCCGCGCCCCTTCAACATGGGCGGCAAGATGATGTCCGTGGTCATCGAAAATGACTTCCAGAACGAGATCTCCGAGGAAGTCAAGCCCGTGGCAGACCCCGACAGTCTGACCCCGGAGCAGCTGGTGGAGATCGTGAAGAACGCCGGTATCGTGGGTCAGGGCGGCGCAACGTTCCCCACTCACGTGAAGATCAGCTCCGGTCTGGGCAAGGTGGACTATGTGATCATCAATGCCGCAGAGTGCGAGCCGTACATCACCGGCGACCACCGCACCTGTCTGGAGCGTCCGGAGCAGGTCATCAAGGGTGCGACCCTGCTGGCCAAGTGCTTCGGCGTGGATAAGGTGTACATCGGTATCGAGGCAAACAAGCAGAACGCGGCTGACGTGCTCAACGCCAAGATCGCGGAGCTGAACGCCCCCGTGGTGGTGGAGGTGCTGCACACCCGCTATCCCCAGGGCGCTGAAAAGCAGCTGGTGCAGGCCGTGTCCGGCCGTCAGGTGCCCAGCGGCAAGCTGCCCGCCGACGCAGGCTGCTGCATCTTTAACCTGAACACCACCTGCGCCATCTACCGCGCGGTGTACGAGGGTCTGCCCGTGGTGAACAAGATCGTCACCGTGTCCGGCTCCGGCGTCATCGACCCCAAGAACATTGAGTGTCCCATCGGCACGCCCATCACCAAGCTGTTCGACGCCTGCGGCGGCCTGAAGGACGAGACGTATAAGCTGATCATGGGCGGCCCGATGATGGGTCTGGCGCAGTACGATGTGGATGTTACCGTAGGCAAGGGCACCGGCGCTATGCTGGCCTTCGCCGACAAGGAGGAGCAGTACGTCGAGGATCCCCAGTGCATCCGCTGCGGCAAGTGCGTGGGCGTGTGCCCCATCCGTCTGGAGCCCGTCTTCATGTACAAGTATCTGATGAAGGGCGACGTGGACACCTGGCAGAACGTGCTGCACGGCATGGACTGCATCGAGTGCGGCGCCTGCACCTATACCTGTCCCGCCCGCCTGCCTCTGACCCATGCGTTCCGTCTGGGCAAGCAGGAGGTCAACAACGCGAGAATGGCTGCCAAGGCCAAGGCGGAGGCCGAAGCGAAGGCCGCTGCCGAAAAGAAGGAGGCGTAAACCATGACTGATTACAAGAATCTGAAGCTGATCGCGTCCTCCTCCCCCCACATCCGTTCCAACGAGGATACCCGCAGCATCATGCTGGACGTGATCATTGCGCTGCTGCCGGCTCTGGCATGGAGCGTGTACTGCTTCGGCTGGAAGGCGCTGCTGCTGACCGCCGTTTCCGTGGTATCCTGTGTGTTCTTCGAGTGGGCGTACCGCAAGCTCATGAAGAAGTCCTGCATGGTGGGCGACCTCAGCGCCGTTGTCACCGGTATCCTGCTGAGCTTCGTTTGCCCCGTTGATCTGCCCTGGTGGGTCATCATCATCGGCGCGTTCTTCTCCATCGTTGTGGTCAAGCAGCTCTACGGCGGCATTGGCTGCAACTTCCTGAACCCCGCGCTGGCAGGCCGTGCGTTCCTGCTGGCCAGCTATGCCACCTGGATGACCTCCTGGGCCATCCCCCAGATCCGTCCCGACGTGACCTCCGCCGCCACCCCCATGGCCATCATGAAGGAGGGCACCGAGGAGGCGTTCACCACCCTGATGAGCAACTACTCCATCGGCGACATGTTCCTGGGCAAGGTCGGCGGCTCTCTGGGCGAGGTCTCCGCCCTGTGCCTGCTGGTGGGCGGCGTGTACCTGCTGATCCGCAAGGTCATCTCCTGGCAGATCCCCGTGGCGTACATCGGCACCGTGGCTATCCTGACCCTGATCGCGGCTCCCGCGGGCATCGACAACGTGCAGTACATGCTGTACAACGTGTTCGGCGGCGGTCTGATGCTGGGCGCCATCTTCATGGCCACCGACTATGCCACCTCCCCCGTCACAAAGCCCGGCCAGCTGATCTTCGGCCTCGGCTGCGGCCTGCTGACCTGCTTCATCCGCCGCTTCGGCTCCTATCCCGAGGGCGTTTGCTATTCCATCCTGATCATGAACTGCACCACATGGCTGCTGGATAAGTACATCCGTCCCACCATCTACGGTGCTGTGAAGAAAGAAAAGAAGGAGGCGGCGAAGTAATGAAGATCTCCGGTAAGTTTATTCTCAAGGTCGCCGGCACCTTGACCGTTATTTCCCTCGTTGTGGCCGCCCTGCTGGGTCTGGTCGACAACGTGACCGCCGACAAGATCGCCGCCATCGATGCGGAGAATACCCGCATCGCCATGAGCGCTGTGGCTCCCGAGGGCAGCGAGTTCGGCGACAAGCTGGACATCACCGACGATATGACCGCGGCGGCCGCCTCTCAGGGCGGCAAGCTGGTGGAGCTGTATCCCATGACCACCGGCGGCGCCGACAACGGCTACGTTATGAAGATCTCCGCCTCCGGCTCTCAGGGCAGCATCGTGATGATGGTGGGCGTGGACGCCGACAAGGCCATCACCGGTATCTCCGTGGTCAGCAGCGCCGAGACGTCCGGCATCGGCACCAAGGTCGTGGGCAACGAGCCCAACGCCGCCGGTGTCCCCGTTCTGGATCAGTTCCAGGGCATGACCGGCGCAGGCTCTCTGGTGGTGGGCAAGAACATCATCGCTGTCTCCGGCGCTACCGTCTCCACCAAGGGCATCAACATGGGCGCCAATGCCGCTCTGGCTGTTGCCGAGCTGCTGGGCTAAGAAAGGAGGAGCTGCATTTATGAATTTCGGTAAGCAACTGAAAGAGGGTCTGATCACACAGAACCCCGTCTTGGTTCAGGTGCTGGGTATGTGCTCCACCATGGCCATCACCACGTCGTTCTTCAACGGCCTGGGCATGGGCGTGTCCGTGCTGATCATCCTGACCCTGTCCAACATCTTCATCTCCCTGCTGCGCAAGATCATCCCCAATGAAGTGCGTATCGCCTGCTACATCGTGGTCATCGCCGGCTTCGTGACCTGCGTGGATCTGCTGCTGAAGGCGTTCGTTCCCGCTCTGTCCAGCTCTCTGGGCGTGTTTATTCCCCTGATCGTCGTGAACTGCATCATCCTCGGCCGTGCGGAGGGCTTCGCCTCCAAGAACGGCGTGGGTGCCTCTGCGGTGGACGGCATCTGCCAGGGCATCGGCTACACCCTCGTGCTGATCGTCATGTGCGTATTCCGTGAGTTCTTCGGCGCCGGCACGTTCGGCGGCGGTCTGCTGGGCGGCGGTGATCTGGGCAAAGCACCCGGCATCGAGATCTTCTCCGCCGAGTACGGTGTCAGCGTGCTGACGCTGCCCGTGGGCGGCTTCCTGACGCTGGGCTGCCTCATCGCTGTGATGCAGTGGGCTCTGGCCAAGAGCGAAAAGAAAAAGGAGGCCAAGTAAGCTATGAGTGTGACTACCTTGCTCGCCATCTCTCTTGGCGCTATTCTGACCAATAACTTCATCTTTGCCCAGTTCCTGGGCATCTGCCCCTTCCTGGGCGTGTCCAAGAAGATCGACACGGCCATCGGTATGGGCGCCGCCGTGACCTTCGTTATGGGTCTGGCCTCCGCATTCTGCTACCTGATCAACATGGTGCTGGTGTCCCTGCATCTGGAGTTCATGCAGACCGTGGCCTACATTCTGGTCATCGCCGGTCTGGTGCAGTTTGTGGAAATGTTCCTGAAGAAGAACATCCCCACCCTGTACACCGCGCTGGGCGTCTACCTGCCCCTGATCACCACCAACTGCGCCGTGCTGGGCGTGGCTCTGCTGAATACCCAGAATGACTACAACTTCATCGAGTCCGTGGTCTACGGCATCACCGGCGGTCTGGGCTTCCTGCTGGCCATCTTCCTGTTCGCGGCTGTCCGCGAGCAGCTGGAGGTCTCCGGCGACAACCCCAAGGCCTTTGACGGCTTCCCCATCGCGCTGGTCACCGCCGGCCTGATGGCTCTGGCCTTCATGGGCTTCAGCGGCCTGAAGGTCTGGTAAGGAGGTAAGGAACTATGACTATTGTATACGCGATCGCCGTTCTGGGCGTACTCGCCATTGTGTTCGGTCTGATCCTCGCTGTTGCCGCTAAGGTCTTCGAGGTCGAAGTCGATCCCCGTCTGCCTGAGATCCAGGCATGTCTGGCCGGCGCCAACTGCGGCGGCTGCGGCTATCCCGGCTGCGGCGGCTGCGCCGAGGCGATCCTGGCCGGCAAAGCTCCCGTTACCGCCTGCGCCCCCGCCGGCCCCGAGAACGCGGCGAAGATCGCCGCCATCATGGGCATGGAGGCTCCCTCCGGCGACAAGATGGTGGCGCACGTGCTGTGCAACGGCGGCTGCAACGCCAAGGATAACTTCGAGTATCGCGGCGTAGAGGACTGTCTGGCTGCCACCAAGGTCTGCGGCGGCGACGCCAAGGCCTGCCGTTACGGCTGCTTCGGCTTCGGCTCCTGCGTGAAGGCCTGTAAGTTCGACGCCATCCACGTCATCGACGGCGTGGCCGTGGTGGACAAGGAGAAGTGCACCAACTGCGGCGCCTGCCGCGCTGCCTGCCCGCACCACCTGATCGTGGAGGTGCCCTACAAGCAGAAGGTGTTCGTCAACTGCTCCAACAAGGACAAGGGCCCCGCTGTGACCAAGGTCTGCGCCAACAGCTGCATCGCCTGCGGCATGTGCGAGCGCACCTGCAAGTTCGATGCCATCCATGTCATCGACAACGTAGCCGTCATCGACTACAGCAAGTGCAAGAACTGCACCATGTGCGCCAAGGCCTGCCCGCGCAACGCCATCGAGCCCATCCCCACCGCTGAGGAGAAGGAGAAGTTCAAGGCCGCGCAGAAGGCTGCCGCCGAGAAGAAGGCCG
>OLSD01001228.1_pt1 | contig 22089 bp, 21 predicted proteins | sample 1672211 | NCBI WGS metagenome assembly OLSD01 (sample SAMEA3136659, study PRJEB25190) | human gut metagenome | reverse complement strand
CACAGTCGCACCGCCAAATGCGAAGCATTCCACTTTGCCCCAAGGCTGTTTTTTAGTTTTTTGTTTCTGATTCCATTGACAATTCGGCAACAATGCAGAATCTATCCCCAGTAATTTTCCACTGACCCCCGAAAACGCGTTGCACAGGTGGGCAACGGGCACAAAAAAACGGCGTTCGGTGAACGACGTTTAATTTTGATGACAATGGGGCAAAAATGGTTTATTATTCGGGGGTGTTGTTTTCGCCCAAGCCAGGGCTGAACATCTTCAAGCCGTTGCGGTGGCATTTTATCAACAGTTCCTTTGGCATTTCCACAGGGTCGCCATCGATGTGCATAGGCCCAGCATGTTTGCGAATGATTTTGATTTCGCTGGCACGGTAAATCGCCACATGGCGGTTTTTGTCGATATTCTTAAAGAAAAGACTCAAACCCACCACTGGTGCCGAATAGAACTTGAAAGGCGAAATCACCGTCATGTCGATCATGCCGTCTTGCATACTGGCATGAGGGGCGATGAAGGAGTTGTTGCCATATTGTGCGGCATTGCACAGCGCAATCACAAACGCTTTTTCCTCCAATCGCTTGCCATTTATTTCTATAATGTAGTCCTCGCACTGGTAGTTGGCATACACCGAGAATGTCTTTTTAATATAGGTGGTAAAACCTCGTGTGCCGGCATTGGCAAAATCAAATGCCACTTGCGCATCAAATCCCATGCCGCAGGTGCACATGAATGGGCGGTCGTTGACCGTGCCATAATCGAAGCGCTCCACCCTATCATCGTTGATGAGCGAGAGCGCCTTTCTCACATTCATGGGAATATTGAGGTGGCGGCCCAGTCCGTTGCCAGAGCCACAAGGCACCACAGCCAGAGCCACATCGGTGTTGATTACCGCCGATGCTGCGCCATTCACGGTGCCGTCGCCTCCGATAGCCACAAGCCCGTAGTAGCCATTATCCACCGCCTCACGTCCAAAGCGATAGGCATCGCCCTCCGCCTGCACCACACGCACATCTACGGAAAAGCGAGATTTGTCGATTACAGAATCAAGCAAATCAGGAATTTGCTCCTGATTACCTGTCCCCGACTTAGGGTTAACCACTGCTAAGAGTTTCTTCATCTATCAAAAAAAATAAAATTCAAAACGCAAAATTAAGCATTTTCTTGCGAATGAGCAAGATGCAAAAAAAGGCTGCGACCACCAATGAGATGTCGCAGCCCATTTAAATCTTATTTAATGCAAAGGCATTATTTTTTCTTACGATTTCCGTAGCGGCTCATGAACTTATCAACACGACCAGCAGTATCGACGAGCTTTTGCTTGCCAGTGAAGAATGGGTGTGAAGAGCTGGTGATTTCAAGCTTAACCAATGGATAAGTTACACCATCAATTTCAATAGTCTCCTTAGAGTTTACAGTTGAGCGAGTGATGAATGTCTCTTCGTTTGACATATCCTTGAAAACCACTTCGCGGTAATTGTCTGGATGAATACCTTTTTTCATTTTTTTATATCTAACTTTTTAATTTTACATAATTGTCCGGCGGTGGTAAACGCCGTAAAACTGTAATGGCTTGCAAAAGTACTAATTATTTTGAAATTACGAAAACTTTTCAGCCAACAATTTCTCGTTTTCACGCAAAACGGTGCAAAACCGTGCTTAAAAGCCACACGCCACCTCAGCGCCAATGATTTTTTCGACCAATAATTTGCGAAATCATTTTTTATTACTAATTTTGCAACGTAAATCAAATACTGCTAATCTGATATTGGTGCAACTAAAATATCAAAATCACAAACACCGATTGACGTTCAGAATTAGTATTCCACATTTTTTATCATCATTTTCTGGTAATAAAACCATATCTTCTATGTGTTTTCAAAGCTGATGGCTAATCCCTTCGAATTTCGAGGCCCTCATTATGTATATACATGCATGCACATAGAACCTAACATCAAAATATATGTATAATATCAACGAACTGGAAGCAATGCCTTTGGAAGAGGTTCAAGCCTACGCGAAAAGCCTTGGCATAAAAAAGGTAGATTCCGAGACACTTGTTTACGACATTCTTGACCAGCAGGCAACCATCGCGAGCGCCAACACCGGTGCCACCAAGGCTTCGGAGCCGAAGAAGCGCAAAAGCGCCACTGTGGCCACTAAAAAGGCCGATGCGGCAAAGCCCAAGCAGGAAAAGAAGGTGGAAGATCCTAACGAGACTACAGAAGTGAAGAAGAAAGCCACCAAGAAAAAGGCAGAAGCTGAAAAAGGCACAACGAAAGCGGCTACTGAAGAAAAGGCCGTGAAAGAGAAAAAGTCTGCTACCGCCACCAAATCCAAGAGCAAAACCACAAAAAAGGCTGCCGCTACTGAAGATGAAGCGAAGCCTGCTGCTGAGGAAGCGGCTAAAGAAACAGCTCCAGCCACCGACGGCGACGCTCAAGCAAAGCAAGAGAAAAAGCCACGCCGCCAGCGTATCGCAAAAGTGGCAGATAAAGCCGAGACCGCTCCTGCTGAAGAAACTATCGCTCCAACCGTGAACGACGAGCCACAGCAGCAAGAGATGGAGCAAGCACCAGAGCCACAAGCCGTGCAACAGCCCGAAAACGAGATTCCATATCAGGAAGAAGAATATATCGCCGACGACGAATTTGCACCACAAAACCAGCAAAGCGATTTCCAAGACCTGTTCGGTGGCAGAAAGAATATGGGATTGGGCGCGTTCTTCAGCTCTTCGCAAACTTTCAAGCCTCGCACCAAAGAGGAAAAGGAAGAGGACGCACGCCGTGCAGAAGAGGCACGCCGCCGCGCCGCAGAAGAGGCAGCGAAAGCTCCTATCGTGATTCAAGAGCCTAAGGCTGAAAAACAACAGCCTGCCAACAACGGCAACGGCAAGAAGAACAAAAAGAACAAGAAGCAACAACAGCCACAGGAAGTGGCGGAAAATCCATACACCGACAATCCATACAACTTCGAAGGTATTCTCGATGGCGAGGGCTTGCTCGAAATCATGCCCGACGGCTATGGATTCCTCCGCTCATCTGACTACAACTACCTCACATCACCCGACGACATCTATGTGTCGCAATCACAAATCCGCAACAACGGTTTGAAAAACGGTGATGTGGTGTTCGGCACCATTCGCCCACCAAAGGAAGGCGAAAAATATTTCCCACTGTGCGAAGTGAAGGCCATCAACGGCCGCACCCCCGACTTTGTGCGCGACCGTGTGCCATTTGAGCACCTTGTGCCACTGTTCCCAGAAGAGAAATTCAACTTGGTGAGCACCAAGCACCCTAATATCTCCACCCGAATTGTGGATATGTTTGCGCCTATCGGCAAGGGACAGCGTGGCTTGATTGTGGCTCAGCCAAAAACTGGTAAAACAATTCTGCTGAAAGACATCGCCAACGCCATCGCGGAAAATCACCCCGAAACCTATATGATTATTCTGCTCATCGACGAGCGTCCGGAAGAAGTGACCGACATGGCTCGCAGCGTGAACGCAGAAGTGATTGCCTCTACATTCGACGAACCAGCCGACCGCCATGTGAAGATAGCAGAACTTGTGCTCGCTAAGGCTAAACGACTGGTGGAATGTGGACACGATGTGGTGATTCTTCTCGACTCTATCACTCGCTTGGCTCGCGCCTACAACACTTGCGCACCAGCATCAGGCAAGATTCTTTCGGGTGGTGTGGATGCCAACGCACTCCAACGCCCAAAACGCTTCTTCGGTGCTGCGCGTAACATTGAGAATGGCGGTAGCCTCACCATCATCGCCACCGCACTTACCGAAACCGGTTCGAAGATGGACGAAGTGATCTTTGAGGAATTCAAGGGCACTGGCAACATGGAACTCCAGCTCGACCGCAAACTCAGCAACAAGCGCATCTTCCCTGCTGTGGACATTATGGCTTCAAGCACCCGACGCGACGACTTGCTTTTCAATCAAGACACTATCAACCGCATGTGGATTTTGCGCCGCTTCCTGAGCGACCGCACTTCTATCGAGGCAATGGAATTTATCAAAGACCGTATGCTTCGCACATCGAGCAACGAAGAATTGCTGCTCACAATGAACGACTAATCCTCATCAGAGCTGATAATGGGAAGAATTTTAGCAATCGACTACGGACGAAAACGCACAGGCGTGGCAGTGACCGACCCTTTGAAAATCATTGCCAACGCTTTGGGCACATACCCCACCCACACGCTGATGGACTTCTTGAAAGACTATACGCAGCGTGAGGAAGTGGAAACCATTGTGATTGGGCTGCCGAAGCAGCTCAACGGTGAGCCGTCGGAAAGTATGCGCTACATCACACCTTTTGTGAACCGCATGAAAAAGGAGATGCCGCAAATGCCCGTCGTGATGTACGACGAGCGATTCACGTCGACCATCGCCCACAAGGCGATGATTGATGGCGGTATGAAGAAAAGCGACCGACGCGACAAGGCGAAAGTCGACGCCATTGCCGCCACCATAATTCTTACCGACTATTTACAAAGCAATTTAATATAACAAAAATATGATTCTACCAGTATATATCTACGGACAACCCGTGCTTCGCAACGAAGCCGAACTCGTGACCAAAGACTACGAAGGTCTGAACGAGCTTATCGAAAACATGAAAGAAACCATGTACGCAAGTAATGGTATAGGCATTGCCGCGCCTCAGGTGGGCGTGGGACTGAAGCTCGTCTATATTGACGTAGATGTGTTGAAAGATGATTTCCCCGAATTGAAGGGTGTGCAGATGGTGCTCATCAACCCTGAAGTGACCGTGGATGAGTCAAGCCCCACCGTCACCAGAGAGGAAGGCTGCCTGAGCGTGCCTGGTGTAAACGAAAATGTGACCCGCCACAGCAAGATTCATTTGAAGTGGACCGATGAAAACTGGGTGGAGCACGAGCAGGACATTGAAGGCTATCTGGCGCGCGTGGTGCAGCACGAATGCGACCACCTCGACGGACATTTGTTCATCGACTGGGTATCACCAATCAGAAAACAACTGATTCGCAATAAGTTATCAAATATGATTAAGGGAAAAATCCGTTGCAGTTACAAGGTGAAATTCTACAATCCTAAGAAGAAATAAAAAATTAGTGGAAGATGTCTCACGACAGCCTCCACACACTTTAAATCTAATACCATGAAAAACACACGCACAAATGTAACAATTAAATTTGTAATAACAATAGAAAAAACAAATTTTTTTCAAAAAAAACTATTTTGACGATGGAAAACAATATTAAAATCACTCCAGAAGATGTGAAATACATCAAAATGGCTTGCGAATTGGCAAGCGACAACATAGATAAGGGCGGCGGTCCGTTTGGTGCCGTGATTGTGAAAAACGGTGAAGTGCTGGCTACCGGCTGCAATAGTGTGACTATTGACAACGACCCTACCGCACACGCCGAAGTGAACGCAATTCGCAAGGCTTGCAAATTGGTGAACAATTTCAACCTTGAAGGCTGCGTGATTTACAGCAGTTGCGAGCCATGCCCCATGTGCTTGAGTTCGCTCTACTGGGCAGGTGTGAGCCGCATCTACTACGCCAACACTCAAAACGATGCCGATGCTATCGACTTTGGCGATCATTTCATCTATGAGGAAATCGCAAAACCTCACTTGAAACGCCTCATTCCATGCATCCACGTCGATGAACCCACAGCCATTCTCCACTTCAAAAAGTGGGACGAGAAAAAGGATAAAATCAAGTACTAATATCGCTTGTCGGATATTGACAATAATGGTCGCCCCTACAAGAGCGACCATTATTTTTTGGAAATGATATACATGTTGTCCTAAAAAAAATGCGATGAAATTCCGTTAGGAATTTTATGTGTGTAGGCAGGTATGCAGAAAAGATGTAATGGAGCGAAGCGAAATGGAATCTTTACGAAATGCCTGCAATAGATATATCAGGATGTTGCATTCCAGCGGAATGCGACAACATCAAATTGCCGTATAATGGCGAAATCGCATCCCGCTGGGATGCATATTTGTTATGCGACATTTGCAGGCATTTCGCTTCGGCTATGCTCCATTTCGCTTCGCTCATTTCGCATAACCTTCGCTGCATACCTGCCTACGCACATCAAATCCCTACGGGATTTTTTCAATCAATACTAAATTATCACAGGGACAACTTGTATATCATTTCCTATTTTTTTATCACCTCAAATCAAATAGTTTAGAACACTATTCGCTCTGGTGCAATCCTGTCGGCTTCGGTTATTTCACGCAGCACTTTACATGGCACACCTGCTGCAATCACGCCCTTCGGTATGTCGGAAGTGACCACGCTTCCCGCGCCTATCACACTTCCCTCGCCTATCGTCACACCGCCACAAACTGTGGAGTTTGCGCCAATCCAAACACCATCTTCAATAGTGATTGGATCCGACGTTTCGAGCGCGCTGGAGCAGCGTTGCTCGGAGTGAATGGGGTGACCTGCGCAAGCAAGCACCACACCTGGTCCGATCAGCACACTCCTGCCTATATGAATGGGCGACGTGTCGAGAAACACACAATTATAATTCACCAGCGCAAACCCCTTGAAATGAATGTTGAATCCAAAATCGCACCTGAAACTGGGCATCAGATACACCGACGAATAATAAGTGCCGAACAGGCGCATCAATATGTCGCGTTGCGCCTTAGGGTCGTCGGGGTCGGAATTATTGAATTTCCAACACAAGCGGCGCGCTTTGGCCTGAGCCTCACGGGGAATGTGCATCGCATTTCCTACAAATCCTTTATCTTCTTTTATTCGTGATAATATATCCATTATATCAAATTTTACGCAAAATTAGCGAAAACGTGATTACGCAACACGATTTTGTGCTGAAAAAGTTTTGATTAACAGTTATTCTTTGTATATTTGCCCAGAGAAAACCAATGCGAACATACTTAATGTGCGCTCTCGCATTTTTTACAACCCCCTTCCTTTGAGCGCAAGAAGGAAAGTAAAACCTCAAAACAACATGAAGAAAATCTTATTAACACTTGCCACTGTGTTTGTTCTGACCGCATGCGGTGGAGGCGCACCATCTCCAACCGGCGACGCGGAAAAAGACGCGAAAGCCATATTCGAATACATGACGTCGGAAGTAGAAAACTGCAAGACTCTTGAAGAATTTAATGATATCGAAAAGAAAATCGAACCAATTCAAAAAGAATTCGAGGACTACGAAAAAGACCACCCAGAATACAAGGAGCAATTCCAAAAGGCTTCTCAAAATGAAGCGCTTAAATTCATAGGTGCTGCAATGAAAAAAGAACAAGAACTGAAGAAAAAATAGGAAAACAATAATAATTAATCGTTTGTGCGAATCTTTTGATTTTTAAGCGGATACGCAATATTCGCCTTATAGCCCACGCACAAATCACTTCTAAAAACAACTCCCCCTCTAAATATGGGCTATGCAGAGGAAAAACAAACAAAAAACCTAACAACATGAAGAAAGTATTATTTATGTTTGTGGCTGTATTGGCCCTCGTAAGCTGCCAAAAGGGCGCTGAAAAATCAAGTGAAGCAACTGCCGATAGTACAAAGACTGAGGCTGTAGAAGAAAAGACTGCTGATGCCACCGAACTCGTGGCTCCTGAAAAGACTGGCGACATCGCTGAAGACTTAATCGCACAAGCTAAATTCGTTTTGGCAAAGATTAAAGCTTGCAAGACTGCGGAAGAATTTGGTGCTATTGAAGAAGATCAATGCATGAAGGATTTCGAAGCGCTGATGAGCAAAGCAGAACAAGAAGCCACTCCTGAACAAAAAGAAAAAATTGCTGAATTCTTCAAAGATCCAGCTAACAACTTCGAAGAAGCAATGTCTGCAAAACTTAAAGAAATTATGTAACCTCCAAATGCCACAACGGCATTGAATCAATACAAGGCTATGCCCCAAATCGGCATAGCCTTTTTTTCGCACCCAAGATCAGTAAAAAACGGCTAAATGGAAATCACGGTTCAGTGGGAAATTTCTGGGTATAGATTAAGCTTTGTTGCCGAATCGTCAATGGAATCAAAAACAAAAACATAAAAAACAGCCTTGAGGCAAAGTGGAATGCTTCGCATTTGGCGGTGCGACTGTGCGTTTTGCGTCATTGGAAACGAGTTTCCATGCCGCCAACCACACAATCCCTCCGCCACCCTCTTACGAGGGCCTTCCACTTTGCCCCAAGGATAAAAACCGCTCGCCGTTTCACGGCGAAAAAACACTGATGATAAAATAAATTCTTGGTAAAAAAACCGCATCAAACTACCCAAAACGATAACGCCATAGCGTAGGGACATGCCTTCGGCATGTTTCCAATGCGTTGACACATTGCTGTTTGCATCGAAACATGCCGAAGGCATGTCCCTACGTTATGATTCGGGTTTATATTTGCGTTTTCAGATAATCTGATTTCTGAAGATTGGTTTTTCGCCGAAGGTGAGCTGTTTTTGTCCTTTTGGCGATGTCATCGGCCACGTAAGAGGAAGGCGTTAGGGTTGTGGTGTGGCTGATTCAAGTCTCTGCTTGAAATCAGACATGCCGCAGCACTAACGACAGGTGCGAAGCACTGACATCGGCAAAAGGATGTTTTTTATGTTTTTGTTTCCGTGCCCTCCTGTATTTATCCACTGAACTAAAACGCACACCCCACCCTCATTTCTCTCATAAAAGTGAAAAAGATTGCTGCACATGGGCTATTTAGCTTGCTTAAAACTTCAAAAATTGGCAGAAAAGTTGTAAATTTGCAAGAAATTGTTCGCACGTGTATGCGTGCACGCGTGAAAGGTTTACATCGGGCAAAAAAAATGCCTGGCAAATATATTATAACATAAACATGAAAATTATCTTACTATCAGGTGGTTCGGGCCAGCGCTTATGGCCTTTGTCAAACGGAGCACAGGCAAAACAGTTTCTTCGCTTGCTGAAATCACCCGACGGCGAAAAAGAATCGATGGTGCAACGAGTGGTTCGCCAAATCAAAGAAGCAGGACTGCTTGAAAGCATCACAGTGGCAACGAGTGCCGCACAAGCCGATATGATTTCCAACCAACTTAGCGAATATGGAGTCGACATCGTGACCGAGCCAGCCCGCCGCGACACTTTCCCTGCCATAGCACTTGCAGCAGCATATCTCCAAAAAGAAAAGCATTGCCCTGCCGATGAAACGGTGGTGGTGATGCCATGCGACCCCTACACCGAAAGCGGTTACTTCCAGACCATCGCAAAAATGGTGAAGGCTGTAGAGGCTAAGGCCGCCGACCTCGTGCTGATGGGCATCACCCCCACGAATCCTTCCTCAAAATTTGGCTACATCGTGCCACAGGCTGCCGATGCTGAAAAAGACATTCGCCAAGTGCACAGATTCGTGGAGAAGCCAAAACACGAGCTTGCCGAGCAGTTGCTCACCGAAGGTGCACTGTGGAACGGCGGCGTGTTTGCGTTCCGCCTTGGCTACATCACCTCGATTCTCGATAAATACGTGAGCGCGCCATCGTTTGCTGAAGTTCGCTCACGCTATCAAGAGTTCCCAAAAATCAGCTTCGACTACGAAGTGGCAGAGCGTGCCGAATCGGTGGCAGTGATTCCTTTCACTGGCCAATGGAAAGACCTCGGCACATGGAATGCCCTCACCGAAGAGTTGCCCAATCAGACCATTGGCAAAGTGGTGCTCGACCCTGAGGCAAAAAACACCCATGTGGTGAACGAGCTCAGCATGCCGCTGATTTGCCTCGGCACCGACAACCTGGTGGTGGCAGCAAGCAGCGACGGCATTCTGGTGGCTGACAAAGCCCACTCCGAAGAGCTCAAAACCCACCTTGCGAAGCTCGGTCCCGACGCACGCCCAATGTACGAGGAGCGCCGCTGGGGCGAATACAAGGTGATTGACCACATCGAGTTTCCCGACGGTCAGAAAGTGCTCACCAAGCAGCTTTGCATCAAGGCAGGCAAAAACATCAGCTATCAGGTGCACCACCAACGCGAAGAGGTGTGGACCATCATCAACGGCACAGGCCGCGTGGTGCTGAGTGGCGAAGAGCGCATGGTGAAGGCTGGCGACGTGGTGCATGTGCGCCGTGAGCAGTTCCACGCCATTCGCGCCATCACCGACCTCTACATCATTGAAGTTCAATCGGGCGATCGTCTCACCGAAGACGACATCACCCGCTATCCTTACAACTGGGAATAAATAGCAGAATTAACGCATCGGGGGCGTGAAACATCGCTCCACGACGCTAACATATCACTAACAATCAACCCCTTCCGTACCCGATTTGCGAAGTCGGCAAGGAAAACCAAGTACCCCGATGACTCACCCAACAGGCTGTGTGCAGAGCTGTACAGAGCCGGGATGCTGAAAGAGAAAATGCAGCGCGAGTCATTTTGACCGCAGGCAATGCGCCTGGGTTTGGGGATCTTATACACATTCGCAATCATTTTTTATGGAATCAACAGCCCAATCGCTCCAGTGGTACGCGTTCCGAATGTCGGTACGCACACCCCACGAAGCGCAAGCTATTGCCCGACGCGAAGGCTTTGAAACCTACTACGCATTGCGCAAGCAACTCAAAGACGCATCTTACGACACGCCCACCGATGAAGCATTTCAAGACAAACCATTGCTTCCATCGGTGATTTTCGTGAAATGCACAGAGGCATTTGCGCTGAAAATGCAAGACAGCAAGCAAATGTGGCCATACCGAATGCCCGGCGAAAAGTCGCTCTGCCCCATCACGGAGCGCGACATCGACGTGTTCAGAACCGCCGTGGAATCGGGGTGCCGCAACTTGGAAGTGATTGACGAAAACTTGGCGATGGGCGACAAAGTGCGAGTGCTCGACGGCATATTCAAAGACCAGGAAGGCTATATCGTAAAAATCCGAGGCGACAAACGCTTCGTCATCTCCATTCCCGGCGTAGTGGCAATAGCCACCATCTACATCCCCAAGCACCTCCTCGCCCCCATCCCCTAAAGTCCCCCCTGGCTTTAAACAACAAATCATGGAACTTGAAATAATTGACAAAAATATAAACGAAATTCTCGATGGCAGAAAAAACCTTCCTAAGTTTAATCAGCCAGAGCATGCAGGAGTCTGCTCGGCTGGTCCGCTCCTCATTGGGGCGCTCATCGTATGTGATAAAGCGAGAGAAAGCATTAGCACAAGTAGCGATGCTCCAAATGGCGAAGCAAAAACACCAAGCAATTGGGAAATAGACGAATCCCAAGAGAAATGGCTTACAGAATGGGCCAAAGCAAAAGGTGTGTGGATTCCCGAAGCAGAAGATTGGCTCACAAAAAATTATGGAGCAAAAATAGCTGAAGGAGCAGAAGCAAGAGTATATGCTAAAACTGGCGATACACATGTAGTGAAACTACGCACTTCAATCTATGCCACATTAAACAGAGCATTGGAAGCCATTGCGCTACACAACTATCTTTTCCCTGAAACAATAATGAGAGTGATCGGGTTCACACGAGACAGTGATGGGCTGTTCCGAATCATACTCACGCAACCATACATCGAGTGTAACCGACTTGCTACAAAAGCGGAAATCGACACAATGGTTAAAGAAAAAGGATTCTACGACAATGGCGATTCTTCAGGGGTAAACTACAATTCTTCACGACTGCAACTTGAAGACATGCATCCGGCAAATGTTTTCGTAGAAGAACAATCGCTACTACCAGTATGCATTGATTGCATCGTGAAATTCAAAAGAAAATAGCCCCACACACAATGCAAGACACCACATCCAACAACAAACGCATAGCCAAAAACGCGATACTCCTTTATGCAAGAATGTTTGTATCGATGGCTATAGGTTTTTTCACATCTCGCGTTGTACTGGAAGCGCTTGGAGTAAGCGACTTTGGTGTTTACAATCTTGTTGGTGGAATCGTAGTGATGATGGGTATGATAAATGGAGCATTGACAGGAGCCACGTCACGATTCCTAACCTTTGGACTTGGATTAAAGGACGATGCGAGATTAAAATGCACCTTTTCCACAGCTTTCCTAACACACGCTGCCTTATCTGCCATTTTCTTGATTCTTGCAGAGACGATTGGCCTTTGGATTGTAAACACTCAACTTGTCATTCCTGCAGATAGAATGGCTGCAGCAAATTGGGCTTACCAGTCAGCTATCATAAGTACAGCGATTAGCATCACACAAGTTCCTTACAATTCTTCAATCACTGCACATGAGCATTTTGGTGTGTTCGCATTAATTGACATTATCAATTCATTACTTAAATTAGGCATCGCATTCGTTGTTCTTTATTCAAGGTTCGACCACCTCATTGAATACAGCATACTCTATACGATGGTTTCAATATCCATCATGTTCTTTTATAGAATCTACTGTATAAGACATTTTTCGGAATGCAAAATTACTCGAAATTTTTCAAAGCCATTATTAAAGGAAATGATGTCTTACACAAGTTGGAATCTTTGTGGTAGTATGTCGTTTACGCTTTATCAACAGGGAAATAACATTCTACTCAATCGTTTTTTTGGGACATTGATAAATGCATCAGTTGGTGTGGCCCTACAAGTTCAAGGCATACTTTATGCATTCATCGGTAATATCACAAACGCATATTCACCACAAGTAATCAAAAGTTTTGCTCAAAAAGATTACCAACGAGTGAATGCCCTTATATTTATGGGCGCAAAACTGTCTGCAACACTAACACTCGTCTTTTCAATTCCAATTATCGTGAAAATGGAATTCTTGATGGGACTTTGGTTGAAAACTATTCCAAAAGGCAGCGTGGAAATATGCCAACTCTTACTTGTGAACAACATTGCAAACAGTCTGAATCCCATTGCATATTCAGGAATTTGTGCAAGTGGGAAGCTAAAAAGAGTAAATTTATTAGTCAGCATAATGTTCTTAGCTATTTTATGTACTATATATATAGTGTTAAAAATGACAGAGTCGTACATCTACACATATATGATAGTGGCAATTATCCCTCTAATTTCTGGTCAAATGTACTATAAAAACTTAAAGCGAATCATGCCAGAGTTTAAAAGAGGGCGCTTCAACATAAGAGTAGTAGCTCCTGTAATAGGTATTGCAGCCATCTGTTTTATCTGCACGCATTATTCAGTAATGAATATTCAGGGAGCATTCACTTCATTTATTGTGACTTGCGTAGTATCGACCATCACCCTAATCGTTTTATCATATTTGATACTACTTAACAAGTCGGAAAGACAATACATTATTAATCGCATACACTCACACTCTCATGTCAAATAAACGCGCTTCACAATTTGAACTACTCAGAATTATCTGTATGCTTCTAATCATTATGAACCACATGATTATGGTGCACAATGATAACAATGAGGCTTCGACAACGATATCCCTTTTATTACGCTCATTCACGAGAGCTGCTGTTGACGCATTTGTTATCATATCGGGATACTTTGGCATTAAGTTTAAAGCAAAAAAACTTGCAAAACTACTAACTCAAACATGGTTTTATTCCGTAACTTCTTTTTTACTGGTGGTATTCTTGCTGAATCTTCAGAGCTTCACAATAAATAAAGACTTTTTAGCATTTTTCCCTACATTTAGTCGCCAATACTGGTTTGTAACAGTGTATATTGGTTTGTACTGCATATCCCCATTTTTAAATAAGTTTATAGAAAGCTCGTCAAAGAAAACTCTACAGAAGTTTTTGATTGTAGGAGTTGTGTTATTTTATATATGGCCCACAGCTGCCTACTTGGTCAATGCACGACACCTCGTAGAAGATAGTGGATATGGAATAGTCAATTTCTCCTATTTATATATATTAGGACGATATCTCAACTTACACTTTATTGATAAGCATAACTGCTCCTGGCATTTTAGAAACTATTTAATAATCGGCATAGTCCTATTTATTTCACAGTATATCATCTCACATATTTTGGGATTTGAATTCTCTGCTTGGTTCAGTTATGATTCCATATTTGTTCTAATTGCTGCTGTAAGTTTATTTTTATGTTTCAAGCACTTAAAAATCCAATCAAGTAAAATAAATGCTTTAGCGGCTCCTTGTATCGCAATATATCTATTCCACTATTCCCCTTATGTTTGGGATAACTTTACAAATTATATTGGACTTATTAATGCGCCTATTTTCTTGTACATTACTTCTGTCTTCTCACTCCCTATTATTATTTATCTATTAGGTGTTGTGATAGAAAATATAAGAGAGAAATGTTTGAAGAAGCCTGAGGAATGGCTTGGAAATTCCATAGAGATATTAATTGAAAAAATTCAAAAGGTAATCAATAGATAAATACAATGAATAAAATTAAGATTTGTGTAATCGGCTTGGGCTATGTAGGCCTACCTTTAGCAAGATTATTTTCTACCAAATACGAAACTATTGGTTTCGATATGAATCAAGCACGTGTTGATGCGCTCATGAGCGGACACGATGCCACACTTGAAGTAGACGACATTTTACTCCAAGAAGCATTAAAGAACGGATTTAGATGCACTTCACGCATCGGCGACATCAAAGACTGCAATTTCTATGTAGTGGCAGTACCCACCCCCGTTGACCAAAACAATCGTCCGGACCTTCGCCCACTATGGGGGGCAAGCGAAACTGTAGGCAAAGTCATATCTGAGGGCGATACTGTGGTATATGAATCCACTGTCTATCCTGGGGTAACTGAAGAAGAATGTATTCCTGTCGTAGAGAAAACAAGTGGACTGACATTCAACAAGGATTTCTATGCAGGCTACAGTCCTGAGCGAATAAACCCAGGAGACAAACTCCACACTGTTGAAAAAATCAAAAAAGTCACATCTGGTTCTACGCCTGAAATTGCAAAACTGGTAGATGACATTTACAATTCTGTACTTATCAATGGCACTCACCTTGCGCCCTCAATCAAAGTGGCAGAAGCATCCAAAATCATAGAAAATTCACAGCGCGACGTGAATATTGCTTTTATGAACGAACTTGCTAAAATATTCAACGCTATGGGCATCGACACACACGACGTTATTGAGGCTGCAGCAAGCAAGTGGAATTTCATCAAGCTTTCACCAGGCCTTGTCGGCGGACACTGTATAAGTGTTGACCCCTATTATCTTATCCAAAAGGCACAAGTGTATGGTGTGATGCCTCGTATTATGACAGAGGCTCGCCGCCTCAATGATGGCATGGGAGACTATGTCGCGAATCAAGCAATCAAGGAAATGAACAAAAAAGGTGTTATCGTAAAAGATGCAAATATATTATTACTTGGGTTCACATTCAAAGAAAACTGTCCAGACATTCGCAATACGAAAGTAATTGATATTTACACCACACTCAACGAGTACACCGACAATATAACAGTTTACGATCCTTGGGCTAATCCAGCGCAAGTGAAGAACGAATATGGCGTGGAGCTTTGTAACCAGCCGCTCGACGAATTAAAGGGTAAATTTAATCTTGTGATGCTTTGTGTGGCCCATAAAGAGTACTGTAATATTGACCTACGCAGTTTCCTGTCGGGCTACGGTGTGGTTTATGATGTAAAAGGAATCGCAAATAAAGACGATATCGATGCAAGACTCTAATAAAACAATTCTCAGTTTTGTCATTCCGCTCTATAATGCAGAAAAGTATATTGCAGATTGTATCAATTCAATTCTGCAATCAAGTCTGCAAAAAGAGGCTTATGAAATAATTGTGGTTAATGACGGAAGTCAGGACAATGGACCTCATATCGTTAAGGAGTTCTGTAAAGAGCACTCAAACATTCACTTGCTATCTCAAAAAAATCAAGGCCAAAGTGTAGCAAGAAACTATGGTTTAAAAGAGAGTAAAGGTGAATATGTGTGGTATATAGATAGCGACGATAAATTAGACCCAGATACCTTACCATCAACCTTTGATGCATTAATCAACAACCGAGACTGTGATGTGATTGCAATACAAGAGCAAAAAATCAGCGAGAATGGAGAACTCAAAGGATTAAGTGCAAATCAAACCACGTTGCCCTTATTTACACCTATGAGTGGTCGTGACGCTGTTGTTTCGGGCTATTACCCTTGTTCTGCTTGTGCCCTTATCTGCAAAAAAACATTTCTAATAAACAACGATCTGTTCTTTAAGCCAGGTATCACCCATCAGGATGTGGAACTTACCTATAGGTTAATGCCGATAGCCAACAAAGTAATATTCACCGATTTAGTCCCGTACATTTATATACTCCACCCAAACAGCACAAGTCAGTCAATCAACCCTTCTAAAAAGATCAAGTACCTATGTGATGAAACATATATTATTGAATCTTTTTTTAAGACAGCATCAAAGTACAAAGAAAGCGACTCAGTTCTTTCTGACGTAATAGAACGAAGGGGGAAAAATGTGTTATTGGGCTTAACCATACAACTCTGGAGAAATAAAAAAGTATGGGGAAAAGAGGTTAATCAAGCAGTTATTTTATGCTTAAAAAGCAATAGACTATATCCAAATAAGATGAAATATGAACGTTTCGTGAAAAATGCAATTAAAGTCCTATTGAATTTTGAATTTCTACTCAAATAACCATGCGACGAATTCTGCTGTCCATATTAATTCTTGTATAAATTGTTGTATAATATATTTCCTGTCGTTTTAACTCTATTACAACCCAATTAATAGATAATTGTGAAGCAATATTAGTTGACAATGAAATGCAGAAGTTTGCTAAAAGCACATCTTCTCACATTTGAAAAAATAGTGAAACCATGCATATTACCTGTATCAGTATATTAACACCAACAGCTGAAAATAAAAGAGGAGCTTCTGCACTCTCTTTTCACTTGGCGAAATACCGACCAGAAGGGACATCCCTCTCTATTTACACCTATAATATTAACAATATCGAAAGTAAAGAAATCACAACAATAGAAAAGGAGTTGAATTGCAAAATCACAACTCTTCCACTTCCATGGTGGTGGCATGTAATTATAAAACTTAAACTAATAAGAGCTATATTACGATTCCCTTTTGCTGGTTATTTAAAACTTCCGAAAGAAATTGCAAAAGAAATTACAGACGACAAGCCTGACGGCATCTGGGTGAATGGGGAGGAAATGTGGCATATTTGTTTCCAGTTTCCGAACTATAAGTGTGTGCATACACTCCCTGATTGCGAATCACTTTATTATAAGAGATGTTTGGATTTAAAAGAAAAACTTTCACCAAATCTTCGCCCCCGAAATAATCAAATAATGTGGAATAAATACCGACGAATGGAGCGACATCTAAGAAAAGGAACAATATGCCATCTCGTGGGTGAAGCCGATGCAAAAGAATTACAAACGTTGAATCAAAACATAACCGCAGCCTTTATTCGCCATCCACATTACGATATTTCCCCCACCCCTAAAGCTATCCATTTTAATGACACAATTAAAATTCTTATCGCTGGGCAAAATAACATCTACATGCAATATGAAGCAGAACAGTTAGTGGCTGCACTTTGTAACACAAACTCTTTCCAAGAAAAATACTATTTCACTTTCCTTGGAAAAGGATGGGAAAAACACGTTTCAATCATGAGGAATTCTGGGTACAACGTTGAACACATAACTTTTGCACCATCATACTTAGAAGAAATCATAAAGCATGACATACAAATAACGCCAATAACCATTGGTACTGGTACAAAAGGAAAAGTTCTTGATGCGCTTGCAAATGGTCTACTTGTGATTGGAACTCCTTATGCTTTGGAGAATATTGCTGTTGAACATAATGATTCATGTATAATTTACAACTATCCCAAAGATGTTATAAATTTCTTGGAAGATATTACTAATAACCGAAGTAAATATGAAAAAATGGCAGAAAAAGGACGGCAAATGGTGCTTACTGAACATGGAAGAACAAAAAACTCTTCTATCTTTTTCAACCTTTTTGCATACAACACTTTAAATTAATGTGACAGAACAAAACACTTCTGTTTTAAGCTTTTGTAGTACTATACCATCATGGTTTTATATATACTTCTCATAGTAATTAGTGTAATCCTCTACCTATCAAAGGGGGCAGACAAGCCACTTACCCCCAAAGCGCTTGGTGGGTATATGCTCGTTTTGGCAGTGTTTGTGGGCATTGCCGACATGCTTGGAGGATATGACCGATATATTTATTGCCAATTATTTGACGATTTAGCAAACGATTTACATAAGAGCGGTTCCATATTAAGCTCTGGAATTTTTCGTCTATACGGAAAAGAACTTGGCTATATCACATTAAATGCTATTATTGCCCTATTCACCTCTAATAGATACATTTTCATATTGATTTTCACACTAATTATATATGCGTTGGTGTTCTATTCAATGCTGAAATACACGAACCGTTCTCCTATGGTCGTAATGCTGTTTATGGGATTGTGGTTTTTCTTCACATTCACATATCTGCGTCAAGTGATGGCTGCAAGCATAGCATGGTGCTCAATACAATATGCAATAAATAAAAAACCATTTAAATTTTTCTCTCTAACATTATTAGCATTTACTGTGCATAATTCGGCCATATTATTTGCAATTGTGTATTTTATTCCCATCAAGAAATTCAGCAAACAAACTATAATTACTTGGATGTTAATATGTTTAGCTTTTGGTGCTATAGGCATTGCAAGCGGCTTTTATGATAGGTATGCCGAAATCGTAGATGCTGAACGAATTGCGAGTATTGGCAACACGCAAGTAACTGACTTGCGTTTAGAATACCTACTTGAAGCTTTCGTATTTCTCGTTTTAATCTTAAAACGATATGATGAAATCAACAAGAAAAACAAACTTCAAGTGATGATGTGTAATTTAGCATTCACCTTTTGCGCGGTTCTCCTTATTTTCAGTAGAAGTGAGAATGGCGGTCGCTTAAGTTGGTATTTTTTGATTGGCATTTTTAGTGTCCTTTCATATTTCGCTTCAAGAAAAAGAATAAAAACCTCGGCATATAACTTCACGCTTGTTTCCATGTGTGTGGTTCTGTTTGTTCGTATTGTCATATCATGGGGTGTGCTTCTTTCTCCATATAAGACGTTTTTCACTCCAGGGTTTAGAGATGGCGACTTTATTCATCGCATCTATGAATATGACAAAAAATATGATGAAGATAAATTCTACAAATAATGCAAATCACTGTCTTTACCCCAACATATAATCGCGCCCACCTATTACCACGCCTATATAAAAGTCTTTGCGCACAAACATGTAAAGATTTTGAATGGGTTATTGTGGACGATGGCTCTGTGGACGATACTAAAAGCATTATAGATGGTTTTATCAATGACAATTCCATCACTATTCGATATTTCTGCCAAGAAAATGGCGGCAAACATCGAGCAATCAACCGTGGCGTAAAAGAAGCAAAAGGCAACCTTTTTTTCATAGCCGACAGCGATGACACACTACCAGAAAAGTCAATCGAAACAGTATTGAATCAATACGAAAAAGCAAAAAATCATACTTCTTTTGGTGGTGTATGTGGGCTTGATCAAACTTTTGACGGAAAAATCATTGGGAATGGATTACCAACAGAACATATTGTTACCAATAGCATTGATATTCGTATGCGGCATGGTGTGGATGGCGACCTTAAAGAAGTGTTTCTCACTTCAGTCCTCAAAGAGTTCCCTTTCCCTGAAATAGAAGGTGAAAAATTCTGCCCAGAAGCTCTTGTTTGGTTTAGAATTGCACGGAAATACAACTTGTATTTTTTCAACCAACCAATATACAATGTAGAATATCAAACAGGAGGGTTGACAGACTATATAACAGAAATTAGAATGAAAAGTCCAGTTTCCACCACCACCCTTTATCATGAAATGGTGAATGACAATATTTCATTTTCGCAAAAAGTTAAGGCTTCTATCAATTATTGGAGATTCCGATTTTGCATTGGTCGCAATTTCAAAGTTGCAAAACTTCCATTTGTATGGATTTGGACAAAGCCAATTGGGTATTTAATGCACAAAAAAGACATTAAAAATTACCGAACCTCATAATATATAATGAAGATACTGCATGTAATAACCTCGTTAAGGACTGGTGGAGCCGAACACTTGATGGTGGACTTGCTGCCTGAACTAAAGAAAATGGGCAACGAAGTGGAGCTATTGGTGTTTGATGGCACTCGCACGCCATTTTACGAGCAGGCTGTGGCGATGGGAATTAAAATTCACTCGTTGGCGATTGGCGAAAGCGTGTATAGTCCAAAACACATTTTTAGACTCTGCCGCTTTATTCGTCAATACGATGTGATTCACACCCACAACACCGCGTGTCAACTTTTCGTCCCCATAGCCAAATGCCTTACTTTTGGTGAAGCAAAACTCGTAACCACGGAGCACAGTGCCAATAACCGCCGTAGAGGAAAGAGGTATATTAAGATAGCAGACAAGTGGATGTATTCCCGATATGAGAAGATTATTTGTATAGCCGACCAAACAAAACAAAATCTTGAAGCTCACATAGGGAAGAAAAAGAAAATTATCACTATCTATAATGGCGTTAATACTGCAAATTTTCTGAAGCCAATCAAAGAAATAACGAATACGCAGAACTTTATTATCACAATGATTGCGGCCTTTCGAGAAGGCAAAGACCAAGACACGCTTATTCGTGCTATGTCTGAGCTTCCTAACAATTACAGCCTTCAAATAGTGGGCGACGGTCCACGCCGACCAATTCTTGAGAAATTGGCAGAAGAAAAAAATGTGGAATTTCTTGGCATTCGCACTGATATACCCGATATTCTCAGCTCCACCGACATCGTGGTTCTTAGTTCGCATTGGGAAGGTCTTTCGCTATCAAGCATTGAAGGTATGGCGAGTGGACGGCCATTCATCGCAAGCGATGTCGACGGACTTCATGAAATGGTGAATGGAGCAGGAGTTTTGTTCCCTGATGGAGACCATATAGCACTTGCCTCTGCCATTCGCTCCCTTTGCGAAAACCCAGAGAAATATAAAACCGTAGCAGAGCGATGCCAAACTCGTGCAAAAGACTACGACATATCAAAAATGGCAGCAGGCTATAATGCCATTTATCAAGAAATCACTAATGAATAAAAAGAAAATCATACGGGTTACCACTGTGCCTGAATCAATCTGCTTTTATTACGACTTAATTCCTACGCTTCAAAAAGAGTACGAAGTGGTTGGGGTTTCGTCTCCAGGAGAAGAACTTAATGCACTTTCTGAAAAAGGCGTTCGCACTATTGAAGTGGCTATGGAGCGTAGAATATCTATCATTAGCGACATTAAGTCGCTATGGGAAATGTACAAAGTTCTGCGCAATGAAAGCCCCTACATAGTACATTCCATCACGCCGAAAGCTGGACTTATAACCATGATTGCAGCATGGCTTTGCAGAGTACCTGTACGTATTCACACATTCACAGGGCTCGTATGGCCCACTGCAAAAGGATTACAGCGCAGAATACTTATGACCACAGATTGGCTAACATGCGCTTGTGCAACGCACATCATTCCAGAAGGAGAGGGAGTAAAAGCTGATTTACTCAATCACCATATCACAAGCAAACCTATAAAAGTTCTGGGCTATGGTAATGTGCGCGGGGTGGATATGGAATATTTTAAGCCTGAGCCAAGAAATACGGCAGAGGCGTTCACATTTGTATTTGTTGGCAGAATTGTGAAAGACAAAGGAATCAACGAATTGGTTGCAGCTTTCAAACGTGTGCATGACAAACATAAGCATGTACGATTAGTGCTTGTAGGTCCCAGAGAAGAAGATCTCGACCCTATACTTCCAGAAACTGCTGCCGAAATTCTCTCCAATAATGCTATCACTGAAGTTGGCTGCCAAAAAGATGTTCGACCTTTCTACCAGAATGCCGACGCACTGGTTTTTCCCAGTTATCGCGAAGGCTTTCCAAATGTCGTACTTGAAGCAGGAGCAATGGGATTACCAAGTATCGTAACGGATATCAACGGAAGCAGAGAAATAATAGTTGAAAGCAAAAACGGCACAATAATCCCCCCCAAAAATGAGCAAGCTCTCTATAATGCAATGCTTTATTGGGTAGAAAATCCACAAGCAGTAGC
>OLSD01001226.1_pt1 | contig 22095 bp, 20 predicted proteins | sample 1672211 | NCBI WGS metagenome assembly OLSD01 (sample SAMEA3136659, study PRJEB25190) | human gut metagenome | reverse complement strand
ACAGGACAAATGGGATTTTAGACGGATTTTTGTGTGAGGGTAAGTGTGAGAATGTGAGGGCAGAGGATTTACCCTCACACTTACCCTCACACTTGAAACCCCGATAAACAGGGCGTTTCGGGCGGAAAGTGAGGGTGTGAGGGTAAAAAAAGAAAAAAAGTTTTTTTTCATTCTTCATTCTTCATTCAATCCGACCATCTTCTTGCGAATTACCGTCTTCCCTGCTCCATCCGCCCTTTATTCGCAACGATGGAATCAGTGTTTTTTGAAGGAAACGATGCCGACGAGGCGACAAAAGGGGGAAGGACGGGGAAAAGAGCGGGAAAAGCAAGATTGAGAGAAAATGAAAGAAATTGGCCGTTTTTTGTAAAAAATATCCTACCGGCATTAGGCATTCCCTTCGTAACTTTGCCGACATCAAAGGACTATAGAAACAGAAATTGTCGTGAGGCAGTATTTTTGTGATTGAGTTTTTTCATTTCGAGAACTTGGGGAGCGGGAGACGATTACCCGAAGGATTCCCAAATTGACTTAGCCTCGGGATTGCGGACCCTGTTCCCCTCGTTCTTGATCTTATGAAATGGCGAAAGACAAAAAAGGCCCTCCGCCTGTAGACGGCAACGGCATCGTTATGGCAGCGGATCTCAATATAAAGGACTGTACCGTGGGGGCAGAAAGCGGATACGGCAGCGCCATCAAGGGTGTGAACGGCACGGAGAAGCTCAGTCTTGATTTTGCCACGGTGGAGGCCACAGGTACGCAAGGTTCCATCTGCAATATAGGTGAACTCGTAATCAAAAATTCCGATATAGTCCAGCCAAGCGGCGCCGCATTCGACACTGAATTGCATGGCATAGCCTTGAACGGCGAACTGGTGAAAAAGGTGGTCATCGAAGCCGACAACACAAACAGCATAGAGAATGTGGAGACCGACGTTTCTCTCCGGCGCCCGGGCATCTACACCATCGAGGGCATGAAGATGAACGGCGAATGGGAGTCTCTCCCGGCAGGAATGTATATCGTGGACGGAGTGAAGATGGTAAAGAAATAGTATAATTTGAACGTTGTTATTATCAAGTAGGATTTGAGGGACGCGGTCCGGCGGTCCGAGGGGAGACCCGACAGGGAATCCCTTCCGCCGCGGACCCTTCCCCTCGAATTCTGTTTTTTTTTATGCTTTGTTCGGGGATAAATAAAAAAAGAGATGATACATCTGCGCCTGACACGGCGATGATGTATCATCTCTGCGGTTTGGGACTGTCTCCGAGGGGAGTGGTCCTGCACCTGAATATTCTTTTGATTATTTACCTAAGTACACCTCCTGTTACAAAAGAATTGTTCTTAATCTTGATTGTGCGGGACGCGCATGCGGCCCGGCTTAAAAACATCTGAGTATTCTCGCGGCGGGGATTATTCCTCTGCGTCTCTCAGCTTCTGCACATAGATAGCGCGCTCCATCTTGAGTCTCTTGAGTACAGATGGCTTGTCGAACTGCTGACGTGAGCGAAGCTCCTTTACGACACCTGTCTTCTCAAATTTTCTCTTGAACTTCTTCAAGGCTCTCTCGATGTTCTCGCCTTCCTTAACTGGTACAATAATCATTTTTTCTTTGTTTTTTTATTTGGTTATACTTAAATTGTTGTCTTATAGAGATATACTCTGCTAAGCGGCTGCAAAATTACTGCATTTTTTCTTTACTTGCAAGTTTTATCGCAAAAATTGACGGAATGTGTGGAAGTTTGTCATGCCAACACGATATTAGCAGGCACTCCTAAATTATGATAGATATTGCGAGCTATATCAAAATTGATAGCTCTACGACCATGCAGGATATCACTGAATGCAGTTGAGGAGACACCTATAGCTTTTGCCGCATCCTTCTGCTTGTATCCTTTTTTGCGAAAAGCAACTTTTATGGCTGCTATCAATGAAGGTTTCACTCTCCAAGGATGTGGTTCAACTTCACACTCCCATTCATAAGCGGCCTCACTTAGAATCTTAAGTTCCTCTTTCTCCACATCACTCAGAAAATCCATACCTCCAAGACTCGTGCCTTTCTGCAACAGAGCTTCAATGCGCTCGTCTATTTCATTATATGCCTTATCGTCTTTTATTGTCATAGCTCAAATATTTTTTATATCCTTTATCTTATCATATTCTGCATGTGTTCCGACAAAACGGATATGAAGAAACCCCTGAAAGAATACGACAATGGTTATCAAACGATATTTATTTCCAGAGATATTAAAGACATATCTGTCATTTCCGACATAGTCGGCAGACGGAAAAGAATCTTTCAAGTCGGCATGACTCTTCCATTCTGTCTTTTCAACATATTCTGCCCAACGCATCAATGCATCTTCCGCATCGGGATGTTTCCTTCCAAAGGCTTTAAGCAGCTTAAACTTTAAAATCTTCATATTCTACATACTTGTCTGCAAACTTACAAAAAAGTTCACGTATTCAAGAACTATTTCTACTAAAAAATAGTTTTTTAACATTTCCAGCCTGTCTCTCCTACACCTCCCGACATGCTTCCTGGAGCCATTCCCTGGTGGCGGCATCGTCGATATACGGGGTGAGGCGCTCGAGGACGAGGGCGTGATAGTCGTTGAGCCATTGTTTCTCTTCTGCCGTGAGCATAGTCAGGTCAGCGCAGCTGAGGTCTATCGGACAGAGCGTGAGCGGCTCGAACTGGAGGAACTTGCCGAACTCGGTCTCCATGTAGTCGCGCACGAGGATGGTATTCTCTATGCGCACGCCGAACTTGCCGGCGAGATAGAGACCCGGCTCGTCGGTGACGGTCATACCAGAAACGAGCGGTGCCGGTTTCCATTCCATCCGTATCTGGTGGGGGCCTTCATGAACATTGAGGTAGCTTCCCACGCCGTGGCCCGTGCCGTGCATATAGTTCATGCCCTCGCGCCACATTGCCTGACGGGCAAGGGCGTCAATCTGGGTGCCGCTGGCGAGGTTGGGGAACTTGCAGAGTTCGAGCTGTATGTGGCCCTTTAGGACGAGGGTGTATACGTGGCGCTGCTCGGCTGTGACGGGACCGAGAGGGATGGTGCGAGTGATGTCGGTGGTGCCGTCGAGGTATTGCGCACCGCTGTCGAGCAGGAGGAAGCCCTCGGGCTTCAGTTCAACGTCGGTTTCGGGCGTAGCCTCATAATGGACTATCGCACCGTGTTCCTGGTATGCGGCAATGGTGTCGAAGGAGATGTCGCGGAAAAGGGGCTGCTCGCTGCGCAGGGCGGTAAGCTTGCGGTCTACGGAAATCTCCGTCTGTCCGCCGGCTTCCACTGCGGGACGTAGCCAACTGAGGAGCTTCACCATGGCGATGCCGTCGCGGAGCATGGCATTGCGGAAGCCCTGTATCTCCACTTCGTTCTTAACGCTCTTCATCTGCGGCACGGGCGACTGGACACGCAACACCTTGGGGCAGCGGGCGGAACGGAACATCTCGTAGTTGGTCACGGCGGGGTCGAGGAGCATGGAGTACGACTGGCAGCGGGAGAGTCCCTGTGCCGCATTGGAGTAGTCGTCCACTTGGATGCCGTTCTCTTTGAGGTATGCCATCGTGCCGGCATCAAGCTTTACCTTATTTATATATAATATAGTGTCGTCGCCGTCGATGAGGAGGTAGGCCACGAAGACGGGATTGCAGTGTACGTCGCTGCCACGCATGTTCAACACCCAGGCAATGTCGTCGAGGGCAGAAACGAGCATTCCGCCGGCTCCCATGCTGCGGAGAGCCTTGCGGATGCGCAGGAGCTTGCTGGCTGTGGTTTCGCCGGCATATTCCAACGGGTGCACCACGGCCTTGTTTTCGGGAATGGCGGGACGGTCTTGCCATATCTCGCGCAGAGGATCGAAGTTGGTGCGGAGGTTTATTCCGCCCTGGCGCTTGAGTTCTTCGGCGAGCTGCTCCACGTCGCCTGCGGAGTTAACATAGCCGTCGAGCCCCACCGTGGCGCCGTCGATATGGGCAAGCGTCATGCCCAGCCATTCGGAGATGGAGGGTGTGCCCTCGATGCGCTGCTTCATGAGTTGGAATCCGGTGCCGCGCAGCTGTTCGGCGGCAGCGAGGAAATAGCGGGAGTCGGTCCAGAGGGCGGCTTTCTCCATTGTGACCACGGCTATTCCGGCACTTCCGTCGAAGCCGCTTATCCATTTCCTGCCCTCCCAATGGGCTGGTACATACTCACCGTTGTGAGGGTCGGTGCTCGGGAAGATGAACGCATCTATCTTCTCGCGACGCATCACGCTACGCAGCTTCTCAAGTCTCTCTTCGATATTCTCTGTCATAATGATAGGCTATTTAATGTGTATTTGTAAAATCTATATTACAAAGGTATCAATTTTCATTTTAATAACAAATTATATCTCCATTATGTTGCACTTTATCAAGTTTTTTTTGCTAACTTTGCCATGAAAATCAGAAAAAGAATATTCAAAATACAATAAACAAATTAAGAGTTTAAAAACTATGGAATTTTTAACTAACGAGAAACTTGTTATCGTCGGTGCTGGCGGTATGATTGGTTCAAACATGGCCCAGAGCGTTCTTATGCTCGGCTTGACTCCAAACGTATGTCTTTATGATATCTATGAGCCAGGTGTTCATGGAGTATTCGATGAAATCCAGCAGTGTGCTTTCCCTGGCGTTAACGTGACTTACACCGTTGACCCGAAAGAGGCATTCACTGGCGCTAAGTATATCATCTCCTCAGGCGGTGCCCCACGTAAGGACGGCATGACACGCGAGGACCTTCTGAAAGGCAACTGCCAGATCGCCGCTGAATTCGGCGACAACATCAAGAAATACTGTCCGGACGTAGAGCACGTGGTTGTTATCTTCAACCCGGCCGACGTGACAGCCCTCACAGCTCTTATCCACTCAGGATTGAAGCCAAACCAGCTCACTTCTCTCGCTGCCCTCGACTCTACACGTCTGCAGCAGGCTCTGGCCCTGGAGTTCGGCGTACAGCAGGACAAGGTTACCGGTGCACACACATACGGCGGCCACGGCGAGCAGATGGCTGTATTCGCTTCGCAGGTGAAGGTTGACGGAAAGCCATTGGCAGAGATGGGTCTCTCAGACGAGCGCTGGGAGGAGATCAAGCACCACACAGTACAGGGTGGTTCGAATATCATCAAGCTCCGCGGACGCAGCTCTTTCCAGAGCCCTGCATACAACGCCGTGAAGATGATCGAGGCTGCCATGGGCGGCAAAGAGTTCACTCTGCCTGCAGGCTGCTACGTGAACCACGACGCTCTCGGCTTCAAGAACGTGATGATGGCTATGCCTACAACTATCGACAAGACTGGCGTACACTTCGTTGAGCCTACAGGCACAGCCGAGGAAATCGCTTCTCTGAAGAAGTCTTATGAGCACCTCTGCAAGATGCGCGACGAGATTGTTGCTCTCGGCATCGTTCCACCAGTAGAGGAGTGGACAAAGATGAATCCGAACCTATAATTTATAAGCGGATATTTTTCATATATACTTGTGGCGGCAGGAATCATCTTGCCGCCACTTTTCTTTCTGGCAATCAGATACATTTAAGCACCCCAAACTGTTATTGGGGCTTGCTTGGATTCTGTTTTTCTATAAGAGTGGATTTTGTCTGGATTTTAATATGTGTAAGAGCCGTAAAAGAAGCGAAAGATTTTGCTGCAAAGCATAAAAGAACTATCTTTGCATAAGATAAGCTGCATCTCAGCATAACAATCAAGCAAGCTTGGTGTTCTGCATTCGATTTGCATTATCTTTGCATAAGATAAGCTGCATCTCAGCATAACAATCAAGCAAGCTTGGTGTTCTGCATTCGATTTGCATTATCTTTGCATAAGACAAGCTGCATCTCAGCATAACAAAGACTTACTCAATCCGGAAAAGAAAGGATACCCAGTATGGTAGAGAAATACATAAACCCGCACACCGACTTCGGATTCAAACGACTGTTCGGTTCGGAATTCAACAAGGAACTTCTGATAAGTTTCCTCAATGCCATGTTCCGCGGTGAGCAGAACGTGCAGGACGTGACGTATCTCAATTCAGAGCAGCTCGGCGACCGTATAGATGCGCGGCGGGCGGTATTCGACGTGTACTGCACCAACGACAAAGGAGAAAGGTTTATCGTGGAAATGCAGAACGTATACCAGGAATTCTTCAAGGACAGAACCATATATTACTCCACCTTCCCCATCAGAGAACAGGCACAGAAGGGCGGAGAATGGGACTTCCATCTCAATTCCGTATACACCATCGGGTTGCTGAACTTCAACTTCGCCGAAGGACTGGAGGATGCCAGGAGATGGCACCATGAAGTGAAGCTGATGGAGGTGGACACAAAAGAGGTGTTCTATGACAAGCTGACGTATGTGTATGTGGAAATACCTAAGTTCGACAAGAAGGAGGACGAGCTCGAGTCAATGTACGACAAATGGATGTTTGTCCTGAAAAACCTCTCTTCGCTGATGAGCCGTCCAGCTTCATTGCAGGAACGTGTGTTCACAAGGCTCTTCGAGCAGGCTGAGATTTCAAAATTCAACCCGCAGGAACTCAAGATGTATGAGGACAGCATGAATGCCTACCGCGACATTATAAACGCCATAAGGACCGCCGAAAAGAAAAAATTCGCCGAGGGCGAAGCCGAAGGTATGGCTAAAGGTATGGCTAAAGGTATGGCTAAAGGAAGAGCTGAAGGACTGGCAGACGTGGCTAAGGCTATGCTGGAAAAGCACATGGATATAGGCATGATAGCGGAGTTCACTGGTATGTCTGCTGACGAGATACAGAAGCTGGAAGAACAGGACTGATCTGCCAAGCCAAAAGGAAAGGAAATCTTGCATAAGACAAGCTGTATCTCAGCATAACAAAGACTTACTCAATCCGGAAAAGAAAGGATACCCAGTATGGTAGAGAAATACATAAACCCGCACACCGACTTCGGATTCAAACGACTGTTCGGTTCGGAATTCAACAAGGAACTTCTGATAAGTTTCCTCAATGCCATGTTCCGCGGTGAGCAGAACGTGCAGGACGTGACGTATCTCAATTCAGAGCAGCTCGGCGACCGTATAGATGCGCGGCGGGCGGTATTCGACGTGTACTGCACCAACGACAAAGGAGAAAGGTTTATCGTGGAAATGCAGAACGTATACCAGGAATTCTTCAAGGACAGAACCATATATTACTCCACCTTCCCCATCAGAGAACAGGCACAGAAGGGCGGAGAATGGGACTTCCATCTCAATTCCGTATACACCATCGGGTTGCTGAACTTCAACTTCGCCGAAGGACTGGAGGATGCCAGGAGATGGCACCATGAAGTGAAGCTGATGGAGGTGGACACAAAAGAGGTGTTCTATGACAAGCTGACGTATGTGTATGTGGAAATACCTAAGTTCGACAAGAAGGAGGACGAGCTCGAGTCAATGTACGACAAATGGATGTTTGTCCTGAAAAACCTCTCTTCGCTGATGAGCCGTCCAGCTTCATTGCAGGAACGTGTGTTCACAAGGCTCTTCGAGCAGGCTGAGATTTCAAAATTCAACCCGCAGGAACTCAAGATGTATGAGGACAGCATGAATGCCTACCGCGACATTATAAACGCCATAAGGACCGCCGAAAAGAAAAAATTCGCCGAGGGCGAAGCCGAAGGTATGGCTAAAGGTATGGCTAAAGGAAGAGCTGAAGGAAGGGCAGAAGGAAGAGCTGAAGGAAGGGCAGAAGGAAGAGCTGAAGGAAGAGCTGAAGGACTGGCAAACGTGGCTAAGGCTATGCTGGAAAAACACATGGATATAGGCATGATAGCGGAGCTCACTGGTATGTCTGCTGACGAGATACAGAAGCTGGAGGAGGAACAGGACTGATCTGCCAAGCCAGAAGACAAGGAAATTATTAAAGGAAATACATAACAGGAACAAGATATATAATCCGAAACGATATATATAACAGATACAAGATATATAAATTCGAACAATAAAAGAATATGGCACTGATTAAATCAATAAAGGGACTTACCCCGAAATGGGGCAAGGAATGCTATTTCAGCGAGAACGCCACAATTGTAGGCGAGGTTACGATGGGCGATGAATGCTCTGTATGGTTCAACGCCGTAGTCAGGGGCGACGTGGCTCCGGTGACTATCGGCAACAGGGTGAACGTGCAGGATGGTGCGTGCATACACGTGACCAACGAAATCGGACCGACCGTAATAGAGGACGATGTATCTATCGGCCATAATGCCACAGTTCATGCCTGCACAATCCGAAAGGGTGCGCTTATAGGCATGGGTTCCACCGTGCTCGACAATGCCGAAATCGGCGAGGGCGCAGTGGTTGCTGCCGGTGCACTGGTACTCGGCGGAACCAAGGTGGGCGAACATGAAATATGGGGCGGCGTGCCTGCTAAGTTCATCAAGAAGACGCGCCCTAACCAGGCGGAAAGCTTCGCACAGCACTACGTGGAATACTCCAAGTGGTATCTTGAAGAGGAGTGATGTGAGTGTGGAGTGAGGAGTGTGGAGTGTGGAGTTATAAAAGGAACAATGATGCGCCCTGCAAGCTTATTGGCTTGACGGGCGCATCATTGTTTTTATACTTATTTATGCAAGTACCGATTTATGCAAGTCCCATTTGCTTTGCTTTTTTAAGAAGGAGTTCCATGAGGGGTTCGCGCTCATTGGGCACTTTGTTGTCGAGCACTGCATTCTTGAGAGTCTGCTTCAGCGTGCCCACTTCGCGGCAGGGCTTCAGATTGAACATCTCCATGATTTCATTGCCGTCGATAACGGGTTGCAGAAGACGTTTGAAATCCTTCTCTTTCAGATCGGCGAGCTTCTCTCTGACCAGACGGAAATTCTCGAGGAACTGCTTCTTCCTCACCTGGTTCTTGCTTGTGATGTCCGCCTCGCAGAGCGTCATAAGATCGTCGATGTCGTCGCCGGCATCGTTGATCAGACGGCGCACGGCACTGTCTGTCACCTCGTCATCGGCTATCGCTATCGGTCGCATGTGGAGGTCAACCATCTTCTGCACGTATTTCATCTTGGCATCCATCGGAAGCTTCAGGCGGCGGAATATCTCCGGTACCATCTTCGCACCGAGATAGTTGTGGTTATGGAATGTCCAGCCTGCCACGGGGTCCCAGCGTTTGCTCTTTGGTTTGCCTATGTCGTGCATCAGGGCAGCCCAGCGCAGCCACAGGTTGTCGCTCTTGCGGCATACGTTGTCGAGCACCTCAAGGGTATGATAGAAATTGTTCTTGTGTGCCCTGCCGTTGCGGGTTTCTATTATATCCATATTGCTCAGTTCGGGCAGGATGAGATGGAGCAGTCCGCAGCGCTGCAGGTCCACGAATCCCTTGCTCGGCGTCTTTGTCATCATTATCTTGTTCAGCTCCTCTTCGATACGCTCTCCGCTTATTATCCTTATCCTCTCGGCATTGCGCTGGAGGGCGTCAAACGTCTCGTCTTCGATATAGAAGTTGAGCTGTGTGGCGAAGCGTATGCAGCGCATCATGCGCAGCGGGTCGTCGGAGAATGTGATGTCGGGGTCGAGCGGTGTGCGTATGATGCCGTCTTCCATATCGTAGACGCCGTCGAAGGGGTCCACGAGCTCGCCGAAGCGCTCTTTGTTCAGGCATACGGCGAGGGCGTTGATGGTGAAGTCGCGACGGTTCTGGTCATCCTCCAGCGTACCGTCTTCCACGATAGGTTTGCGCGAGTCGTGGGTATAGCTTTCCTTCCGCGCTCCCACGAATTCCACTTCAATGCCTTTGTATTTCACCTGTGCGGTGCCGAAGTTGCGGAACACGGAGATGTGGGCTTTCTTCCCGAGCGACTTCCTCAGTTCGTCGGCCACCCTGATTCCGCTTCCCACCACGACCACGTCGATGTCGTTGGACGGGCGCTCGAGGAAGAGGTCGCGCACGTATCCTCCCACCACGTAACATTCGAGCGAGAGTGCGTCTGCCGCCTCTGATATCTTATGGAAAATTTCTTTATCAAGGAGTTGTGCCAGTTGGGCATCAGACAATATTCTCATATATCTTTGAATAAATACACTATAGTTTGGAGGTGCAAAGGTAAGAAAATTAATTAAGAATAAGAAATAATGGAGCGATTGGATTATCGGGGATAATATGCATGACAGGCACAAGACGCGAAATGGGCATAATGGGTACAAGATGCCCATTATGCCCAAAAACATTTAACTCTTAGTTCTAAACTCTAAATCCTAATACGCCTCCTTGTCGCCCTGTATGACGTTTGCCACCGTGCGGTACATTATATAGATGTCGAGTTCCATAGACCAATGCTCGATATACCAGATATCGCCTTCTATTCTGCCTTCCATCTGCGAGAGTTCCTTTGTCTCGCCGCGGAATCCCGTCACCTGGCTCCATCCTGTGATACCCGGCTTGACGAAGTGGCGGATCATGTATTTATCGATGAGTTTGGAGTATTCGGCTGTGTGCTTGAGCATGTGCGGACGCGGGCCCACAACGCTCATGTCGCCCTTGAGCACATTCCAGAACTGCGGCAGTTCGTCGATGTTCGTCTTGCGCATTATATCTCCCCATTTGGTCTTGCGCGGGTCGTTCTTCGTTGCCTGCAGCTTGTCGGCATCGGCGTTGACCTTCATGCTGCGGAACTTGTAGCAGTAGAATTCCTTGCCGTTCAGTCCGTTGCGCTTCTGGCGGAAGAACACAGGTCCCGGCATGGTCAGCTTCGTCACAATCGTCACGATGACCAGTATTATCGGGAACAGGGTGCACAGGAACGTGGCAGACACGAGTATGTCGAAGAGGCGCTTGATGAAGCGGTTCTCGGGATGCGACAGTGGCTCGCGCATAAGACTGAGGTATGGCACGTTGCCGAGCATGTTGTAGTACACGCGGTGGTGGAGGTATGTCGATACGTTCGGCACACTGTAGAAATGCACGAAGTTCTTCTCGCAATACTTTATTATCGTGAGTATCTCTTCTGCGCGGCGCGATGGCAGACAGCAGAATATTTCATGCACATCGCGGTTTGCGGCGAGGTATGCCGATACATCCGACGGTGTACCGAGATAGGGGCATTCGTCGGGGAAGTCCGGATTGGGCTGGTCGTCGAAATATCCCATCACCTTATAGCCGAGGGATGTTATGGCGTGCATCTCCTTGTATAGTCTGATGTTGTTGCTTTTGCTTCCCACGAAGGCCACCTTGTTCACATTACCCAGTCTCTTGCGATACAGCCTTATCGCCCACAATACGCTCAGTCGGAAGAGCGAGACTACCACAATCAGCGTGAGCATGAACAGTGGCATGTCGCTGTATGGCATAGCTCTGAAATGCCCTATGCGGAGCAGCGGTATTGCGAGTAAGGCAAAGAGCAGCACGTTCCTCACCACGAGCACCACGATATGGAAGCGCTTCACGTTCTTCAGATACACCCTCACTCCACCGCTGAGGATGCAGCCCAAGTATATCGTGCCTACGAGCACTGACGTGTGTCGCCTTACGTCGTTCCATTCTCCTCCGAGCAGATACTCATAGAAGAGGTAATACGTGAGCATGGCTATCAGGAAATCGCCTGTGAGTGTTCCTGCCACCACCAGCCAGCTGCTGTGTCTGTTGTCTGTATTAAATCTCATATCTTTCTATCTTTCCTTCATTAGACCGTACCTTCTTTCCTTTCTTTTTGCGCTTCAGCCTCTGATGCTGTCGCGATACCACTCGTAGAGCTTCTCCACTCCGTCCTGGATCTCCACTTTGTGTGTCCATCCCAGACTGTGCAGCTTCTCCACGTCGATGAGCTTGCGCGGTGTGCCGTCGGGCTTTGAGGCATCAAATTCCACGGTTCCCTCGAATCCCACGGTCTTCACCACGAGTTCGGAGAGTTCCCGGATGGTCAGCTCCTTTCCTGTGCCCACGTTGATATGGCAGTTGCGTATCTCGCCGAGGCTTGGGATTGCTCCTCCCCTACCCTCGCTGTTGTTGCGGTCCACTGCGCCGTCGGCTTTGGCTCCGTAGAACACGGATGAGTATTTCTCTATTCCGATGATGTCCTTGAAGTCCACGTTCAGCAGCACGTGTACACTGGCGTCTGCCATATCTTCGCTCCAGAGGAATTCGCGGAGCGGTTTGCCCGTTCCCCAGAGCACCACCTTGTTGTCGTATATCCCGTAGTATTCCAGTGCCTTTAGTATGCGTTCCTTTGTGTTCTTGCCGTCCACGTTGCCCTCGCCGATGATGGCGCGGAGCTTGTCGTCGGGGTTGATCGGACGCTTGTCCATGTCGCGCTCTATTGCCTCCCAGTTGCCGTCGTGGATGAGCTTTGCGAGATATATCTTGCGCATCATAGCCGGCATCACATGACTGTTCTCCAGATGGAAGTTGTCGTTCGGGCCGTAGAGGTTTGTCGGCATCACGGCGATGTAGTTTGTGCCATACTGCAGGTTGTAGCTCTCACACATCTTGAGTCCTGCAATCTTTGCTATGGCATATTCCTCGTTGGTGTATTCCAGCGGCGATGTGAGCAGTGCGTCTTCCTTCATCGGCTGTGGTGCGCCTTTCGGATAGATGCATGTACTGCCGAGGAAGAGGAGCTTCTTCACTCCGTGTGAATAGGCGTTGCTGATGACGTTGCACTGCATCTTCATGTTCTGCATGATGAAGTCGGCGCGATAGAGCGAGTTTGCCATGATGCCTCCCACGAAGGCTGCTGCCAGCACCACTGCGTCGGGTCGCTCCTCGTCGAAGAATTTCTCCACTGCATACTGGTCTGTGAGGTCGAGTTCCTTGTGCGAACGGCCCACGAGATTGTTGTATCCTCTCTGCTTGAGGTTGTTCCATATAGCGGAACCCACGAGTCCGTGGTGTCCTGCAATGTAAATCTTTGAATTCTTATCTAAAGCCATTATCATTTATTTTTTATCAAGAATTGGAGAATTGGAGAATATATCCTTTTTCTGATTCCTCCACGGAATACAGCAAGCCAATTCTCGAATTCTCAAATTCCTGACAACACGAACCTTTACTTCACGATTCCCTTCTCCAGATACTCAGCCAGGTTGGTGCGCACCTTCATGCCGGCATCCTCTGCCGCAACCTTTGCCATGTCGTTCTCCACCATGATGCGAACGAGGTCCTCGAAGCTTGTGGTGTTAGGGTTCCAGTTGAGCTTGGCCTTTGCCTTGGTCGGGTCTCCCCAGAGGTTCACCACGTCGGTAGGACGATAGAAGTCGGGCGACACCTCCACGAGTGTCTTGCCGATGAGTTCCTCTGGACCTTCCACGCAGATACCCTTCTCGTTCTCGTCCTTGCCTTCCCATTTCAGCTCGATGCCCACATAATGGAATGCCAGCTGGGCGAACTCGCGCACTGAGTGCTGCTTGCCTGTTGCGATGACGAAGTCCTCCGGCTTCTCATGCTGCAGGATGAGCCACATACACTCCACGTAGTCCTTGGCGTAGCCCCAGTCGCGCAGCGAATCGAGGTTGCCCAGGTAAAGTTTTTCCTGCTTGCCCTGCTTGATGCGTGCGGCGGCCAACGTTATCTTTCGTGTCACGAAGGTCTCTCCGCGGCGCTCGCTCTCGTGGTTGAAGAGGATTCCGGAGCAGCAGAACATATTGTATGCCTCGCGGTATTCCTTCACGATCCAGTATCCGTAGAGCTTTGCCACGGCGTACGGACTGTATGGGTGGAACGGCGTATTCTCGTTCTGCGGCACTTCCTCCACCTTGCCGTATAGCTCGGATGTGGATGCCTGATACATGCGGCAGGTCTTCTCCAGTCCGCACTGGCGGATGGCCTCCAGGATGCGGAGCACACCGGTGGCGTCAACGTCGGCTGTGAATTCCGGCGAGTCGAAGCTTACCTGCACGTGGCTCTGTGCTGCGAGGTTGTATACCTCTGTCGGCTTCACCTTGTTCATCACCTGGATGATACTCATCGAGTCGCCCAGGTCCGCATAATGCAGATGGAAATGCGGTGTTCCCTCAAGATGTGCGATTCTTTCACGATAGTCCACCGATGAACGGCGTATCGTTCCGTGTACTTCATATCCCTTATTCAACAGAAACTCTGCCAGGAACGAACCATCCTGACCCGTTATTCCTGTAATCAATGCAATTTTATCCATAATTCCAATAAAAAGATTTTTCTAATTAGTTCATCAAGTCTGTTAATTTAACAGCAACAGAATTCTTTTCCTTTCATATTGCTGTGTCTATCAATATATTCGTGCGGTTGCAAAAATACAATTCTTTTTCGTTAATTGCAACATTTTTAGCCATTTTATAATATATGTTACTAAGAATTGATATAAATCGGGGGGGGGTAAATGAATGAAGAATGAAGAATGTAGAATAAAGAATTGTCGGCTTCGCCGATTAAGAAACAACGTTCGGCGGCCGAAGGGAAAGCCGATGTAGAGTTGTCTCGTAGTGCGAGGTTTAGAATTTTGAATTAAGAGTTTAATTAATACGGTTGCCCAACTGTCGGAAGCCATGCCCGAAGGCATAAAATCCATGCTGTTTTCATCGTATACGAAAAAAATTTTCTACCTTTGCATAAGATAGGCTGCACCTCAGCATAACAATCAAGCAAGCTTGTTGTCCTGCATTCGGTTTGCACTACCTTTGTAATTCAAAACATTACGACAATGAAAACAAAACTCATAACGGCCGCCGTCATAATGGCCTCAATCGCCGCACTCGCATCATGCAGCGACGAAAACCGACAGGCGCAGGAACTGCTGCAGCAGGCGCAGGAAAACTTCGAAAAGGGGGATTTCCAGCGCACGCTCACACTCATCGACTCGCTCCGCCACACCTTCCCCAAGGCGATAGAGGAGCGCAAGAAGGGCCTCGCCCTCTTCCAGGACGCATCCGAGAAACTCGCACAGAAGCAGATCGAACTGACCGACATGGCCATACAGAAGACGCAGCAGGAACTGGAGGCGCTCAGAGAACAGGTGGCATCACACAAACAGCAGATGAACGCCAGCCGCGAGGAACTCGAAGCAGTGAAGTTCAAGGAGATACGGCTCGACTCGCTCAAGGCCAGGTTCGACGCACAGTGTGCCACGGTGAAAATCATACGAGAGAGGCGAAAAGATAAAAATTAGGAGCAATTCGCTTGATTATCAATATTAATGCGTAACTTTGCCCTCGCATAATCAAAACAGCCAAAGGTCAACAGCCAATGGAAACTATGAACAAGGAAAAAGTAAACACAGAAGAACAGTTCAAGGGCGTGATGCAGGAATGCCGCTCTCTCTTCGAGAAGAAGCTGCACGACTACAACGCATCGTGGAGGATGCTGCGCCCCTCGTCGCTCACCGACCAACTGCTCATCAAGGCCCGGCGCATCAGAAGCATCGAGGTGAAGGGAGTGGCTATGGTAGAGGACGACACACGGTCGGAATTCGTGGCTCTCATCAACTACGGCATCGTGGGACTGATACAGCTCGAAAAGGGATTCGCCGACTCGGTGGACATATCCAACGAAGAGGCCATGGTCCTCTACGACAAATACCAGGAGCAGGCTCTGCAGCTCATGCTCCGCAAGAACCACGATTACAACGAGGCGTGGCGCATGATGCGTGTGAGCAGCTACACCGACTTCATCCTCACCAAGATTGAGCGTGTGAAGGAAATAGAGAACCTCAACGGAGGCACTCTCGTGTCCGAAGGCATCGACGCCAACTACATGGACATCATCAACTACTCCGTGTTCGGAGTGATAAAGCTGACATACGGCGGATAGCCGCACAGACCTGCCCCTCAAGCCGGGGCTATATATAATAGGTATAAAGGAGAACTACAGAAAAGAATGACAAAGGAGACAGTTAAGAGCATCATCGTGAACGTATGCCGGTTCGTGGTAGCCACCACTTTCGTATTCTCGGGATTCGTCAAGGCTATCGACCCCATCGGCACACAATACAAGATTCACGACTATTTGGCAGCCGTGGGGATGGAAACGCTCGTGCCCGACTATGCCACGCTCTCGGCATCCGTCCTCCTCGCGGCAGTGGAATTCTGTCTCGGCATCTTCCTGCTCTTCGCCATCAGGCGCCGCATAGTCAGCCGGCTCGTGCTCGCCTTCATGGCAGTGATGACGATAATAACGGTGTGGATAGCCGTGGCAGACCCAGTGAAAGACTGCGGATGCTTCGGCGATGCGCTGATTCTTTCCAACTGGCAGACGCTTGCGAAGAACCTTATCCTGCTTGCCGCCGCCATCATCGTATGGAGGGAACCACACAAGATGGTGCGCTTCATCAGCAGGACAAACCAGTGGATTGCCATCAACTATACCATAATATACAGTCTTGCCACGAGCACATACTGTCTGTACACGCTGCCCGTATTCGACTTCCGTCCTTACCACGTGGGAGCCGACATACGCAAGGGCATGGAGATTCCCGAAGGGGCGCCGCAGCCCGAATTCGAAACCACGTTCACGCTCAAGAAGAACGGAGTGGTGAAGGAGTTCACGCTCGACAACTACCCCGACTCCACATGGACCTTCGTGGACAGCAAGACCACACAGGTGAGCGAGGGATACGTGCCGCCGATACACGACTTCAGCATGGAAGACCCCTCCACGGGCAACGACATGACCGACGAGATTCTGAGCGACCCGGGATACACATTCCTGCTTGTCGCACCGCACCTGGAAAACGCCGACGACTCAAACTTCGGCGACATCAACCAGATATACGACTACGCCACGGCACATCACTACCGCTTCGTAGGCCTCACGGCGAGCAACCGCAAGGCGATGACCCGCTGGAGCGACATGACGGGAGCCGAATACAGCTTCCTCTTCACCGACGAGACCACGCTGAAGACCATCATAAGGAGCAATCCGGGACTGCTTCTCATCAAACGGGGAGTGGTGATAAGGAAATGGAGCCACAACGAACTGCCACAGCTCACCGACGACTCCCCTGCCCTCGACAAAATCCCCGAAGGCAGCATGCCGGAAATCACCGTGGAACAGAAGATTCTCTACACGCTGCTCTGGTTCTTCATGCCGCTCATGCTTCTCTCGCTTGCCGACCGCATATGGGCATGGACCAAATGGGTAAGGAAGAACAAGGAAGACGAAACGCCCCAATCTCCCGATCCGTCAGAACAATCCGGGCAGTCCGAGGAGTCCGGGCAGTCCCCCAACAACAAATAATCATTTTTTATTAATTAGCATAAATAACAATGAGAAAAAAAATTGTAGCAGGTAACTGGAAAATGAACATGAACCTGCAAGACGGTATCGCTCTTGCAAAGGAGCTCAACGACACACTCACAGCGCAGAAGCCAAACTGCGGCGTAATCATCTGCACACCATTCATCCATCTGGCAAGCATCGCCCAATTCCTCAATCAGGATATCATCGGACTGGGCGCCGAGAACTGTGCCGACCAGGAGAAGGGTGCATACACAGGAGAGGTTTCAGCAGAAATGGTAAAGAGCACAGGAGCACAGTATGTCATCCTGGGCCACTCTGAGCGCAGAGGCTACTACGCAGAGACACCCGAAATTCTCAAGGAGAAGGTGCTGCTCGCATTGAAGAACGGACTGAAAGTGATCTTCTGCATCGGCGAGAGCCTTGAAGAGCGCGAGGCCAACAAGCAGAACGAAGTGGTGAAGGCAGAGCTCGAAGGCAGTGTGTTCAACCTCACAGCCGAGGAGTTCAAGAACATCATCGTGGCATACGAGCCAATCTGGGCCATCGGAACAGGAAAGACCGCCACAGCCGACCAGGCTGAGGAAATCCACGCATACATCCGCAGCGTCATCGCAGAGAAGTACGGCAAGGAAGTTGCCGACGACACGACAATCCTCTACGGCGGAAGCTGCAAGGCAAGCAATGCACCGGAGCTCTTCGCAAAGCCTGACATCGACGGAGGTCTCATCGGAGGCGCTTCGCTGAAGGCTGCCGACTTCAAGGGCATCATCGATGCAAGATAATGACATAAAAGATTAGAGATACAGGTTCCCGCTGCGGCAAGGACATGCCGCAGGGGGGTCCTCTTTCATTTAACCACACCTAAAAGAAATATGAAGAAGTTCATCACTATATTAGTATTTGCCGCAGGACTGTCCCTGCACGCCGGCGCACAGACTTTCCTCACCGAACTGCAGAAGAGCAAGCAGGGAGAGGGAAAAGTTACCGTGAAGCAAAGTGCCGATATAGACAATCTGGTGAACAATGCCCAACTAAAGGCGAGCAGCATCCAGGCACAGCAGCAGACGACGGCAAACGGCAAGTCGCCGGCCACCACACACGCAAGGCAGGACGACAAAGGCAACGAAGCCATACACAAGACCGAAGCCGCACACCATGCAGAAGCCGCCCACAGAGCAGAATCAGCCCATAAAGCAGAAGCTGCCCACAAAGCCGATGCAGCCGAAAGACATACGGCTAAGACTGCCACAGAAGCGGAGGCTACGGAGCGTCCGGTGGTAGACACCAGCAAGAAAGTGATGCGAAACAGCTACAAGGTGACAGGCTATCGCATCCAGGCCTACTCGGGAGGCAACTCCGGCGCAGACAAAGCTAAGGCAAGAAAGATAGGCAACGCCATAAAGATGAAATTCCCCGACCAGCCCGTATACGTGCATTTCTATTCACCGAGATGGATATGCAGGGTGGGCAACTTCAGGTCATACGAAGAAGCATCACAGCTTCTCAGGAGCATCAAGGCGATGGGCTATCCCCAAGCCTGCATCGTAAAGGGAAAGATCAGCGTAGCATATTAAAGACGCCCCACTTATAAGTCTTATTCCTACTATTTGTCTTATTTGTCTTATTTGCCTCATTTCCCCATTAGTCCAAAAAATCAAAACAACCCAATGAACCCAGAAACCCAATTCCGTCCAGGTCTCGAAGACCTGGCATCCCACTATAAAAGCGTATTGACCCTGCTCGGCGAAGACCCCGGGCGCGAAGGACTGCAGAAGACCCCCATGCGGGTGGCAAAAGCCATGCAGGTTCTCACCAGAGGATACACACAAGACGCACACAAGGTATTGACCGACGCACTCTTCAAGGAGGAGTACAACCAGATGGTCATCGTGAAAGACATCGACTTCTTCTCGCTCTGCGAGCACCACATGCTGCCGTTCTACGGAAAGGTACACGTGGCATACATCCCCAACGGATACATCACCGGACTGAGCAAGATTGCCCGCGTGGTGGACATCTTCAGCCACCGCCTGCAGGTGCAGGAGCGCATGACGCAGCAGATAAAGGACTGCATCAACGAGACTCTCCACCCACAGGGCGTAATCGTGGTGGTGGAGGCGAAACACATGTGCATGCAGATGCGCGGCGTGGAAAAGCAGAACTCCATCACGACGACGAGTGACTTCTGCGGTGCCTTCGAGCAGGCCAAGACCCGCCAGGAGTTCATGAACCTCATACACAAGGGATAGGCAGAAGCCAAAGCGTCAGGGACATTCCGGAAAAGCGAAAGCGAAAAAAAGTTCTCCTCTCCATGCAATATCCTGACCCATAGGATTGTTTATGGAGAAAAGAGTAAAAAGATAACTATTTAATAAAGTATTGGCAAAAATGAAAAAGATCAAGAACATCCTGTCGCTGCTATTCCTGGGACTTGCAGTATCAATGACAATGACGTCATGTCTCGATGACAACAATGACGACAACAAAGGACTCACCGACGAGCAGAAGCAGAACTACGCCCTGCTGATGAGCGGCGGCTACACCGGAAAGCTCTACTACTTCGACAAGAACATTGACAAGAACAAGGACAAGAACCAGACGGACTCCATCGTGGGATACAACGTGAGATTCAACTTCCCCGACATGTCCATCGAGATGAACGACTTCCCTGCAAGACTGCTCTTCAAGCAGCTCTCCGGCTACGAAGAGCTGAAGGAAGCTGCAAAGGACAAGACCGTAGACATCAAGCTCGGCTACGAGCCGTATGATGCACAGAACTCGGTTGTCAGCTTCTACATGAAGGAGATCAAGCCCGTAAGCGTAAGCCTTACATACGGAGGAGTGACCCACGACTTCAAGGTATACTTCCTCGTCAGCACCATCGGCGCATGGAAGGACAAGCTGACGCAGTTCACCGTCATCGAATACGGAATCGCCGAATCCACCGACGAGAAGGGCAACCCCGTATGGCTCACCGGCTCACCGATATATCCTGAGAGCCAGAGCGTAGACGACTATACCACGAAGATCAAGGACGTGCAGTTCGTCTTCAGCAACATCATCAAATAGGCTGCATACATTCACTCCATTGATTGACCAATCAGCAAGGAGCAACCGGCAGCAGACAACCCAAGGCTAATATCACACATGAATATCCAGGGCGGTTTCCTCATGAAACAAGGGGGGAAGCCGCCTTTTTGCTTTTTCCACATTACACCCGACACTCCATCCCTCACCTGCCCGAGCAAGCCCCGTCATAAAGCCGGCACAGAGGTCGGGATTTAACCGACTAAATTTGTGGGGACAAGGATTATTTGCTATATTTGCAAGTAGGATCGGACATCCGCAGACATTCCGTCGGATGCTACGCCTATAGATATAATACTACAAGCTTTAAATAAATATTATGACATATAACATAACTGCACCGGAACGACTTCTTGCAGACATAGACCTGCCTTCATCAAAAAGCATCAGCAACAGAGCATTGATAATCTACGCTCTCTCGGGCGGCGAAATACTGCCGGAGCATCTGTCAGACTGCGACGACACGGAAGTTATCGTGAACGCCCTGTGGAACATGCCCGAAACAATCGACATCAAGGCCGGCGGCACGGCGATGCGCTTCATGACCGCCTTCCTCGCCGTCACACCAGGCACGCATACCATAACCGGCACGGAGAGAATGAAACACCGTCCCATCCACATCCTCGTGGATGCGCTGCGCCGTCTCGGGGCCGAAATAGAATATGTGGAAAAGGAAGGCTTCCCGCCGCTGCGCATAACGGGAAAGGAACTCAACGGCGGCATGCTCGACATTCAGGGGAACATGAGTTCGCAATTCGTCTCCGCACTGCTCATGATCGCACCGAAGCTGAAAGAAGGACTGACGCTGAAGCTATGCGGCGACATCATATCGCGCCCATACGTAGACCTCACGCTCTGCACGATGCGCGACTTCGGAGTGGAGGCAGACTGGACCGGACCTGACACCATCGAGGTGAAGCCCATGCCCTACAAGCCTATAAGATACTATATCGAGAGCGACTGGAGCGCCGCCTCATACTGGTATGAAATCGCCGCCCTCACCGACGACAGAGAGGCGGAAGTGGAACTGAACGGACTGATGGACGGTTCGCTGCAGGGCGACTCCGTGGCGAAATACCTCTTCAACATGCTCGGTATACGCACCGTCTTCGGCAACAGGAACAGAGGGGAACACACCACCGTGACGCTCAAGAAGACGGGCATGCACTCCGCACGACTCGACTACGACTTCATCAACCAGCCCGACCTCGCCCAGACTTTCGTCGTAACCTGCGCCATGATGGGCGTTCCGTTCCATTTCACGGGCCTCGCCTCACTCCGCATCAAGGAGACCGACCGCATCGAGGCGCTGAAGAAGGAGATGAGGAAGCTGGGCTACGTGATAAGCGATGGCGACGGTTCTGAACTGATATGGGACGGCACACGCTGCACCCCCGACACCGACATCATCATCGACACCTACGAGGACCACCGCATGGCTCTGGCCTTCGCCCCCGTCGCACTAAAGCTCGGCAGCATAAAGATAAACAACCCGCAAGTGGTCACCAAGTCCTATCCCCGTTTCTGGGACGACCTGAAGAAGGCTGGCTTCGGGATACAAGAAGACGAGTAGGCAAGTCGGCAAATCTGCCATAATCCGGTCTAATCAACTCTACTTTACAAAAAAAAAGTTTTTATTTCTTTACCCTCACACCCTCACTTTACGACTTAACAGACTGACTGTCAGTCCAAAACATGGTGAGGGTAAGTGTGAGGGTAAATCTATTTTGTTTATCCTACACCCTACTATCTCGTAATAATATATATTGTAGGAAGATAATATTGCTGCATTGCGCTCTGTAAGCCTGCGG
>OLSD01001209.1_pt1 | contig 22326 bp, 29 predicted proteins | sample 1672211 | NCBI WGS metagenome assembly OLSD01 (sample SAMEA3136659, study PRJEB25190) | human gut metagenome | reverse complement strand
AAGCAATGATTGAACGGTGGAACCTTGATGATCCACCAAAGTACTGGACAGGAGATGATGGCAAATGAATAAAGAACTACACGAATTAGAAAAAAACACAAAGAGTATCAATGAACCGATGACGAATTGGGCTCGAATAATCGTCGAAACAGACGAAAAGAACCCTAAAACCCTAGCACTGATCACAAATGAGGATTGTGAATCAGTTGCGGGGGTCAGGGTTCGGGTCAAGCCGGTATATTAACCCTTAGGCGGGAATGGGTCATGCCCGTGGCTATCTCGACTTTGAATGCGACCATCTCTACCATGGGTAATTAGCTCTGTGCGCTGATTACGAGCGATATTTCGTGCGATATCTACAGCTGCCTTTTTGGTATCTGTGTGTACTGTAGATTTCTTAGCTCCAGCGCCTTTGACGTCCCAACCGCCTTTTGGGTTAGGGACTACATGTTGATTACGCCCCATTATGATACTCCCTTCTATAACAAAGACTAACTCTATAGCGATTATATATCTATATATAGATATATTCAAGAGGTGGATACGATATGTTGTGGTTGAAAGTTGAAGAATTATTATCAAATCAAGATAAAACGATATACTGGCTATCCAAGCAGACAGGTATTTCAGTCTCGAGCTTATATTACCTTCGAGATGGAAAACTAAAAAAGCCAAGTTTTGAGCTGATGTGCAAGATCGCAGACGCATTGGGTGTCAGTTTAGATTATTTCAGAGAAACGGAGGACGACAAATGACAGGAAAGAAACGCAGCCGCAAGCGTGACAAGCGCAAACGACGGCAGAAGAAGTTAGAACGTGCAAAGAAGAAGGCCAATGCTCGTGATTAAGTGGCTGATGCTGATAGCGTTCATGCTGTTTATGAGCGTGATCGCATTTGCGTATGATGAAAAATGAAAAAAGTGGCTATCTTTAACAATAGGCGGTAGGTTTTAACACCGAATAATCAAAAAAAGCGCTTTTTTTGAATAATATAAATTAGGAGGACTGACAAGATGGAATGTGTTTACTGTGGTGAAGACTTGAGAGAAGCTGGTGCATGTTTAGTTTATGAAGATGAGTATTACTGCGATGAAGAGTGCTTATACAACGCAATTATGGAAGACGCAGAATGGGTGCAACTAGATGAATTGGAGGACTAAAGAGATGGAAGAACAAAAATTAGTGCTACAAGATGGCACATACAAATATGACGATCGCACAAGACAAGTGAGCGTGTCAGAAGAACAATTGAAAAAAGCTGGCTATGTGAAGCTGGCTGATGATGAACGAATGGTCAAGATGGTAAAACTTGACCAAAAGAAAACGAAATTTATGTTTGAAAACGGATGCTTACCATTTTACAATCCAACGTCAGTATACAGTTTTTGGCATAAAGCTTTTGATTATTCGCAATATGATGGTGACGAACCAGAAGAGGTTCAAGCTTTATTAGCTGAAGCTTACTTTAATGGCTATGTAGTCAAAGAGAAGAAGTATTACATTGACTCAGGATTTGGTGACTCTTATTTAAGGGTAAAACGTGATAACGGTGCATGGTATTGGGGGATAAAAGAAGCTACATCTTTTGGACGCTCACAATTTACGCAAGATGAGATCGACGAGATGCAAAAAGATCCGCGTGCCAAAGGGCTAGATCTTAACGTGTTAAAGGTCGAAGTTCCGGATGATGAATTGGAGGACTAGGAAATGCTAAAAGAGTATAGAAAGACAGTAACGATCAAAGCCGAGCAATTTACCGAAGAGCCTGAGCAAGTCTTTAAGTACGGTATGTTCCCGAGTGTTGATAATCGCGCTAATGAATTTCAATATTTTTTGCCAACCAAAGAAGGCGATATGCGTATCAACTTAGGCGATTGGATCGCTACAGGAGAAAAAGGTGAACATTGGGCGATCAAAGATGATATTTTTAAGCAGACTTACGAATTAGTGGAGGACTAAAGAGATGGAAGAAGAGCGTGAAGGTATGATAACGAGCTTAGTAAATCAGAACATGAAACTTAAAAAACAAAACAAGTTGCTATATCAAACGTTAAAAGAAATTGAGAAATGCAATAATTCATTATTATGTGATCCAACGTATTTGAGAGGGTTTATTGATGCGAAAGTGTCAGCAATAGAACCAATTATGGGTGAGGACAATGATTGTATTTCCAAAAAAAGGGTGATGATGAGATGGAAGAATTAAAAAATAAAGCAAAGTTAGAACCATTATCTTTAGCTGAAAAGTTAGCTGCGACGGTGTTTGTGCTAATAGCATTTTATTTCACAATTATAGGCGATTGGAACTTTGCCTTTTTTACGTTACTTATGACGATTATTTTGTTTATGTGGGTCATCACTAAATGGTTATGCTTTATCGCAGAACTTCTTTTAAACAAGGAGTAGGACAAATAAAAAGCGCAGTGAGCAGACACCACGCTTTCCCAATAAAATTCAACAACTAATTATAACATAAGGGAGAGCGAAAGCATGGAATTATCAAGTTTATTCCCAGTGGTCGATGAACGTGCGACAGCTAAAAAAGTCAAAAAATTTTTCGAGAAAGATTTTGAAAGATTGTTACGTCTTGCAGATGAGCAAACAAGCTTTTTTCGCTCACCTAACTACGATGGAATGCCTAAATCACCTAGCACGATCAACGGTCAAGAAGAGTCTGCTATCAAATACATCACAAGCGACACAGCGAAAGCAAAAAGTATCTTAAAAGATATTGATGTCGCTATCAATCACTGCAGTAAAACAAATCAGATCATCTTATTTTATCGTTATATTGAATTTTGGCCAGATTGGCGAGTAGCTCAAAAAGTCAAATACAGCACGACACGATATAACGAATTGAAGATCGCAGCGCTAGTAGAATTTGCTGAACGTCTGTGCGTACAAGAAAATCGTATCGATTTGAGAGAAATTCAAAAAGCGTCAAGTTAGCGTCAAAGTTGCGTCAAGTTATAGTCAAAATAGCGAAGAAATGTAGTCATCATATCATGCTAAGATGATATTGTTCCCGTGATGGGGAATCCTACGATATCCAAAATGCTTATTGACGTTTGCAAAGCGTCGTTAAATAAGTTTGCTAGTGACAGTAGCACGATCTACTGCGTGTGGGCGCGTTAAGTCCTTGCCACATCCGAGAGCGTGGCAAAACGGCCCGGTATTGAAGAGTAGCGGAAGGCTAGCTGGTTCGAGCCCAGCCCGGGTCTTTATTTTGATAATATTCTAGAGTCAGTGAAAGCTGGCTCTTTTTTGCTTAGGAGGATGTTTTTATGGACGGACGAAAATTCTTAGATCTATGCGTCGAAAAACTTTTAGATATCGTCAACGATTACAACAGATTTGATAATACAGACGCTGATGATGTGTTTATCGTTTGGAGTTGTAAGACGCTTCAACACAACAAAGCACTGCTAGGTGTTGATGGTTCGGATGAGTATTACGAGTTTACTTACAACGGTGACAAGAAAGAGTTATACGTTGATGTTTACTCAAAAGCTGATCAACACGTTTTTGAAGAGAGTCAATTGTAAGATGAGAAATACGAAAAGCGCAGGATTAGTTAGTTGTGGCTTAGAAGAATATTTGATCAATAAAATCAATAACGATCTAAGCAAGAAAAAACATAAAAAGTTCGAGAGTGAAGTTTTGAAAGAAAAGCAACTCATGGACAAGCTTATGGCTAAGTAATAGCCATAATAAAACTACTTTGGAGGTGGGTGATATGTTGTGAGGAAACTAACACCAAAACAGAAGAATTTTGCTGACGAGTATATTATCACTGGAAATGCTACTCAGTCTGCAATTAAAGCGGGTTATTCGGAAAAATACGCAAATACTAACGCAAGTAAATTACTACAAAATACTACAATCAAGACTTACATTGATGAACGTCTAAAGCAAATAGAAGACGAAAAAACAATGGACATGAAAGAAGTCATACAGAGATTAACAGCAATTGCTCGTGGCGAAACTGTTGAAGAACAAGTCACAAATTCGGGTGATGTTGTTGAGATCGGTGTGAAAACTGGCGATCGTATTCGTGCAATGGAACTGATCGGCAAACGCTATGGAGCGTGGACCGATAAAAAGGAAGTTTCAGGCGATATGACGATCAATGTTGGAGTAGGTGAGTGGGATGGCGATTAGTTTAAATTTCCCGCAACCCAGCAAAGTCTTCAATAAGCAGATCTATGATAGCTTGAAAGATTATTCAAAATTTATCGAAGTTTGGTATGGTGGTGCGTCAAGCGGCAAATCGCATGGTGTCGTACAGAAAGTCGTTCTTAAATCGCTGTCGAATTGGAAATATCCACGCAAGGTTTTGTGGTTGCGCAAAGTCGACAGAACAATCAAAGATTCTATATTCGCTGACGTTCAAGACTGTTTAAGCAACTGGAATATATTGCAGTTTTGCAAAATAAATAATTCGGATCGCACTATTAAGTTACCTAATGGCGCGATCTTTTTATTTAAAGGGATGGACGATCCTGAAAAAATCAAGTCCATCAAAAATATTTCAGATGTCGTTATGGAAGAAGCAAGCGAATTTACGTTAGATGACTTTACGCAGTTGACCTTACGTTTACGTGAACCTAAACACCCGCAACGCCAACTGTTTGCAATGTTTAATCCTGTCAGCAAGGTCAATTGGACCTACAAACAGTGGTTTGATCCAAACGTAGAAATTGATCACGATCGTGTTGTTATCCATCACTCAACTTACAAGGACAACCGTTTTTTAGATGCAGATAACATTGCTACTATCGAGAATTTAAAGCGGACTAACCCAGCTTATTACAAGATCTATACGCTCGGAAAGTTCGCAACGCTTGATAAATTAGTCTTTCCTGTGTTTGAAAAGCGTAGACTGCATGCGCAGAATCTAAGCTCGTTACCAAGTTATTTTGGCTTAGACTTCGGTTTTGTTAATGACCCAAGTGCATTCGTTCACGTAAAAGTTGATCAGAAGAATAAGATTCTATACGCCCTTGAAGAGTATACGAAAAAAGGAATGCTCAATAATGAAATATCTAAGGTGATCACTGACATGGGCTATTCAAAAGAAGTGATTACTGCTGATGCTGCTGAACAAAAATCGATCGCAGAATTAAAACGCGATGGAATAGCAAGGGTTAGACCAGCAAAAAAAGGCCCAGACTCTGTTATTCAAGGGATCAGTTTCTTGCAACAGTATCAGTTAGTTATTGACGATCGTTGTGTAAAGCTGATCGAAGAATTAGAAAACTACACCTATCAAAAAGATAGGAAAACCAATGAATATATCAACAAACCAGTTGATAGCTACAATCACTGCATCGATGCAATCAGATATGCAGTTGAAGAGATCAACGGTCAAGCAACACCGAAGATCAAAACATTCAACATTCAAATTTAGGAGGCGATAAGATGGCTTTGGATGGAAAAGGGATGGTAGGAGAAAATGACATATTTTTATTTCCACAAGATGAACAGTTGACTTCAGTCGACCTGGAAGCTTTTGTTAAAGAAAATGAAAGAATAAGCTCAACTTATCGTCGTAACATGGAGATGTACAAGGGTAGATATGACATCGAAAAAGAACCTAAGAAACCGTTGAACAAACCAGATAACCGAATTGCAATTAATTTTGCTAAGTACCTGGTAAATGTGTTTAACGGTTTCTTTGCTGGTGTAGCGCCACAGATCGGGTTGAAAGACGAGAAGCAAAATGACGAGCTTCAAAGCTTCAACAATCTAAGTTCAGTTCCAGATAAAATAAGCGATTTAGCTAAGCTCTGTTCTATCTATGGCAGAGCTTATATGTTTCTATATCGTGATGAAGGTGCTCAGCTAAGAGCTACTATTTCAGCGCCTACGAATTCGTTTATTATCTACGATGACTCTGTAAGTCATAAACCGATGTATTTTGTGCGTTATACAAAAAATAAAGATGATGAGTTTGTTGGTGAAGTTCACTCAGATAATGAATCCATCCCGTTTAACAATGATTTTGAATTAGGCGAAAGTGAAGCCAATCCACTTGGTAAAGTTCCAGCAATTGAATTCATGGAAAACGATGAACGTTTACCACTGTATGACAATTCAACTATCTCTGTGATGAATGCGATCAACAAAGCGATCAGTCAAAAAGCAAATGACACTGATGCTATTGCAGACGCTTATTTATTTTTTAAGGGTGGAGATCTTGATGAAGAAGTCATTAAAAATATGTCTGATAATCGAGTGATCGCAATTGCTGCGGGTGATAGTGATGCAAAGTTTTTAGAACGTCCCAACGGGGATGGCACACAAGAAAACTTGTTGAATAGACTTGTCAGAAACCTGTTTCAAACTACGATGGTCACTAATTTAGATGACATTAATGCGACTGGAAACAATCAGTCTGGCTATTCTATTGAGCTTAAAATGCAAGCAATGCGATCGCTAGCTGCAGTTAAAGAACGAAAATTCGTTATCTCATTGAGAAAAATGTATCGTGTTGTGTTTGAGTTCTTGAAATTGAAAAAGAGTTTGAAAGGTCAGCTCAAGGACATGGTAACAGGTTCTATTGATGATCCTGTGAACGAGTTGAAGATCACCTTCACACGAAACTTACCGAAGAACATCGAGCTCGAAGCTAATGTGGCTAAAAACTTAGAAGGTATCATATCTAAGCAAACACAGCTAAAAGCATTACCAAGTCTAGTTGACGATCCACAAGAAGAAATGGAACTTATGCGTCAAGAAGAGAGTGAAGCGCTGGATAATGCAGTCAAAAACAACCCTGCAAGTTATCAGTTTGAAGGTGTAGATCACAATGAAAAACAAGAATGATTATTGGGAACGACGCGAACAGGAGTGGATCGCTAAGCGTACTAAAAAAGATCAAGAATATCTTAAACAGATGGTAGCTCGTTACGATCAATTAGCTAATGATATTCAGACACAGATCAATTCTTTTTATAGCAAGTATGCGACTGACACAGGTTTGACGATGAGCGATGCTATCAAAAAGATAAAAGCTAACGATGTGCAGGTATTTGAAAAGACTGCTAAAAAGCTAGTCGAGAACAAAGATTTCAGTAAAGAAGCAAATGAGCGCTTGAAGTTGTATAACGCAACGATGAAGATCAATCGCTTAGAGTATCTAAAAGCTCAAGTTGGTTTAGAGCTGACAAAAGTTACTAATCAAGAGCAAAGGGCGATGAGCGATTATTTGGAATCGTCATACATTGATGAAGTAAAACGTCAATCGGGTATTTTATCAAAACACAATAACGTGCAGATAGCTAAAAATGCTCGTGTAGTTGCGTCTGCTAGCTTTCATGGTGCTGTTTGGTCTGATAGACTGTGGGTTAATCAAAGTGTCTTAAAAGTAAAACTAGACACTATTATCAGCCGTGCTATGATCCAGGGTACTAACCCAACACAGCTAATAGCTAACTTGAGAGCGAATGTAGCAAAAGAAGTCAAAAATGCTACGGCAGTCATCGAAAACTTAGTGATCACAGAGACTGCTCGTGTGCAAGACGAAGCAACTATGCGATCGTTTAGAGCTAATGGATTTAAGTTCTGTAAATGGATAGCCGAACCAACTGCATGCAAATATTGCTTAGAGATAGCAGAACGTAGAACTGAATATGGTATCGGTGTATATCCAGTTATGGACGCACCGATGATACCCAAGCACCCGAGATGTCGTTGTAGTAAAGCAGCATATTGGGTAGATAAAGAAAATCTTGCTCCAGGGATATTTGAAAAATGGTTTGGCAAGAAAGAAAAAAATGAGCCTAAAGAGGTCTTTCATGATTACCCAAGTGATATTGATGCGATCGTAAAGAGATTTGTTTCAGATAAAAACGTCCAAGCATTAGGCGAGAAACGAGCTAAGGAATATGCTTACAGATTGTCTAAAGCGCCAGAACAGTATCAGAAGCTTTTTGCGATGTACAAGGATAAGGTTGAGATTGCTGGTGATATTGCCAAAACAAAAGATAGTAATTACTATGACCCTGTAAATAAAAAAATCCATTTGAGAGAGAGTTCATTTCTTGAGTTTCCTCATCAAAAGGGATACGATTTGGTGTATCATGAGGTAGCACATGGTATAGCTGATGTTTCAAATGTGTTAAGTGGTAATGGCCTGGGAAAAAATGTTAAAATAGAGGTAGTCGAGGGAGTAGAGAAATATTTAGCCATTAATTATCCAGAGTTGAAAGATACTAAAAGAACTAGTAATACATTCGCAGTTTCCCTTAATCATGGTCTTTTTTCAAAAGAAAATGTAAAGAAAACAGGTTATATAGCTGATGTTTATGGTGGGGCAATAGATATGCCACTACAGTTTGGACATTATCAAGGCTATTATGATAGTAATCATGTGTTTGCAAGTGAATTTTTTGCGAACACGATTGCCTCGGCTATAAACAATCCTATTGCATATGAGTTTCAAAGGGAGATAGTTCCTAAAAGTACTGAATTTGTTGACAATATAGTAAAAGAAATGAGTTCTAGGAGGAAATAGAATGCTAAAAAGATATCTTTTAAATCGAAAAAGTCTATCTGAGCTTTTAGATTTATATTTTGAAAAGCTTCATGAACCCCTTCCATTAATGTATATGTCTGCGACTGAAGAAGAATTGCGGGAGAAGCTTATTGAAGCTTTGCTGACTAATAAAAAAATTGAACTAAAAGTTCCTAAGGGATGTATTGTATAGACCCATAATAATTATAAGTAGCATTCAGCGTAAGTTGGGTGCTTTTTATTTTGCCTTTTTTCCGGGATCGCAGGCGTTAAAGAACGATCGTGAGTAAATAGTCCACCAGACTCAAAATGAGGTGTAAGATATGAAACTTGATTTGCAATATTTTGCTGAAGAAGCTACCGAGACTGAAGCTAGTGCACAAGTTGAAGAAACGGAGCAAGAAGAAAGCAAGGAAGAAAAGTTGTTCACACAAGAAGAAGTGAACGAGATCGTGCGAAAACGAATGGAACGCGCTGATCGTGAACAAGAAAAAAAGATCAGTGAAGCTAAGTCTGAAGCTGTAAAGGAAGCTACAAAGTTAGCGAAGATGAATGCAGAACAAAAGCGCACTTATGAGTTAGAACAAGCTAATAAACGAGCGCAAGAAGCAGAAAATGAGTTAGCGCAAATGAAGATGCAGGCTGTGGCCCGCAAAATGTTCGCTGAGAGTGGCGTTACTGCAACTGAAGATGAATTAGCCTTAGTGGTTTCAAACGATGCTGAGACCACAAAAACTAATGTTGAGAAGCTAACAGCTTTTGCTAATCGAATTCGAGAACAAGTAGCAAATGAATTGCTTGCTGGTAAGACGCCGAAAAGTGTTGAAAGCTCGAAGGAAACAAAGACTTATTCAAATATTGAACAGTTGAGCATGAAAGAACTCACACAGCTTCACAACGAAGATCCAGAACGATTTAAACAATTATTAGGAGGAAGATAAAATGGCAGATACATTGACTCAAATGCAAGATATGATCAACCCGGAGGTGCTTGCACCAATGGTGTCTTATTCATTGGAAAAGGCTTTGCGATTTACACCTTTAGCACAAGTTGATGACAATTTAAAAGGGAAACCTGGTGATACTATCACCTACCCTAAATTTACGTATATCGGTGATGCTAAAGATGTTGGCGAAGGTCAAGCGATTCCATTAGATAAACTCGGCACAAAGAGTGCATCAGCTAAAATCAAAAAGGCCGCTAAGGGTACACAGATCACTGATGAAGCGTTGCTATCGGCAAATGGCGAACCGCTAAAAGAATCTACACGTCAATTAGGCTTAGCTATTGCCAACAAGGTAGATGATGATATCTTAGAAGCAATCAAGAAAGGTACTCAAAGAGTAACTATTGAACCTACTGTGGAAGGTATTCAAAAAGCGTTAGATGTCTTTAACGATGAAACGGAAGGTACTGTTGTAGCTGTTGTTTCACCAGCGAATGCCGCGAAGATCCGCATGGATGCACTAAAAAATCATGCTGGATCTGACACGATCGCAAATGCGATGATCCGAGGCACGTATTTTGACGTACTAGGTGCTCAAGTTGTACGTTCTAAGAAATTAGGCGACACAGAAGCTTTATTTGTTAAATCAGATGTAACATCGCCAGCGGTCAAGTTGATTCGAAAACGTGATATCTTAGTCGAAACAGATCGTGATATCACTAAGAAGATCACGATCATGACAGCTGATCAACACTACACAGCATACTTGTATGATGATACGAAGGTCGTTGTCGCAACTATCAGTGAAAGTGTTGGTGAAGGTTAATTGAAATGGACGTTTTAAAGAATGTAAAACAGATCTTGGGCTTTCATGACGATAGCGAAGATGAATTGCTACAAAGCATCATTGCAGTTATCACAGATCGCTTATTAGCGAAGCTCGGTGGCGAGCTGTTCGAGATTCCAAAAGAGCTAAATTATATCGTTGTTGAAGCGTCTATCTCAAGATTTAACCGTGTAAACGATGAAGGTAAAAAGAGCGCAAGTGAGTCAGATGTAAGTGCTACTTACGAAACTGATGATCTAGCGCCTTTTTTGGATGACATTCAAGATTGGCTAGCTAAAAATGACGCTAACAAAAGGAGGTTTCATTTTTACTGATGCAGTATAAAGACAAGATTACGTTCGTTTCCTTAGAACGTGCAAGGTATGATCCAGAGCTCGGAAAACGAGTTAGCGAGAAAGAAACTAGCATCACTTTGCCTTGCAATGTCACATCGCCTAGCATTGCTAAATCGGTATTGCTTTTTGGTGATCTTAAGACGACTGATGTGATCGTGCACATGAAACGACCATACTTGAAAAAGTGCTCGTATTATTTGATAAACGGAAACAAATATTTCTTTGTCAAAGAAAGCTTAGTAAAACAGAGTCAGTTGTTAGTTTTAAGGAGGGATGGCGATGGGAGCAGGAATTAGTGTTACTGTTAGTGGTAATTCGCAATTCGAGGCCTACTTAAGACGAAATGTGGCAGTTAGTAGCAAGGTTGTTGATGTTGTCAAAAAGAACGGCGCTACTTTGCAGACTAGAGCGCAACAACGTGCACCAGTTGATACAGGTTTCTTGAAACGAAATATCAATTTGAATTTCTCGCTTCAAAGTACAATGTTTGCTGCGATCGTATCAAGCGATGCCGAATATGCGCCGTATCAAGAATACGGGACGAGATTCCAACCAGGTACGCCACATATTCGGCCAGCGTTTTATGAAGTGCGTCCCGTCTTTATCAGTGACATTGAAAGGCTGGTGAAAAGCATTCAATGATAGATAAAACGCCAGAACAAGCAATCTTTGATGAAATCTTTAAGTTATCAGAGAGATTGGGATATGCAACATATGATTATCTACCAGATGACGACGTTGCATATCCTTTTGTCTATCTAGGGGAGCAATTTCAAACTCCTTTAGAAAATAAATCGCAGTGTTTGACAGGAACGAGCAGGATCACGCTCCATGTTTACGGTAGAAATGACGATCGTAAACAAGTGACTGATATCGGACTTGCGCTTGTAGAAGAAGTGAAGCGACTGCGAGTGGCAAATAGATACAGTGTGGGCTATGCCACTAGTGGAGTGACGATCATGCAGGATAAAAGCACCGGTCAAACACTATTGCATGAAGTTATTGATATTGAACTAGATTACGTAGGATGAAAGGATGGATTTAAATGGTAAAAGCAGACACAGTGACGCCCGTTTACGGTAAGGATCGTGTGTTAGTTTTTCGATTATTCGAAGAACGTACTAAAAAGGGAGGCGCAAAGTTAGCCCTTCAAACAAAGCACACTTGGAAGTATGAAGCAAAGTCAGACTCGACTGAGACTAAGGACGGGAATATCAACTCACCAGCAACAGCATCAGCTACGTTAGAAATCGAAGCTATTTCTAGCTTAGACGAAGTGAACGAAATGTTACGTGATGCTGTACTTAAATCAAAAATGCTGGAAGTATGGGATATCAACTTAGCTGACAAGCGTGCGGACAATAAGTATGGCGCTATGTACGCTCGAGGTTATCTTCAATCTTGGGAAGTGCCTTCTGAGATCGGTAAGCTGGGTGAAATCAAGACAACGATGAACGTTGACCAATTGCCGGTCGAAGGTGAAGCAACATTGACGCAAGAACAACAATCTGCGATCCAATATGCGTTCGCAGATACAAATCAAGTACAAGTTACTGGCTAAGTGATCTTAAGTCGCCTTAGAAAATCACAATAGACTATGGACTATGTCGGCGGCTGTTATTTAAAGAAAGGAAAGTTAAAGAATGCGAGTAAAAATTGATGGTGAAATGTATGATTTGAATTTTGGTGTGGGCTTTGTTCGTGAGTTGGACCAAGCACATAAAATCGAAGGTGCAGTCGAGTTTGGGACTGGTGTCACTTCGTTGTACGCTCGGTTACATTCACCGAATCCATATGCGCTATACGAAGCGATGCACGCTGCCTTGCAACCAGAGTTAGAACTCACTGAAGAAATGTTTGATCGCTGGGTAGATTCTTTTAAGACAGAGCGTGAATATACTAATTTTTTCGATCTTTTATTAAAAGAATTCAAGAAGCAACGTCAGACCAAACCACTGATCCGAAACTACGAACAAGTGATGGCTCAAATCACCAAGAAACAACAAAAGGCGCAAGAGAAAGTTCAAAATTCTATCAAACAATAGTGTTGAACTCGTTTAGATATTTAGGCATGGCTTCACTAGATGAAGTTAATAAAATGACGCTAAACGAGTATAACTTGAAAATGCTAGCTTTTAGATTGCGACAAGTAGATCGTGCTTTTGAACGTCGTGATCTTGCCTGGCAATTTATGTGCGTTCAAGCGACAGATGAAGATGGCAAGCTTGTCTACCGTGAATTTAATAAGTTCTTTGATTACGAAAAAGCGATCAAGCAAGTTTATCAACCACAAAAAGACGAAGCGCACATGGATCAAGATCTAGTAAGGATCGCAAGACGCTTAGAAGAGTACAGAAGGAAGAGAGGTGCAAACAGTGGAATATGATACACAGGTCAGTTTAAAAGCGAATATCAGTAATTATGTAGCAGCATTCAAAGAAGCAACTGCTGTATACAAGCGATTCAATGATGAACTTGCGAAAGGATCTCTAAGTTCTACTGATGCACTAGCTCGTTCTTCTAACAACGTTTCTAAAGCTGTTAAAGCGACTGCGATCGGTGTGACGGCACTTGGTGTGGCAGCATTAAAAACAGGTATGGACTTTGAGCATCAAATGTCACGCGTTGGTGCTATTTCTGGTGCAAATGCTGAAGAGTTAAAGAAAATGAATGATCAAGCTATCAAACTTGGTGCAGACACAGCATTTAGCGCTAAAGAAGCAGCACAAGGTATGGAAGCTTTGGCTTCTGCTGGTTTTGATGCTAACCAGATTATGGCGGCAACTCCCGGGGTAATGGACCTTGCAGCTGTTTCCGGCGGTGATGTTGGTGCAGCTGCTGAATATGCTGCAACCGCTCTGAACGGTTTTGGTTTAGAAGCTGATCAGTCTGCACACGTTGCTGATGTATTTGCGCGTGCCGCTGCTGATACTAATGCTGAAGCTAAAGACATGGGCGAAGCACTTAAGATGGTCGCACCTCAAGCGCATACTGCGGGCTTAAGCTTAGAAGAAACTGCAGCTGCGATCGGTTTGCTATCCAATGCGGGTATTAAAGGCTCAGAAGCTGGTTCTAACCTTGCTATGGCCTTGACAAGAGTTCAAAATCCTAGTGGCGAAGCTAAAAAAGCGATGGAACAATTAGGATATAGCGCCTTCGATTCATCTGGGAAGATGAAACCGTTAGCTCAACAAATGAGTGAGTTGAGAGAAAAACTAGAAGGCATGACAGACCAGCAGAAGCAATACTACCTTTCTGAGATTTATGGCGTTCAAGGTGGACGTGCGGTCAATGTCTTATTATCTCAACGTTCAGGCGCTTTAGATGAGCTGACTGGTAAACTTCAAAATTCAGATGGCGCTGCTTCTGATATGGCTAAAACGATGCAAAATGACTTGAAGAGTTCCGTAGAACAGTTTTTTGGATCGTTGGAAAGTTTATCTATCATCATTGAGCAGACGTTTAGCGGGACTCTAAAAGGTGCAGTGGACGCAGTCACAGACAAGATCGGTGATCTTAACGATTATCTTCAAAAAAATCAAGCACAGATCCAAAAGACTGTCGATAAGGGTATTCAATTTGCTAAAACATTCATTGAAATGTTACCACCGATCGAAACAGTGACGAGTGCTTTGAAGGTCGCTTTACCAGCTTTTTTAGCTTTAGAAACATTCAAAGGTATTGGTGCTGGTGGTGCTAAGACGATCGCATTTCTTGAAACGTTGCAAGCAGATCTCTCATTAGTTAGAACTGGTTTAGGAATGACTGGGTCTGTCATGAGCGTGCAGCAAGGTATCATTTCTACTGCTTTTGGCAGAGTGTATAACAGCTCTAAAAAAGCGGTATCGGGATTGAACCATTTCTTGAATATGGCAACATCGGCAAGTGGTGCTGAATATATGGGTTCTAAGATCAAAGGTGTTGGTAGCGCGCTTGCTGGTATTCCAAGCAAAGCAGGTAGCGCTACTAGAAGTTTGATCAATTTTGGTAAGAACCCGCAAAGCGCTATAAACGGCTTGAAGCAAGCATATGTCGGTTTAGGAAATACAGCCGCCGTACTTGATACAAAATACGCTGCGTTATTAGGACGAATGGGTGCATCAGGAGAAACGATAGCTAATTTAACAACCACCGCTACAACATCTACTGGAGCATTTACTGCTTTAGGCACTAGTTTAGGATCATTAACTGTAATTGCAGCAGGCGTTGCAGTCGTGGCCACAGCTATTTACATGGCTTGGTCAAGTAACTTTATGAATATTCAAGGTGTCGTAAAGACTGCTATTGGCGGTATTAAGTCAATGTTTGACTCAATGAAGCCGGCAGTAACGGGCGTTTTGGAAGCTCTGAAGCCAATTGGGAGCATTTTAGGTGGCATTTTGAAAGTTGTTGGTGCTTTAGCTATCGGAGCTCTGGTAGTAAGTGCGATCGCATTAGCGACAGCTTTGCGGTTGGTTGCTGATGTGTTGGTTGGTCTAGTAAAACTAGTAACAGCAGGCGGAAACGCATTTAAGGCGTTAGGTTTGTTGATGACTGGAAACTTTAAAGGCGCAAGCAAGGCCGCTGGAGATGCTAAAAAGGATCTAGGTCAAGCAATGAACGCTGCTAAAGATATGGGCCAAGCTTTTGCTGATGCAGGAAAAATTGGTTATGATTCATTTTCTCAGCTTGGCAAAGCAGGAGATAGCGCTAAATCAAGTTCAGAGTCAGCGACAACTTCAACTAAGCAACTAGAGAAATCTATTGATAGTGTCTCTAAATCTGCTAAGTCGATGAAAGAGACTTTTGATAATTCAAAAGCGAAATTTAGCGATCTGATCAACACTGAAGGTGTATCTGACAAGACAAAGCAATTCTTGACAGATGTAAACAATACACTTGATCAGTATCAACAAAACACAGAAAAAGCATCAGAAAAGTACCGTGAAGCGATCACAAAAGCTGAAGATAAGACGGGCAAAGAGCGTATCAAAGCGGTCAACGAGGCTAACCAGCAATTAGCTCAAGCAACGCAAGAAAACGGTAAGAATTTGATAAACATCACATCTGACTTGGATCGTCAATTAAAAGAGCGACGTTTCAGTGATGGAACTGAAATGACTGAAGATCAAGTTCAAATGTTGACAGAGCAAAATAATGCGATCAAGCAGAAGTTGATGGAACAAAATCAAATCTTCGTTGATGCTCAAATGACACGTCTGCAAAATGGCGAAAAGCTAAATCAGCAAGAGCGTGAAGCAACTATAACTACTTTGCAAGCTAACTATGAATTGCGATCGCAACAGATCCAACAAGGTGAAGAAAAGATCAAGCAATTAAAGGATCAGTTAGCAAATGCTCAAGATCAGACAACAAAAGCGCAGTTACAACAACAGATCACGCAACAAGAAGCTCATAATCAACAAATGCTAAACCAGCAGTTGCAATTTGGCAATGAAATGAACATGGCGATCGCTAATGGTTCTAAACTGACATTTGATACCTGGTCAAACGGGTTGAAGAGCATGTCAAATGTTACTGCTGAGCAATTGCAAGCGATGTACCTGTCATTTGTTCAAATGAATAATGATACAGGACAACAAATGCAAGCTTTTGCTTTGATGTTGCAACAGAGTGGTACACAAGGTGTTAATAATTTAGTTCAAGCATTATCAACGGGTAAAGCCTCAACTGCCGAAATTTCGGCTGCGATTGCTAAAGATGGGACTGATGGCCTTAACACTTTACCGCCTGGTATGTTTGCAAAAGGCGATGAAGGTAAGAATAAATTCATCGAAGCATTAAAAGCTGGCGACTTCAAAGGGGCTGGTAAATATCTAGCTACACAATCAAGCGAAGGAGCTAAAGACGGTTCTAAGCATTCAAGCGCTGGCAAAGAAAATGCTGATAACTATAATAAAGGGTTGCAGCAGAAGAAATCAGAAGCGAAAGATGCAGGTACGCAGTTAGCTGAAAGTTCGGTCAAAGGGACTCAAAGCAAGAAATCGAGCATGAAAGACGCTGGTGACACATTAGGCTATCACGCTGCTAAGGGTGTCAGTGGACGTAAGGGCGATACTAAAGACGCAGGCGATACTTTGGGATATCATGCTGCAAGAGGCGTCGCTAGTCGTAAAGGTGATGTCAGAGATGCGGGCGACACCCTAGGCTATCATGCGGCTGCTGGTGTTCGTGGACGTGTTGGGGATATGCGCTCAGCAGGATCGCAATTAGCTGCAGGTGTTGCTTCGGGTATCAGTTCTAATACTGGTGCAGCAGTCAGCGCTATGGCTAGTTTAGTAGCAAGCGTTAATGCAGAAGCCAAAAAAGTAGCGAAGATCCATTCTCCATCGAGATTGATGCGTGATGAAGTTGGTAAGTTTTTGAGCTTAGGTGTTGCTGTTGGGATCACAGAAAATGAAGATGTCGCTGCAAAAGCGATGGGTAATATGATCTCAAATATCCGCTCTAAAGTGAATGATTTTAAGATCTTGATGCCAGACACGCTAACAGATAGCACAGTAACGATGAATAGTACGAGTGAGCTGAAATTAAGCTCGTTTGATACGACTAACGATCTTTTGCGCAGAATTTTAAATCGGGATCAAGTTGTCGTTTTAGATACTGGCGAAGTCGTAGGACATACGAAGGATCTATTTAACACAGCTTTTGGTGAAGACATTCAAAACAAGTCGAGGTGGTCATAATGGGATATGAATTTACAGATACTCAACCAACAGTCATGGAAAATCAAGAAAAATTGATCACAGAAGGGCTTGTTTTTGGTGAGTTCGATTCAAGAGAGTTAGGATGGTGGTTGCTAGAGCGTGATGCACCATCACCTAGCGAGAAAGTGATCGTTGAGACTTTGCCTTATATGCAAGGTAATTATGATTTTTCTGTTCTAAATGATGAGCGTTATTTTGATAATCGTGTGATCACGTACAAATTTAAGGTAGTTTCTAATCCTTATGCTGATCGCAAAATGATCGAGCATGATATAAAGCGCCTGCTAGTGCCAACAAAAATAGACAATCTATATGATACTCATGACGAAGCTTATTTTTGGCGTGGTAAATTTCAATCTGTGACAGTTTCAGATGACAACAAGTATCAAACACTAGTAGCGACTATCTCTTTTAATTGTTATCCTTTTGCTTTTTCAAAAAACTACGAAGGATCTGATATTTGGGATGACGTAGAATTTGAGCATTGGGTATTTCAAGAAGTCAAATTTGATGTTTTTGAGACTCAAAAGATAGTCTTGATCAACATAGGATCGCGAGCAGCAACATGCAAGGTCGAAGTTACAGGAAATGTTTGGGTCAGAGGCGAAGGTATCGATCTACAACTCAATCAGAGCAATGCCTTCAATACTGAGATAGTACTAAAACGCTTCGAAAATTATTTTGAGCTTGCGGGTGAAGGAACCATCTATTTCAAATTTAGACGTGAGGAGATGATATGATGTATCGCATTATCGCTTATGATGAGCCAACTGACAAAAATGGATATATCATTCATGATCCGCGAATTGGAAGGCATGTATCAAGTGGCAAGCTGACTTTGAAAGAAAGCGAGATAGACGATCTTACTTTGAAGGTGAACCCAGCCAACAAGTTGTTCAATAACGTCAGACCAATGCACACACACGTTGAAGTATATAACGACAATGAGCTTATCTTTCGTGGCCGAGCTTTGAAACCCACTAGATCAATGGAAAATAGTGGGATGTTCATGCAAGAATATGTGTTTGAATCGATCGAAAGCTATCTTTTAGATAGTATTCAGCGCTTTGCTGAGGTTCATAACACAACACCAGCAGATTTTTTAAAATGCTGATCAGAGTTCATAACGCAACCGTGCCAGACTGGAAAAAATTTGAAGTTCGAAAGATCGATGTTACTAATTCTACTGATAACGTTTATAGATTTGTTGACTATGTAAATACTAGAGATACGATCAAAGAAAAGCTTTTGACAAGGTTAGGTGGCTTCTTGCGTGTCGAATACTTGAATGGAAAAAATTACATTGATTATGTAGTTGATCCAGGCAAAGATCACATAAATGATACACCTATTAAGATCGGTAAGAACTTGAAGAGCGCTAGTGTTATCATGGATCCAACAAAAGTGATAACGCGCTTAATTCCTTTGGGGGCGCAGATTGAAGCACAAAATAACGAAACTACAACCACTGGAGCAAGACCCAGAGTAACTATATCAGATGTCAATGGTGGACGAGACTATCTTGATATTCCTGAGCTCCAAAAAGAATTTGGAGTGATCAATGGTACGCAAACTTGGGACGATGTACATGAGCCTCAAAACTTGCTCAGAAAGGCAAAAGAGTGGATCGCTTCACAATCTGCTACAAATACCCAATGGACGATATCGGCTTTAGAATTACCAGAATATGCAAGCTTCAGGGTATCTGATCGCTATATGTTCATTAATCCTAGCTTGATTGAATCGCAATTGCTAAGAGTCACACAAAAACAGATAGATCTAGCTAAACCACACGAATCCAATCTAACTATTGCAGAGAAGCCGTTTGACTTGACTAGTTATCAAGCTCAAATCCAAAAATCTTTGCGAAGTGTGACAGATCTTAAAAAGTTTATTGTGTCTCAAGAAGAAGTCTTGAGCGATTGGAATAGCAAATATAATTCATCTCAACAAAAAATCGAGGATCTGCAGGAGGCAATCAAAGAACTAGAAAACAAGTTCAATGGACAAACACCACAACCACAGCACATCGGAAAAATCATTGATGTGTCAGAATGGCAAGGTGTGATCGATTGGAATAGTGTTGTCAGAGATGACGTGACTTTGAGCATCATCAGAATTCAAGATGGATCATCGCACCAAGATTTGAAGTACATGGAGAACTTGCAAAAATGTATCTCTGCTGGTGGTAAATATGCAGTGTATGCTTATTTTCGTGGCACATCGACAGCAGATGCACAACAAGAAGCTAGAGACTTCTTTGAGCGCACACAGCGGGTTGTTGCTAACAAGCAGCAACCTGTTTTTTATGCAATCGATGTTGAAAGCACTGAAATGGGTGGCAATGTGTCTCAGATGCGAGCCGGGATCGAAGCGTTTATGTCTCAATTGAATGCTTTAGGTGTACCGGACAACAAAATAGTGCTATATATAGCAAACCATCTGTATGATAGTTTTAACTTGAATACGGCGAGAGCTGGTGCAATCTGGATTCCAAGTTACGGACAAAATGATGGTTCTATCGACAATAGTACGAAGCCTACACATCCTTATGATCTGTGGCAATACACAAGTAAAGGTCGAGTGTCTGGGATCACTGGTAACGTTGATATGAACACAGAACCTAGTGATAAATTTAAGGCTTATCTTAACTGAAAGGAAGTGAGAAAGTGACTTATCGAGATAACACACCGATCACACAAGAAGATTTAAAAAAGCTTCAACGTGATATTTCGGTGGGCGATGTTGAGAAAGTGGCTCAAATAGTGGCCACTTGGCTGCGTGAAAAAATGTACAGCAAGGACGTACGCGAGACGTTAGCTCAATGGGCGATCTATACAGCGCGTATCGCACAGTATCTTATCAATGACGAGCAAGAATTTAAGCGTCTAATGAATGACTTAAAAATCGAGTTAGTCAATCGACAAGAGCAGGTGGAAAATCGTCAAGTAGATGTAGAAAAACAATTCTTGCAAGTGATTGCCAACGCGACTGCTGATAGTGAAGTTATTTTGGCACGCAACTCGAATAGGTATGGTACCTACACAACACTTGATAATAGGTTGGAATACATTGAAAGCTTGCTAGCGTCATACGTTCCTGCTGGTTTTACGATTACATTAAAACACAATCAAAATCGAAACCCGATAGTAAGTATTTTGTATTACGAATACGCTATCGGGACGGAGCCTAACGGATTAGGCAGTGGCCCAAGTGGGTCTTTTGGTGGAACGAATTTTACCAGCGTAGCGCCACAAGTTGACTATCCAGATTTGAATACTGTGGTAATCCATCTGCCAACTGTATATTCAATGCACGGTACAGTCGAGTATAAACACGGCTACTGGTATCTTATCGATGGCTACAAGACGTTACGTATCGATCTAGGAGACGTTGACGATCAACGAGCATTGGCTGGCAACGGCCAGCATCAAGTATCGACTGACTCAGTTGAACCACCGCAAACGAATCCACAACCAACCACAGTGACAGCACCACGTAATTTGCGCGCAACACGGATCAATGACGAAACAGAAAGACTTGATCGGAATGAATAATAAAGGAGGTTGATAGTTTATGGCTATCTCGTTAGAAACGATCGTGACTGGTATGAATGGTGGACCAGAGGCGATCCAACAAAATTTCAATAAGGTCAAAGCTGAACTTGAACGCATGAACGGTAGTGTAGTAGAAATTCCAAAAGAACAGTTTACAGCGCTCAATGGTTTTAATGTTGATAGTAATAATTGCAGGGGTCTCATCTTCAAATTCGATAGTTTTGCGATCATCTATTTTCAAAGTTATATCGGAAATGTCACGTCGAAAGGTTGGACGTTTAAAGAAGCTGTATCTATTCCAAAATCATATTTAGGCGGTTTTACGAAGTTTGCCTCTTTTGGAGTTGGTAGACGTATCTCTGACGATGCAAAACAATTCGATGTTGATTTTAAACCAGACAAAGCAGTTGCTACCATCTACACTCGTGGTAGTGAGTGGAATAATGGCGGAATGGATATTAAATTTGCAGGTATCTTATACAACTAGAGAGGATGTGGAAGTTAGATGTTGATTTATTATTTTGATGATACTAAGCGCTTTGCGTATACTGATGTGATCGCTGACGGGACACCAGTACCAGAAAATGCAACAACGATCGCACCAGTGAACACTGACGGCACTGGTATGTATGCACCTACGTGGAACGGGACGGAGTGGGTGCCGATGACTAAAGAAGAATTTCAAGAAAAGTATGAGCAACAGCAAAAGCCAGACGATGTTCCAGCAATCACAGAAAGTCAAAAGCAAGAAGCACAATATATGCTTGAACTAGCGAAGATGAAAGCAAATATCGCTGCAAACTCAAAAACGATTGCTGTGCTAACTAAACAATTGGCTCAAACTGCTTTGAACAATAAGGGGGTACAATAACATGTTATTTGATTACAACACAGTGAAATTATATTTTGATTTAGGGCTATTTACTAAGCAAGATGTAAAAGATTTTGTAACAGTAGGCTTTTTCGCTCAATCAGATTATGACAAGATGTTTACGGGACGGATCAATTGAACTCTGATTTTTCGGCGTTTGATGGCTACAAAGCCATCTACTTACAATAAATTTATAGCAGTGGTGGGCGGGCGGTAAGAAGGGATAAAAATGTTAAAAAATATCAAAAAGAATAGATTTTGGCTATTGAAGGCGCTGGAGACTTATTCTCTAGCGCTTTTCTTTATCGTTAAGCGATCGACCGGGATTTTTGACTGGGATCATAGCCCACTTTCAGTTTTAGATGACCCACCTTTTATTTTCGCCTTAGCTGTAGTTGGCACGATCGCGATCGTGTATGCGCTGTGGGATATCAAGTATTTGTACTACAAGCAGATTATGACGAGTACGTTAACATTTGTGTGGCTAGCCTTTTTCTTGTCATTTTGTACGAATGACGCTTTGCGAGAAGTGTATTTAAGTTTCC
>OLSD01001196.1_pt1 | contig 22488 bp, 28 predicted proteins | sample 1672211 | NCBI WGS metagenome assembly OLSD01 (sample SAMEA3136659, study PRJEB25190) | human gut metagenome | reverse complement strand
TCTCCTCTGTGGTGGCGGGGATCTCCGTGGACAGCGCCTTGATGGAATCCGACATCGCCGACAACTCCTCGTCGGTTAGATCGGTTGTTTTTGCGACGCCGGTGATGGCGCTCTCAAAGTCCATCGACGCCTGTCCGCAACTGGCGAAGTAGTCGTAAATTTCCTTCAGAGCGGCGGCGACACCTGCGGCCACAATAGCCTCGTGCACTTTGTTCAACGCTTGTTCGGCCTTACTGCCAAAGGTGACAGCTTTATCGGCTGCCTCCTCCTGCTTTTGCTTCAGCGTGTCAATTTCGCCAGAAAGTCGCTCTGAGCTGTTAGTAAGGTCATCCGTGTCTACACCGGCCTCATGCAGCGATTCACCTAGCTCGTTCAACCTTGCGGTCTGTTTTTCCAGCGAGGCAGATGTTTTGTCGATCTGTAGCTGTTTCGACAGCAACTTATTCTCCAAGTCGGATGAATAAGTTCCAGTCTCAGAGATTTCCTTCTGGATATTGTCATACTGTTGCTGCAGCACTTCCAGCTTTTTCTTCGTGCCATCAACAGCAGCCTGCTGTTTCTGGTAGGCAGAAATATCGGCTTGTGTTCGGCCAAGCGCCTGAATCTCCTTTTGCATTGTGGAAATCTCACTCTGCGCCATACGGAAGGTTCTAGCGAATTCGCCGTTCATTTGCGCGCCAAGGCGAAATAGCATCTCATATTCTTTGCGATTGGCCATGTTCTCACATCCTTCTTACTTCTGCTGTTTCTTCTGGGCCTCGGCCGTTTCCTGCACCATGCTATTGCTTTCCTGAATCCACGCCGCCAAAGAGCGAAAGTTGAGGGAAAGCCAGTATGGAATGGGGGTGTTATAATTGCGCGACAGCGTCATGCACTGCCGCCGGAGCCATGATCCGCCGTCGCCAGTTACTGCTCCGTGCTCAGCAAAAAAGAACGCGCTGCACTCCGAATGCGGTTGTAGTCGGAAATCGGCAACGCGCGGAGCAGATCCTGCCCAACGGGAATGGTGCATGCTTTGGCAGCCATGCGTACCAGGTATTCGCCGCTGAATGCGGGGCTGACAATGAATTTGCCCATGGCCTGCAGTTCGGCTTCAATGGCCAGCGAATCTTCGCCGGTAAGAGCATCCCAGTTAAACGCCAGCTCCGTATAACTCTGGCCATCATACTCAAAAGGCTTTTTGAACTTGAGAGCATACGCAGCCGGGGTCTCTTCCTTCACAGAAAAAATATCACTCATGAGAATTCTCCTTTTTAAACTTCAAAATACTCCCCGGCGCATTGCGTCCGGGGAGTGTAGTAAGTAGTAAATGATTACTTGCCGAGAGCTTTGCGAACATCGGCCAGATAATCGACACCATTGATAATGCAAATGCTATTCATGGGATCAATCTCGCGGATCTTCTGGCCGTCCACATAGGTAGCCCAATAGCGCACGGCGTATTCGCCGGAAGCATCAGCAGCAGAAGCAGGGGCAAGCGTACCGCCGCCGTCCTTCTTGGGCAGCACTACAAGAACGTGTTTGACACTCTGTGCTGCGACCTTACCGGCAACGGTGTCCTCGACCTGATTCGCAACACGGATGTCGAGGTTGTGGCGCCGAGGCTCGGACAGCTTCAGCGCAGCGGTGGTAGTCGTGCGGAAGTTGATCGTGCAGGTCATGGCCTCAAAGTGGCCAGGGATGATGGCTTCGATGTTACCAGCGATGCCCGCTCCGGAAATCTGCTGAGACAGTGCGGTCAGATCGGGCAGCTGCACAGAGGCAATACCCATAAATTCGGTTTTATCTTCGTACACAGCGAAGTTGATAACGGTTTCCTGAATCTTCACGGGATTCTCCTCCTTCACATCTGCATAGCCGCGGAAACGTAGCTAGAATCGTACTCCAGAGTGACGTCGATTTCCTGTGCCGGGCTGGGAGATGCAATGTAGATATGCACCTTGATGATGCCGGCGAGCAGATTTTCAACTGTGTTCTCGTCGGCAGGGGCTTCGACGCGCGCGCCGTACAGATAACCGGCACCAACCAGCCCATTGAGCCAGATGTTGGCGGCATCAACCACAGTATCAATCAGCCGACGGCTGACCGGAGCATCCAAATAGGCCCAGAATGTGCGCACCAGTGTGTTTCCAACCCAGTCGAACACGCGAGCGCAGGGAATGAAATACTCCTCTGTTGCTTTACTGTTGGGATAGCAGGCCGTATAGTTACCCCACACGACCAGACTGCCGAGGATGGCAAGGCCGGTCACAACGCCCTGTGCGTTCAGCTTGTTCGCCTGCGGCTGCGAGAGCAGCACTTCCGTGTCGTCCTTAAGGACCATTGCATCGCAGGCCATCGCTTTGCTGGACGGGCTTTCATACGGGCAGCCGTCGTTCCCGCTATCCGTCTGCGCCATCACGCCAGCCAGATGGGTGGACATATGGTACTTGCGGCCATCCTTCATCACCATGGGCCAGCAGACGATCTCGTTCTTGTCCACGAGATTCGCCTGCTTATAGGTGATTGCATTGTCCAGCGTGGTAGCCCCGGTGGAATCTGCGGCGATGTCTACCAGCGCCTTTGCATGGAACATTCCGTTGATGCCGCTTGCCTTGAGCGCCATTGCTGCAGCAACAGCGCTGTCGCCAGAGTAGCCAGGAGAGCACAGCAGGTCAGGAGCGTGACCGGTTGCAGACATACACAGCTCTGTGTTCTCCAGTCCTGCCGCAACCTTTGCAGCGGTAAGCTGCGTCGGAGCGACCTTGTTGTATGCCACGGACAGCGAGGTCGCATCGTAGCACGCGCCATCTTCGAGCACCTCGATAATAAGCTTGCCATCTACGTAGTAGGCCTCATAGTCCGTGCCGGCAACATAGGCCGCGCCAGTGCCGCCGGATGCCTTGACGGTCAAGCCACTATCCTTAATGGCTTCGCCGGGGAGCACGACCTGATGGTCGGTTACGTCCTTGTCAGCCGCAGTGACGGCAGTTTTCATAGTTGCAGGGTCAAACAGGTTGCAGAATACAACCGGCTTGCAGCCGTAGAGCTTGAAATATGCATAAGCGAATTCGCTGAGGTTGAAGCTGTCCCAGTCATCAGAGTAACCAAGCTTCGCTTCAACGTCCTCCCAGCTCTCGCACAGCACCGGGACGCCGGTTTTTGCCGGCGCAGATGCCATATGCACCGGTGCAGCGCCGATTACAAACGGGATTCCGCTCTCAGCGGCAGTGGGGATGCTGGTACTCGGCTCCCCACGGCCTACGTAAATGCCGTGATTTACCACGTTTTATCCTCCTTCATTTTTGCCAGCAGTGCTCTGCGTCTTTGCGCGAGCAGACTGCCGGGAGTATTAACTTTGATACGGGCCTCGGCCAACATGTCTCCGGAGACAATCAAATCGGCAATTTCGGCATACCGTTCAACCGCGCTACGCACTGCATCGCTTTTGATAACGTCTCGCTTATTGCCCTCGAAGATTGACCCGTGCTGGATTACGCCGCGCACGCTTGGTCCAATGTACGCACAAAATGCGTCTGTGTTTTTATCCTTGGCTCTTACAGCCATTCACGCCACTTCCTTTCAACAGATGGCATTTTCCATGTTGTGGACATTTCTCCAGCAAAATAAGGGGCCGTGTTTTCGGGATAGACCAGTGTCTCCACGCCGGCCGTCAGGTCCAGTTCGTACTGATCGCCTATCACAACATCTTGCAACAGCCGAATGCGCAAACGTTCCATCAGGTTAAGCAGGTTCAACGCGCCTACCTGTTCATCGTCGCAGCACACGCAGAATATGGAGCGAACAACGGCAATCCCGGACTCTAATTGTCCAGATAGCTGTACGTCTTTGCTGGTGACGACCTGGTGGATGATATACGGTGCCTTTTTGAACGCCGATGTGCTATCCGGCAACCGCATCTTGTATACGGTGGCCGGGCGGTCCGCGGCGATGGAATCACCTTTTTGCACGCGTACAGGAAGCAGCAGGTCCTTTACCGCATCGTCCGTAACCGCTTTGAGCTGCTCTAACAGATTTACAAGTGTCATAGTCTCACCTCCAACCGTTCAGTATGGCGGCGACTTCGTGGTCAAGACGTTCGTCGAACTTCTGCATCGCACCGTTCACAAGTGATTCCTGCACTTCTTCTTTCCCAAGCATCTGCGGGACGGAGCTGCCCATGATTTCCTTGATGGCATCGCTCCCATTGGCCGTCATTCCTCCGGTTCGCTCAAATATTCCGGTGTGACCAGATTTCATTTGAGCAACAAAACCGTTATCAAAGCGCACGGGAGACGTGCTCGCAAGCTGATGGCTGGCGGCGCTGACGCCGGGATAGGAGCGACGCCAGCGCCCTTGGATTACCACCGCAACTTGGCCGGACTTGTCTGGTGTTGGCTGTTGCGGTGTTGTTCCGCTATATCGGTATAACGGGATTTTGCAGCCAGAGAACAGCACATGTGCCGATACACCTTCGCCAGGATGATAGGCATACTTAGTCCTGATGGTTTGCTCAGATCGCAATGCCCCGTCAGAAATCGCATAGACCTTGCGGATTTCCCTAGAACTGTTCGTGCGAAGGTGTGACACCGCGCGGGTCATTGCCGATTTAACAGCGCGGGTCATCCCGTCCGGAATTCCGGCCAGCAGTTTTTCCGCTCGTTCCAGCGTTATATTGTTGCCAACCTGTTCTACGCGAATCAGGCTCATTCGTCCATCGCCTCCAGCTCAACGCGCAGCATGCCTAGCTCACACACAGAGGCGGCGATGTAGAATTCGCGGAAGAAGCCACCGCCGCCCTCCTGATCATTGATTTTGATGCGCTGGCCTTTTTCTGGCTGGTTGCCACCGAGCGACCGAATAGAGCAATGTAGGATGGATGACACAAGGTATAGTCCTTGAACATGGTCGGACACCAGTTGACGCCGATCCTGTTCCTTTATCCCAGACAGAACAATTGGCACATCCGAATAAGTGACGCCGTCATAAATGACTGTGCGCTTGTCCCCATACTCATTGAGATTCAGAAACACTCGGTCGTTATCTGCCAACGCCATGTTCTTAAACCGGCTCATACCACCGGTGGCTCCGCGCTGAGCGTAGGCGGCGCGTCATTGCCAGGCACAACCGGCTTCGAAATGATTGCGTCAATAAGCTGCGCCTTAGTCTTGAGCTTGCCGGTACTGATACCCATGTCCTCCGCCAGAGCGCGGAGCCTGTCGCAGGTCAGCGCCGAGAGCTGTTCGGGAGCGAGATAACCCGCTTCCGCTCCGTTACCGAGCGCGGCGGAGCCGTTGCCTGTCTGATCATCGTCCGAGCCCGCAGGCGGCGTTGCAACGTCCTCTGCGTGCTCCTCCGGTACAAAGACGGCAACCTTCTGCGCGACAAGGCGTTCCTCCACCTCCGGTGTGGCTTCAAAGCAGCCGTCAACGGGGGTATAGATGCGCTTGCCGATGCGAGTGGAGCCGGAAATCATTCTGATCATGTTCCGCTCCTTTCTCAGCCGAGGACCTTCTTCGCCACGCGCCACGGGTTGATGCGGTTGGGGACGAACAGAGGGCGGCAGGAAAGCTGCGTCTCGCGGGCGGGCGGACGGATGGTGAAGATGTGCTGCGGGACGCGCTTATTGGCATAGGTGTGGAAGTGGCCGTCGTTCTCCATCTGCGTCACGGCACCGTACAGGCCGCGGCCCACGTTGGGCGCAATGGCGATGACCGTACCGGCAGGCACATAGGCAGTGTCACGGCCGTTCTCGTCCTCATAGGTGCCGTCGGAAACGAGGATGGGCAGCACGCGGCCCTTGAAGTTGAACGAGCCGATCTGATAGACGAACTCGGTCAGCTCAGACGGGTCGATGCGGCCCAGCTCCACGCGGCGGTTATCCAGCATGGCGAGCACCCATCCGTCCTCCATGAGGAAGTCGCCCACATCCTGTGCAACAAGGATCTCACGAACAGGACGGCCACTCTGGGTCAGCTGGTGGATCATGGTGCAGATGTCGTCATACCAGTTGCCGGGCGTCCAGGTACCGTTGGCATAGGTGCTGTGCGCCCACGTCGCGGACGGGGTGAACAGCGCGGGGTTGTTCGTGCCGTCGTAGAACTGCACGCCGATGTCCTCGTAAACATCCGCGCGGTCGGTACGGTGGCGCATGGTCGTGCCGTTGTTCAGAATGGTCTGCACCGCCAGCAGCTCCTCGCTGCGGGAAATGCGGGCAGACAGCTCCGCGAGGTCATGCACAAGGAAGTGGCGCTCGCGCTCTGCGGGGGTAGCCGTGGAGAGCAGCGATTCGCCGAAGCCGCGGCTCTGCAGCTGGTCCAGCGTCAGGGGCATTGCCACGGCAATGTTGGCCGGTTCCAGCTCAGCCGTGCTGAAACCGTCACGAGTGCCGGGAATGGAGCCGATGCGCGGCAGTACGAAGGGCGCGCGCTTCTGCTTTTCCTCCTTGTAGTCCGCAAGGACGCGGGAGGTGCCGAAGACGTCCATCGCGTCATCCGTGGGAAAGTAGCGGCTCTTGAAGAAAGACTGCTCCAGCGGGATTTCGCGCACCGCTGCGAGCATGAAATAAGTGCTGTAGATGTCCATAAAGTTCCTCCTTACATCATGTCGGTGAGGATGATGTCATACTTGCGCATGGTATCCTCATCGGCAGCGCTCAGGGTGTAGCCGGACTTGACAATCACGGCCGCGCGGTTGAAATTGCCGCAGCGGTAAGCGACAGCCACCGCGTCGGCAGTCTTGCCGACGGTCACATCGTCCGCAAGGATGCAGTGCGGGGTCAGTTCCTCGGCGGCCACGGGGCTGCCGTCGGTCACGGCGGCCTGCGCGGTCGTGCCGAGAATGACGCACTTACCATCGCGGCTGGACATTGCGAGGATCGTGCCGCGCTTATAGGTCGTCTCGGCGCTGCCCTCCTTACGGATCGTGATGCCGAAGGTTTCCGCCGCGGGGGTCAGCTTGGCAATCAGGTTGTCCACCGTGCAGCTGCCGATAGGTCTTACGAGATTCTTGTTCACTTACTTACCCTCCTTCCGCTTCAGGAAGGCTGCGACCGCAGCCTTGGCCTGCGCTTCGATGTCGTCCTTGCCGTCCGCGTCGCCCTTGCCGTCATCGGCGCCGGGGGCGGCAGGCACGCCGGACGCGCCGCTGTCCTTGGCGTCGCCGTCCGCGTCGGCGAGGAATTTGCTGCCCTGCTTGGCTGCCTTCTGCGCGGCGCGGTAGGCAAGCTCCTGTGCGGTGCACTTCTTGTCACCGTACTTGGCCTCCTGCACCAGCTCTTCCGAAAACAGAGCGGACACCTCGTCGATCTCCTGCATACGGCGCTCCTCAGCCTGCACCGCTTCGGTGACGGCGGCGTTGGTATCAACGGCTGCGCGCGCATCCGCTTCTACCTCAGCAACCAGTTCCGGGTACTTTGCCCGGAGTTCTTCCTTGGTCATAGAGTTGTTTCCTCCTTTTTCACCGCCTGTGACCACAGGCTGATCTATCGCAGCCGACGCTTCCGCGCCGGGTGTGACCGTGGGGATATTGTCCGGCAGCACCATGCCGGGGCAGAGGTGCATCTTGCGGCCGCGCACAAACAGGCAGCGGCCATCCGCGCTGGCGGCGATGTCCAGCGGCTCGGCGTCCTCAATGACTTCGTCGGCAAAGCCCTTTTCCACGGCTTCGCGACCGGTCATATAGGTTTCGTCGCTCATCATGCGGCTGATGACCGTATCGCTCATGCCGCTTTTGCGCTTGTAGATGCTCACCATCGCCTTGTCGTAGCTGTCCATGCCCTCGGCAGCCTTGCGCATATCGTCGGCATTGTAGCCGCCGTAAAGGAACGACCATCCCTTGTGGATCATCACAAGGGAGGACGGATTCACCTTGACCGTGTCGCAAGCGCACATGATGACGCTGCCGGCACTCATGGCTACGCCGTCCACAATGCAGGTGAGCTGCATACCAGCCGCTGCCAGCTCGCGGAGCCGGTTGTGGATCACGATGCCAACCACCGCATCGCCGCCGTAGCTGTTCAGGCGGATGGTCGCGTCCTTGCAGCCCTTGATCGCGTCCAGATCACGCAGGAATTCGTCCTGCGCAATGTAGTTGCCCTCCAACTTTTCGCCCGTCCACCAGTCCGTCGGCCACGTCTCCACTACGTCGCCGTACATCTGCACTTCGGCCGAAACGCCGTCAGAGCTGGACAGGGCATAGCATTTTTTCTTGATATTGATGCCTTTCACATTCGATTCCTCTCTTTCCAGATTGCGCTTGAAGGGATATACGGGGCGTTCAGCCATTCCCGGATGCCTGCGCAACAATCATCGTTGCAACGGCGCTCACGATCGCGTGGACAGTAAGCGCAGCTATCGCATAGGTAGTTCCAAATAGCGTTTGCCATCTTCCATACCCCAAGCCCAAGTAGATGCTCGTAATTAGTCTGCTGCAACGTTATCACCGCCGTCCCCGTCCTCGTCATCATCTCCGCCGACATCGTCGAGCGGGCGGGCCTGATGCGTTGGGCTTCCGGCAGCGACAAGCAGTTCGTTTTCAGCCTTGAGCTGTTCCACATTCTCCTGCCAGTCGCCGCCGCCCAACTCACGGGTAATCTGTTCATGGGTCTTAATGCCGCAATTAGTCAGCATAATCGCAGCTTCGGCTTCCTTCTTAGGGTCAAGCTGCCCCTGCACAGGGCCAATCCACCGCGCCCCGCTCCATGCAGCGCGCAGCAGCGGGTCGTCAAAAAAGCCAGGGGCCTTGATACGCCCACGGGCAACTGCCTCCGCCAGCCAGATTTCATAAATTGGCTGGCAAAATCCATCCACGAACCACACGCGACGCATTTTGAACGCCTCCCACGCTTCCAGAAGCGCGCCGCGACTTGCGGAATAGCTGGAATTGAACTCCTTGATCAACACGTCGTAGGGAAGCTCCAGCGCCGAGCCGACGATGCGGCAGATCGTTTTAACGAAGGTTTCAAAGCCGGCCGTCGGTACATTCGGATTGCCGAACTGTACCTTCTCACCGGGCGCAAGGTGCGTTACCGTGCCAGGTCCCATCTGGTACTCGTTTTCACCGCTGGCAAACTCGCCGGGGTTCGCATCCGGTATGCCGTCGATGTTGCTGCCTCCGACCTCATTCACGGGAATCTGTGACGGGTCGGTTTCCGTCTCAATCCACGCCGTGAAAAAACTCTGCACCAGCGCAGCCATCAGCTCAGCTTCCGTGTAGCGCCGGAGCTGCAAAAGCGGCTCAATGACCTGCGCCAGATACGGCACACCACGGTACTGGTCGGGCCGCTCGCTGTCCATGATATGCAGGATGTTCGGCAGGCCGGTGCGCTCGCCGTAGGCAAGCACGCGCGTCCATTCGCGCTTTTCTTCCAGCGCGTCAGCCTGCGGATAGCTGTTGCAGATGTGATAGGCCACCACGCGGCCGTCGCTGTCCACCTCCACGCCGTCATAGACCTTATGGCCCGCACCAGGCTTTCCGGCGGGGATCTTCCCGTTAGTCAGGCGCATCATGGAATAGCCGCCGAATTCATCCGGCGTGCTCACGCGGTCGGCTTCGATCAGATGGATGCGCAGGGAATATGGATTTAGCAGCGTGGGGGTGTAATGCTTTACAAGCGGGAACACATCGCCGGAGAGTAGCCACGACTTCAAGGCCAACTGCTGCAAGCCCGCAAAATTGTTCAATCCCAGCGCGTCACAGTTACGCGCCTTGTTTGCCCACAGCGCAAATTCCGCTTCCGACTTCCGTTGCCACGCCTTTGCTGCCTCCGGCGACAGGCCCAGCAGGTCACGGCCGATGGTCGATTTCAGCGTTAATCCCGTGCCGACGATTTTGGTGCGGTTGGTATTGATAGCCGAAGTCGCCACTGGCGCGGCCATATACAGCATCCTCGACCGCTGGCGGAGCGTTGTGCCGTTGCGGTTGATGTCCTCGTTGGGCGATCCGCTGTCGGGAATAAAGCCCTTGAGCGCTCGCCGCGTCATACTAGCCCCGGCTTCGCTGTACCCTCTAGCCTGCACATTGCTGCGCCGGGCATTCTTCGTTTTGCTCAATGCGTCCGCCTCCTATAGATGAGAATAAACACAGCAGGAACGCACTGTCTCGCATTCCTGCTGTGTCGATATTGCACGCGTGCGTTTTTTGGGGAAAGTGCATGTGGTTTATGGCCGTGCCGCCCGGCGGTAAAAGGAACAAAGTCCGTCGAACGTCGCGCCGCAAAAGCTCTTTCGGGCTATTTGCCTATATTATTTTCGTGGGGTCACGAAAATGGTCACCAGTCACGGGGAATTACACCGAACGCCTTGCGCGGGCGAGCGTTCGCCAGTGCCGCTTCCAGCTCGTCAATCTCGCTCTCCAACGCTTCAATTTCATTTTTCACCGCTGGGAGGTCGAATTTCGTAAGCTGACGGTCATCAATCATATAGCTTTTAACTCCGCCATCAATCAGTTCGATGTATGCCTCCCTCAGCCGAGTAAGAGCTCTCTGCCGGAACTCCAACCGTGCGCGAAGTTCTACTGTGTCTGCCATGTGGTTCACCTCACCAGTTATCATAATATCGTTCCAGTGCCGGAGCCTTTCTCTGTGCGTGGCGTCTCGGTACGGCGGTCGGTGTTGCATCTTCTGCCGCGCCGCCGCCCGAAATACGAGCAGATTCCGCAGCCTTGATGTTCCGCGCAATCTTGTCAAGATCCTTTGGCAGCGCTTTGAATGCCGCCATAGCATAGTTGCGGCAATCCAACGCCTCGTTGCGCTCGTGCCCAGGTATCTTTTCCCACACCCACGGCTGCCGCTTGTTGGTCTTGTATACCAGCCGTTCCGAAAGAAGTCCTGCGAAATAGGCGCTTCCATAATCGTCGCGGAGTGGGAAGTGGCAGTATTTCTGCCCGGGCGTCTGCACAGCCAGATTGTCCATGATGATTTGTTTGCCGGAATCGACGCCGATCTGATACTGCCAGCAGTAACCGATGATCACCTGATTCACCACAATCTTCATCTGCTTCGGCGGGGCTGTGTAGGGGCGGTCAGGCCCCGGCATACCCTTGATGCAGAAAACGTGCTTGCCGATACGTTGACGGCAGTGCATACGCACGTCCTGCGTAAAATGACCGCCTTCGTCGACAAACGACATGGATATTTTCAAACCGATGCCGTTTTCAAAGTGGAGCACACGTTCGAAAACCATCTCGTCCAGCTTGTCCCATGTGACATCATCGTCGGGGCGGCCCATGATAACCCCCTTTTCAATGCCCCACGTCTCGCCAAAATTGCCGTGCCCCACGATCTCATACTCCATGCGGTCATCCTGCGTATCAACGCCGGCAGTCAGCACTAACGTTCCCTCCGGCAGCTCGGCGGGGTATTCCTCGCGCCGCGCCATCAAGCTGTCCTCGTCCTGCAAATCGCCGCGGTCTTCCCAGAGCAGCCCGAAGCAGGTATTATAGACGACCTGCATCTTTTTCGTGTTGCCGATGGCGTTCAGGTATTTGAGGATGATGGATTCCCACGTCGCCCACTGGCTGACAAAGGCGTTGAGCCAAAAAGACCGCGTCCCCTGCTGGTAAGCGTCAGTGTTCGCGGCTTCCCAGCGTGCCGGTGCGCGCTTCATCTGCAATTCGGTTGACACGCACGCGCAGCTCGGACAGACGTAATAGATATTCCGCACCTTGTAGGTCTTGTGACCGGCGATAAGGTTTTCGTCGTAGTCAAAGCGGATGTCTGTCCAGTTGATCTCATGGTATTTGCCGCAGTGCGGGCAGCAGGATTTCCAGCGCTCCATCGTGCCGGTCGAAAAGGACGCTTCAATGGCGCTGGCGTTCTTGACCGTCGGAGTCGATACCTCGCCGGATTTGGCGTTGTAGAAGGTGGTCTGACGCGCCATGGCCAACCCCCACGGGTCGCCCTCGTTGCCAGCGCTCGTCGCCCAGCGGTCGCGCTCGTCGCCCAGTACATAGCGGATGGGTTTGGATGCAAGGGCGTGGGCCTCGGTGGAGCCGCACATCGTCAGGATACCGCCGGGGTAGGTCTTTTGCAGAATGGTGTTGCCGCTGTCGCGGCTTTTGACCTCAGCTACCTTGGCGCGCAGCGTGGGGCAGTCGCGGATCATCGGCGCAATACGGAGCTTGGAATACTCCTTGGCGTCAATCGTCGTCGGATGCACAAAAAGGATGGAGCCGGGGTCCTGGTCGATGACGTAGCCGATGCAGTTATTGAGGAATTCGGACTTGCCGACCTGCGACGCAGCCACCATAACGATGTGCCGCACCTTGGGGTCTGTCCATGCGTTCATCGGCTCGCGCAGATAGGGGGTGCGCTCGGTGCGCCATGGGCCGGGCTCAGCGGCGCTCTCGGCGGACAGGCGGCGGTTCTTCTCTGCCCATTCCGTCACGGTTAGATCGTCCGGCGGCAGCATTCCGGCCATTGCCTTGGAGACAACCTTGTTCAGCCGCGCGATTGCGCTCGCGCGGTTATTCGCCATCGGCGTCACGCTCCGACCAGTCGCGCCGCTCTCTCACGCGCTCCTCATACTTCTTGGGGTCATAGTGATAGGCGGCCAGCTCACGCATGACCTTCCCGACCTCTTTGCGGATGACCTCGGAGGCTTCTGCCGGAGTGGTCGCGGCCGCGGTATCCACAGCCAGCCGTCCGGGCAGGGCGTTCAGCGCGCCGCGGATAGTGTAGACCAGATCCTCCGTCATGGCCGCGACGTCCTCCGCGCGGTGCATCGAGCCTTTCAGTTCTTCCGCTTCCAGCTTGGCAATCGTCGCCTTGGAGGTCTTGATGGTCGCATCAGCCACACGGCGGGCCTTTTCGAGCTTCCGGTCTTCCTCATCCAGCGGCTCGGCAGAAAGGAACTTGATATACCGCTGCACAGATTCAGCCAACAGGAAGCGCCCCTTGCGCACGGTCGGCAGCGTTCCGTCCTGCGCCATCTGCTGCACCCGCCGGGCTGTCACGCCCAGCACTGTGGCCAGCTCCGTGGTGCTGACCTCGGTTTCGTCGGAGAGCTTCTCCGCCTGTTCAGCCATATAGCAAGCTCCTTTCCTCGTTGTCGCGGGACTCATCGGAATTGCACCGTAGCATGCAGAACTACCTCGCAGGCTTCTGCATGAGACTTTTATCCCATTCTAATCTTATATTCCACAGGACACATCACTGCGGATAATGCGTAACGAAATGCTGAAAAAACGCCCCACTAACTACACGCTCCTCGGGGTCGGCGAGCGCGCAACAGACGGGGCGGGGGGCGTCACAGTACCTTTTGCGGTTGCAACAGCCTCAGAGGCACGCAGGCGGAATTTCTCGATGTGGGTAGTGTCGCCGCCTGCGTCGATGCGTTCCTCGTCTCCTGCGCGCTCCTGTGAGCTGGAACACGCTACGCTGCGGTCACACCCGCGTGAGGATTTGTGCTCTGCTGTATGTAGAGCCTTTGGCCATGAGGTTGATAAACTCGTCCTTGGAGAAATCGGACAGACGGAACACCTCCTCTGGACGCATACCGAGTTGCTTTCCAATCTCTTTTACGTCCTTCCCCTCGGCGAGCAGCTTCTTCACGATAGCTTTCATGGGTTCGAGCAGATGTGTGCCACGCGCGCGGTTGTGCGTTATCGTACCGTACATATCTTCGGCTGCATCTGTGTGCGCGACGATGACGACAGGCACTTTACCGCCGAGCTTCGTATGCAGCGGCTCACGCCCCGCAACGGTCCAACGGTGGAAACCATCAATGATGGTATAATCGGGGCGGACAACAATGGGCAGTGTCCAGCCGTTCGTCTCGATTGAGCGAATGAGGAGGTCCAGATTTTCTTCCGACACCTTGTTGGGATTGTAGTCATTGGGTCTGAGCTTGTCACGGTCAACCCACTGCAACGATCCAAGTGGGGCGAAGATATCAATGTCAGCCATGCGTTTCACCCCCTTCCACACGGAACTTCTTAGCGTACTCGGCATAGGCGCCATAGACGTTCTGATATATAGCGCGGAGGGTACGCAGCTTGGGGTCGCCTGCGACAAGCGCATCATGCATCTGCTTGTAGTCGCGCGGTCTGGCTATGCCGTCCACCTTGGTATAGCAGCGGCGGTATTGGCGAGCGACATGGCGAGTGGTGTCATTCGTGAAATGGCGGCCAAAGTCCTCAAAGAGCATCTTTCGGACAAGCTCTTTGTAATTGCGGTTATCGGCAGCCTCGTTTTTGCGTCGGGTGCGCGAGCTGCGCTTGTACCATTCCGTATCCCAGTAGAGCAGAGTCAGGTATGCGTTCGGCTCGCGCAGCTCTATTCTGCGCCAGAGGTCAGGATCTGTTTCGGCAACGTGCTTCAAGCCGCGCAGAGAATCACAGGCGAAGAAATTGGAGATGCGCAGGGAATGCCGATTTTCGCCCGCCTGGTAGATCCACAAATAAGCTTCGGGGATATCCAGATGGTTGTCGCGGATATACATCCACACATCATTATCGCTCCAATCATAGATCGGATAGATGGTGTTGGTGCCGGTGATGCCCTGTAAGCCAAGGTTGAGCGAACTCATATATTGCAGTCGCTGTACCGATTCTGCTGCGCGCACGCCGGTCAGCATAATGCCGTCCTTTGTGATGCGCGGAAGAAAGCTCTGATAATTCATACTGCCCGCTTCGGTCATATACGGACTGGATGTGATAGCAAAGGGAGGGGGCTTGCGCACCCACACGCTTTCTTTGCCAGGCTCCCATGTGATCCAGCTCTCGTCATTGGTGAGCTGGTTGAAGCAGGACACCTGTTTCAAGGGCAGACAATACCAGTTGAATTTTGCTCCGGCCATGAGGAATTTCTTCCGCCAGAGCTTCATCGCGTCGATGGAACAGTCATAGATCGCTTCCTCGTCGATGAAAAGGCATGTGAGCTGCCGCGCGTCAATCTCTCCACGTTGGATCAGCTTATAGACCACATCCGCCATACAGATGGAATCTTTACCGCCGGACAGGCTCAGGTAGACCTTGACGCCGTTGCCGAATACATTGCGCACCCGCAGGCGCGCAGCTTCGACGCAGCTCATGGAGCCAAGCGCTCTCTTTACAGCCATACCTTTTCACCGCACTTCGGGCAGACGACATATTTGCCGACAGGCTGCGCCGCTTCGCCGCTTGCCACGGCAGCATCAGGGGCAGGCTCCGGCTGCGCTGCGCGTTCGGCTTCGGCCTTGCGGTATATTTCAGCCGCACCGGCGATTTCCTCCTTTTTGTCCTCGCTGATCAGACCGTAGGAGGACATCATTTCGTCGATTTCCGCCTCATTCGCAACCAGCGATCGCAGTAGCTCGTCATCGAAGCCAGGCACATCCAGATCGTCGCCCAACTCCGCGATAAACTCGTCAAAGGATTTCATGTCGTCAACACCCAAATCAAAGATTCGGTTGTCGGCCAGCATAAGCTTCTTTTTCTCGTTCTCGGTCAGGCCCTCGATCACATAGCAGTCCGCCTCGGTACGCCCCATGGAGAGTAGTGTTTCATATAGGCCGTTGCCGGCAAGCATGACGTTGTTCTCGTCAATGACGATGGGGCGGATCTGGCCGAACATTTCGACCGAGCGCCGGAATTCCCTCAGCTGCTTGTCGGTGTGCATACGCACGTTTTTCTCCGGACGTTTCAGCTCGGAGAGCAGTTTTGTGACCGTCCTCATGCGCGCACCGCCTTTCGCTTCTCGGCGCAGTGCCAGACCAGCGCGGCAATGATGCCAGCGCCGACAAAATAGATACGCACCGACGCCATCAGCGTCCACATTCCCATCACGCCGAGCGGAATCAGGATGTGCCACAGTAGGACCAATCCGAGGTTAACGCACAGGCCGAGCCACCGGCCGAATGCAACATAAATGCTGTACATGGCACTCGACAGCGTAGACGTCCCAATCAGGGTAATCAACGCAGCTTTGAGCAGGCTCAGCGCAGGGGTGAATTGCGCCCACGCCAGCAGGAATGTGATTGCCATATAAATGCCGAAGAACAGGCCGCCCAGCGCAAAGGCGCGCTGCGCGTCCACCTTCTGCACGCCCTCGGCATTCTTTTCGTTGTAGTCCAGAATGCGAAAGAAGTACGGATATGTAAACGGGCCGGGCAGCAGCAGGAACGCTTTCCAGATGCCGGCTTTCACATTCTCCGGCTCGAGGCCGAGGCCTATCACATTCAGGTGTCCGCGGGAATGGATCAGCGCCGCGACTGTAACCACAACGGCCAGCGCATAGACCATGAGCCAGCCTAAGCCGTCCGTCAGGACGTTGCGGATCATGCCAAAGCGGAGCAGGATAATGAGGAAAAAGACTGCGATGGCATACGCAATCCACGTTCCTCCGGATGCGCCCAGCGCGGTATCGGCAAAGACCGCCTGCATTCCGTTCATGGATAGCCATGATTGGAAGATGCACATGACGCCGCAAGCCCACATCATAGGCTTGGAGCAGAACACTTCCCGTACCTTCGGGATTTTCAGGGCAACAAGCCCAAACAGGACGCAGGCGAACGAGTTGCCGAGTACCCAGATCAGAGACGGGATAAACCCATAGGTCTGCGTCATGGCCACACCGTTCATCAGCGATCCGATACCCGCCCATGTCGCACAGATACTCAATGCGTAGTACAGCAGGGGATTTTTTTTGAACTTTTTCTTGATAGCGACAAACATATCGCTTCCTCCTTTGTGATTGTGCCTGCCGCCGGCATCGGTGGCGATCCGATACCCGCCCAGACCAGACCTCGCGCAAAGGAGCAACGCGAGGCCACAGCCTCCTTTCTCAAAAAGAATGACGGCCATCCCTTTCGGGACGACCGTCTGGCTTATGTAAGATTTTACGAGCTTAACCTTACTCCTATGTTCGCAAAACAGCAAGTAACACGTTGCAACAGCGCGCAACAGCTTTTAAGCGCCGAGGTAGCGGTAACACACCATCTTCACCGATTCTTCCGAATTACGGCCTCCTACGACCGCTGCAACCTCTTTCCACGTCAGCCCCCGCAGGAAACGCAGCCGGAAAATCATCCGCGTCTGATCGTCATCGATGCCCTGAATAAACGGCATAATTATCGCTTCACTGGCTCGGGCCTCTTTCTCCAGAAAGCCCACACGTGCATCCATATCCACAATCTCCGCCGCAAGATCTCCAACTTTATCCTTGACACCTGTAGCGTGTGGCATGCCAGTAAGGGCGGGCGCGCCCGGGCGAGCCGAATCTCGTAAGGACTGTAGCAATTCCCGGGCTCTTGCCAGCTTCTCTATCAGCTCGAAATGTTGGTTTAGTTCTGCAAGTGTCATAATGGCTCACCCCCTGTCTGCTTTCAGATAGCGGTACCGCCCCATCGCAGTAGTGACTAGCATTATCGCACCGTCTGGTAAGTGCGTGCTTTTTCGTTATATTCCATGTCAACAGGCGCGCCACAATGGAGACATTTGTATGTAAAAGAGCATCCTGTCATATTTGTTCGATACTTAAATTGCGCTCCGCATTTGCAGTTAACATACGCCGGAACGAGATTACGCAGCGGTGTCTCTCCTTCGCAGACCGCACATCGATAGGACGAGATTGGCTGTTTTGCGCAAAAGCCGCGCAGTTCCCCACATCGTGCACACCTGATTAGCAGAAAGCCCTTGTATGTCTTCGGCCCGGTACTTTCATTCTTATCGTGAATGGTCCAAGTCTCCTTCGGCCCAAACATAGTCTCTGCTCGGCTGGGTTTTGCACGAACCTTTGTGTGAACCGGAATCGGTTCTGCCTTGCATGGCGCTGGAACGGAGGCGGTTTGTGCTACGCCGCGCCATATCGGGCGGCAATCTACGCCATTTCCAAGGCGACAGTGCCACACACTTGTTCCGCTGAATTCCTCCTTCTCTCCGTGCTTACAGTATTCGCAGTTGCCATTCAACCACAATAACGCAGAAATATCCTTCTCAGCTTTGGAAAGCGCAGCTTCAACATCTTTCAGCTCACATACAATATCGAACAGCTCGCTGTAATCGTCATGCTGAATTCTGCCGTTTTGGTTCAGTTTATTAAGGCAACTGATAAGATCGTTAATATGCTTCATTTGATTCCTCCAACATAAGTTGTCCTGCGGTATATACTTGATAAAGTGTTTTTCCAGACTTATCAGTGAGATACGGGAAAAAAACTTCATCAACGGCAATATCGCAGGATTCCACGAGCGCGAGCTGCGCCAGCACCCAGTCGCGTATATTTCTCCACGCGGTACGCTCGGCCTGATCGCGGTCGGCTTTGATTCGCTGCGCAGTGAACACCCTCAACGTCCCATCTACAGCGGCTGGGAGTCGAAAGCCCCTCATACCGGCTGCAGTTTCAATGGCGAACGTGACCGCCGTCGGCTTTCCGGATTCGTAGTCCACCATGATTTTTGTCGCACCGGCACGAGCAAGAGCGCCTTGAATCTCGCCGAGGCTCGTGTAGACGTCCACGCTACTGGTATAATTTTTAATCGCCATTTCGCTTTTCACCTCTTGGAGATTCCTCCACGTAACACCAGCTTTGAGGCGGTCGCTCTAAAAAGCATCCTGAATTTTTGCAGTCAGGGCAGTCTCTTTTTGCAAGCCCAAGATCAGCATAAAAACAGTCGCGGTTGATTTTCTTGAAATCTCGTAACTCTCGCGGCTTATCGTAGATTTTAAGGTCGGAGATGTGCCAGCCGTAAAGCGTCGCACCGTTCCCATAGTCCCACAAAGCTCCACCCGCAAGGCAACTCTGTGTTACATAATCGTCGCTGATGTCGTAGATGCCATACGGTTCTGCCGCTGGAACAAGCGTATCAACTAAATCGCAGACAAACGAGGCAATCACCTTTCCGCTCCACACATCAATCAGGCCGCTTGTCTGGGCATGCAATTTCACATACGGCAGGAGTGGCATGGCCTTTACGCTGCTGCAATAGACGTAGGCACGGAATGGCGGCTTCAACTTCGGGCATGTTTTTCGCACCTCAACAGTTTTTTCTCCGCCGACAATCTTTGCGCACCACTCCGGCCGAATACTGATAAGTATGGCCTTATTCATTGGTTATCGCCCCCCTTGCATCTCAGCGCTTCCTGGGACAACGCGATCCCAGCACGCGGCGCACAACAGGCTGCCGCTTTTTCGCCACTCCTCATGTTGATACGGACACGGTTTGTTCTCCGGCTCATATCCGTAGTCTTTCGGGCAGCCCATACACCCGCCGGCATAGTTTGTACCTACCGCGTCCGGGTGTTCTCGTGTAAGCAGCTCCCGGAATGTATACCCGGGCGCTTTTCCCCCGATCACAGCCGCCAGAAAAGCGTCCCAGTCCGCCGTGGGTACGCCAACATATTCACACCATGCACGTTCCAGCTTCGCGCCTTCCGAAGACACCCAATCCGGAAGGAACACAACGTGGTCTGCCGCCTCCATTTCGGCGAAGCAGATGCGCATATAGTCCAGCTTGGTCAATCCCTCCGGCGCCGTGGCCGGATTGATGACCGTCGCGCCCAGCTGCTCAAGCCGCGCAGCCGCTATGTCGAATTTCTCCTGATAGCTCGGATCGCCGGCAATTTTCCCTGATATGTAGATTTTCATGGTTTACTCCTTCTCCTTCAGCGACCGCTCATTTTTCCCAACTTTGAAACTCCCAACGGTATGACAGCTACCCCAATGGGGAGCGAAGCCGGTACCAGTGGCCTTGTGCGGATCTTCGGTATACTCGCAGGAAATAACCTCGCCGTTCAGCGTTACGATCTTCTTGCTGCCGGATCGTGGCTTTTTGATGTAATAGATCGGGGCGGCATCACACGGCATGGCCTTTCCGCTGGGCGTTCTAATCCAGACGATAGCTGCGCCGCAGCCCCTACAGGTGCCAGATCTCATCATTCAGCCTCCTTGCCGAACAACTCATGCGTACCGTCCTGGAGCGCCTTTTCATCATCGGACATCTCATAGCCCAACTTGACGAGCAAGGCATAGATACGGTCCAGCTTCTCGTTTTCCATATGCCGCATAGTGTAGCTGTTCCAGTAGCTGCAGAAATAGCCCTCGGATTTACGGTCGCCCAGACGCGCATAAATCATTCGCAGCAGCGCCTTTTCAGGCGTCTTGCTGATTGCATCGGTCACGGCCTGAAGCGTAAATTCGGCATCGTCCTCGCCGTTATCATCATCCTCCACGTCAAGAGGCTCAACGCCGGTAGCCTGTGCAACCTCATCTTCGGTGATCCAGTCGGTATTGTCCCAGTATTCGGCGTAGGCCCACAGCGCCACGATGTCCGCAAGGTGCTTTTTGATAGCGGTCGCAGAAACGGTAGCTACGAAATCAGCGCGAAGCTCATAGGCACGGGCAGTAGCTTCGTCTAGTGCCTGTTCAGCCGCATTCTTGCGCTCCTGCTTCATCTGTTCCTCGCGCTTTTTGGCTTCCTCCTCCGGGGTGAGGATGGCTGGCCCATCCTTGACCATCAGCGTGATATAGTACATTTCGACGAGGAAAAAATACTCGACGGTATCTGCGTCCTCTGGGCGATCCACCTTGACCTCGCTGCTGACATAGAAGCTCCTGACAAACTTATAGCCGGTTCTGTCGGTGATCTGCGTCGCAAAGGAGCTTAACTGCTCCACCCACGCAGCCTTGCGTTCCTCCGCAGCCTCGGCATCAATGGCCTGTTTCAGCTTGTACTTGAAATTTTCGGTGCCGATGTAGTCGAGCATTTCGTTCTTACGCTTCGGGCTTTTCAGCTTGTCCAGCTCCATATAGTCATACAAGCTGGCGCCGCGCCCCTCGGACTTTTTGAATTTATTCTTGTCCAGCTCCAAGAGCTTCACGCGGCGGCGGACGGTAGTGGTGGAAAACCCGCAATTTTCCGCAATATCCTTGACCGTATCGCCCATGTCAAGCATCATCTGGAAGCCCTGCGCCTGCTCGTAGACCGTCAGATCGGACCGCTGCATATTCTCCGTGAGCATCGTACTCAGCTGCTCCCGCTCCGACATCTCGACCACGACGCAGGGAAGCTCCTCCAGGCCAGCCAGCTTTGCGGCCGCAAGGCGGCGATGGCCAATGATGACGCGATAACTTTCTCCGTCCCACGTTCCTGAGATTTCCCCAATCAGCGGGACAACGGTAAGGTTTTGGAGTACGCCGTTGACTTTGATGCTCTCGGCCAGCTCGGTCACGTCGCCCACGTCTTTGCGCGGGTTGTCGGGATGCGGCCATAACTTTCTGACCGGGATATTCTTGATTTCTGCCATGAATTGCTCCTTTCGTGCCCTGCCGATGTGGGGCGGCAGTTCCCCGTATTTCAAAAAAGTGAGAGCTGACCGTTTTTCGTCTCCGCCAGCGGTTGAGACTGTTCCGGCGGCGTGGCAGGTACCGGCAGCTCTGCCGGTACCTGCTCTGCCGCGTTCCAGAACAGGAGATCCATTTGCGCCCCGATGCGACGGTAGTGCCAGCAATCGCGGTAAAACATCGGGGTGTACCACACTTGCGGACCGTCGATCGGCAGCAGGCCTCGCTGGTCAAGGCTGGTCGATGGATGCAAGAGTGAATCGGCTACGACCACATAGCCGGGGCAGCCGAGCAGGCTCAGCTGGATATAGCACATACAGCCAGCGAGGAAATCAATGTCCTGTGCCACGAACAAAACAGATGTCTGATAGTTGACATCTCGTCTCCGGCACTCGTTGGCAAATGCAATCAGCAGCGCGCCGGCTCCGCAGGCGGGGTCATTTACGGACACCCAGCCCCGCTTCTTTATCTGCTCCGTCATATCGGGGGCATATGTCATAGAGGACATTGCCCTGCAAACATCGTATGGGGTGAAGAATTGGCCCTTCCACTCATTTCCGAGGCCGAGCGCCATAAACAGCTCGCCGAGGAAATCTTGGTCAGGATCGCGCTCAAGCTCGGCTATGACCTCGAACAGCATATCCGAAAAGGCTTCAAGCTCTTTTGCGGAATACTTGCATGCTCGATCGCGGTACATTGCTTCCCGTTCTTTGACATACGGGCCGCCGGTGGCATTGGCAATGGCGATGGCCGACATGACAATGAAATCCTGCCAAATATCCCAGTGCGAATATTTCCCGCCAAGCCCGTCTATGAGCCGGACGATGTTCTTCTGGCTTTCTCCCCTAAGATGCCGCAGGGCGTTCCTCATGGCTTAGCCCTCCGTGTCCGCGACCGGAGTGCTTTCGGCCTTGGCTTCGCTTACAGCCAGCTCACGGCCACGCTCCACACCGCGCATATACACACGATACAGGTAGGCGGTCAGCTGTCCTTTGTCCATGTGCTTGATAGCCTTGTAATCGGAACGGGAGAGGACGGGCATCTGATCGGCGTTACTCATTGTCTGCGCCCTCCTCGATGTCGTCAGGCTCGTCGGCGGCCAGCACCTCGCGCGGCTCAGAGCCGTTGTACGGGCCAACGACACCCAGCTCCTCCAGCGCATCAAGGATACGCGCGGCCTTGGCGTAGCCGATGTTCATACGGCGTTGCAACAGCCCCACAGTCGCTTTATTCTCTGCCCGAACAATGGT
>OLSD01001194.1_pt1 | contig 22517 bp, 23 predicted proteins | sample 1672211 | NCBI WGS metagenome assembly OLSD01 (sample SAMEA3136659, study PRJEB25190) | human gut metagenome | reverse complement strand
CACGCAAAAGACTCCGGCAGATGCTGCATAGGGACGTCAGCGCTCCGGCTCATAACGCCGGAGCGCTGCTGGCGCAATCGATTTTATGCGTGATCGTGACTGTTCTTTAAAAGCCGGGAGCGACCTGAAAGTCGCTCCCGGTGCACAGTGTATTTATTTGTAACGAGATACAGATTCTGCATTCCGCAAACTGCTCGCCGGAGATTTTGCGTGCAATATCACTGTATCGGCAGCTCCACCGCGATGGTCGTGCCCTTGTCCGAACTTTCCTCTACCCAAACGGAGCCACCGTGGAGGTCGGCGATCTCCCACACCAGAGAAAGTCCCAGCCCCGCACCGCCGTACTCGCGGCTGCGGGACTTGTCCACCCGGAAGAAGGGCTGGAAAATACTGCACTGATACTCCTTCGGGATGCCGCAGCCGGTGTCGGAGACGCGGAGCAAGAGCTTTTCCGGCTTCTGTGTGACAGAAACCCGCACCGAGCCGCCCTGCCGGTTGTACTTGACGGCGTTCTCCGTCAGGTTGAAGATCAAGCGGTAGATCAGCGCGTCGCTGCCGGTCATAATGCCGTTGCCCTCCGCCGTCAGTGTGACGCCGCGCTTATCTGAGAGCGGCGCGAGATCTGTGAAGATCTCCTCGATCATGGGAGCAAGCTGGATCCGCTCGTTCCGCGCCACCTGCCGCAGATTGCTCATCTCCAGCAGTGTCCTGGTCATCTGTATCAGCCGTTCCGTCTGTTCACGCAAAAGCGTGAGGAACTCCGCCGTCTCCGGTCGCACATCAGGATGCTCCGCGGAAAACAGCTCCAACTGCGCCTGCATGAGTGCCAGTGGCGTGCGCAGCTCGTGGGCGGCGTTGCCGGTGAACTGCCGCTGGGCGGAAAAGGCGGTATTCAGCCGCTCCAGCATCTGGTTGAAGGAGCGGCTGAGCTGCTTAAACTCCGGAAGCACATCTTCATCGATCTTCATATCCGCCAAATTGGTCATCTGCACCATTTCCACCTGAGAAGCAAAGCTGCGCAGGGGCTTGAGGGCACGGCCGCTGACGAAGTAGGCCAGAATGCCGCTGAGCAGCGTTACCGCCGCCGTGATGTACCAGTTGGTGGTGCGGAAGCGCCCCTGCGCCCCATCGACGACGATGGTCAACTCTTCGTTGGGCGCTATCAGCTGCGGGTCAAAGCTCGCCGCTCCGCCATCATTCAGGATCACCGTGCCGCTGCCCTGTAAGCTGTCCGCAATGGTGTCCATATAGTACACACCGGAGGAGCAGAGCAGCAGATTCATGGCCACGCAGGTGACGCCGATGAGCAGAACGGTCATCAGAGTGATGCGCCATTGTAAAGAGATCCGCTTCATTCTTCAGCGCCCCCCATCAGATAGCCTTCGCCGATGCGGTTGCGGATGGGGTCATAGCCCAGCGCGGCGCGGAGCTTTTTGCGCAGGGCGGAAATATGCACCCGGATGGAGTTGCTGAAATTATCCACGCTGTTGTCCCAGACATGCTCCATCAGCTCCTCCTGACTCACCGGCCGACCCTGATGCACCATCAAATATTCCAGAATTCCCGTTTCCTTCCGGGTGAGCGTCAGCGTCTGCCCGTTGACGGTGGCGGTACGGGAGCGGGTGTCAAAGGTCAGGCCTCCGCAGCTTAGCAGCACATCCTGCTGGGTGAACTGCCGCAATGTCAGGCTGCGGATGCGGGCCTCCAGCTCCGCCAAGTGGAAGGGCTTCGCCAGATAGTCGTTGGCTCCGGCATCCAGCCCCTGCACCTTGTCCTCCACTTCGCTGCGGGCGGAGAGGATCAGCACCCGCGTCTCCCGGTCGGTCTGCCGCAGGGTGCGCAGCACCGTCATGCCGTCCTTGCCCGGCAGGTTCAGGTCGAGAAGTATCAGATCGTAGCGCTCTACACCCAGCAGCTCAAGAGCCTTATCCCCGTCGTAGCAATAGTCTACGCTGTAGGCCAGCCGCCGCAGGCTGCGGACGATGGTCTCGCACAGGGCGCGTTCGTCCTCTACAATCAAAAGATGCATAAACGCCCTCCTTTTCGTTTCTTCGCCCTTATTATAGCAGAAGCAGATAAGATTTGTGTTAAATTTTCGTTCTTAACAGGGATTTTAACCCGCCTGTGCTATGATAGGCCGCAGAAACAGGAAAGGATGATCAAAATGAGTCACAGGAAGAAGGCCGCGGCGCAAGTCACGCTGCTGCTGGCGGGAGCCGCCATGCTGTGCTTCGGCGTCTGGCGGGGCGAGGCGGCGACAGTGCTGAGCAAGGCAATCAAATTATGTCTGGAGTGTGTGGGCATTGGGTAAGAAGTTTTCAAATGTATCACAGGCCCTGTCCCGCCTTCGGGGCTGGATACAGGCGGGGGCAGCCCTATTGACCAACCTGCACCTGCCGAACTTTCTCAAGGGCGGACTGTATCAGGGCGCGGGGAAAACCGTCTGTGTGCCGGGGCTGAACTGCTATTCCTGCCCGGCGGCCTCCGGCGCCTGTCCCATCGGGGCGTTTCAGGCGGTGGTGGGATCTTCCAAGTTCAGCTTCTCCTATTATATCACAGGTTTTCTCATTTTGCTGGGCGTGCTGCTGGGGCGCTTTATCTGCGGCTTTCTGTGTCCCTTCGGCTGGTTTCAGGAGCTGCTGCATAAGATCCCCACGAAGAAGCTCTCCACAAAGAAGCTGAAGCCGCTGACATACCTGAAGTACGCCGTTCTGCTGGTGATGGTCTTTCTGCTGCCGGCACTCCTTGTGAACGACGTGGGCATGGGCGACCCCTTCTTCTGCAAGTACCTCTGCCCCCAGGGCGTGCTGGAGGGCGCCATTCCGCTGTCCCTTGCCAATTCCGGCATCCGGGCGGCGCTGGGCAAGCTGTTTACATGGAAATTCAGCATCCTGCTGTCGGTGATTGCGCTGAGTATCGTATTTTACCGACCCTTCTGCAAGTGGCTCTGCCCGCTGGGCGCGTTTTACGCGCTGTTCAACCGGGTGTCCCTTTTCCAGATGAAGGTGGATAAGAATAAATGCGTCTCCTGCGGGAAATGCGCCAAGGCCTGCAAAATGGACGTGGACGTGACGAAAACGCCCAACCATGCCGAGTGCATCCGTTGCGGGATGTGCATCCGCGCCTGTCCTACCAGCGCCGTCAGCTTCCGCTACGGCTTTGGAGACGGTAAAAAAGAACCTGCAAATGAATTAAAAACGGAGGAAACAAAATGAACGCAAAGAAAATCATCACACTGCTGCTGGCCGCTGTGCTGGTGCTGTCTCTGGCCGCCTGCGGCACGAAGCCCGCGGAGAACGGGGGCGGCGACGGCGAGCCCCAGACCCTCGAGGAGGCAAAAACTCTGTACGATCAGCTGGTGGCACAGGAGAACGCCATCCAGGCAGAGAACACCGAGCTGTGGGAGAAGGTCTTCCTGTCCGCCGACAAGGGCATGGCCATGATGGAGGACGGCAAAAACTACGGCGAATTTCTGCTGAGCACCATTGAAGCCGCCAAGGAGCAGTTCACCGACGAGGAGTACGAGCTGCTGAAGGAAAAAGCCACGGAAATCAAAAATATCGAGGACCGGCTGGCCGCATTGGAGGAAAAATTCCCCAGCTTATCCGAAACGCCCGCAGAGGATGGCAGCATGAGCGTACCGGCGGGCAGCGATAAGACCACGCCGCCTGACGATGGCAGTATGCAGAAGTTTCCCGCCTTTGAGGGCAAGGATCTGGACGGTAACACGGTGAAGAGCAGCGAGCTGTTCGCCAAAAACGCCGTCACCGTGGTGAATTTCTGGTTCACCACCTGCAATCCCTGCGTAGGTGAGCTTTCTGAGCTGGACGCGCTGAACAAGGAGCTTGCGGAGAAGGGCGGCGCCCTCATCGGCGTCAACACCTTCACGCTGGACGGCGACGAGACGGCCATCTCTGAGGCCAAGGACGTGCTGGCCAAGAAGGGCGCGACCTATCAGAATGTGTATTTCGCTTCCAACGGTGAGGCGGGAAAGTTCACCACCAATATCTTTGCCTATCCCACCACCTATGTGGTTGACAGGAACGGCAACATCGTGGGCGACCCCATCGTGGGCGCTGTTACGGAAAAGAAGCAGGCGGAGGCACTGCAAGCCCAAATCGACAAGGCGCTCTCCGCCGATATAGGCTGACAAACGGAGGTTTCCCCGCACGGAGGAATACGCGCCATAAGGCGGCGGACAGGTAATGTCCGCCGCCTTATGGCTATTTTAGATGAGGTGTTTGCAAATTGATCTCAGACGAACCACGTATCGGTCAATCAGCCGTTCTTGTGATTGATGATCAAGCTTGCCACCAGCGCGATCCCAAGGATCACCGCCAGCCCTTTCCGGCATTTACGCATGGGCCGCCGCCTTTCCGTGTTCACACACGCTTACTCCGTTCACTGGGGATAGAAGTAGATCACCGTGTCCGGCTCCAACTGAATGGGCAGATAGGAGCCGTGCTGTCCCTTGTCAACGGACAGATAGGTGTAGTCCTCGAAGGCCATGGGAACCTGCACGATGAAGCCGTCGTGGATGATCCGTTCCGTCTCGCCGGGCGTGTATCTCTTGCCGCCGGTGCGGGTCAGATCCAGCATTATCACGCCGGAGTATTCCCCGTTGGCGGTCAGCCCCCAGTCGCCTGTATAGACCTCCTCCGGTGTGACGAAGTCGCTTTCGTACCACCAGGTGAAGGTCGCCGCGCCCCAGTAGTCCTCCTGACTGCTGTTGGCGTGCAGCTCCAGAGTGGCCAGAGCGGGCTTATCCGTATGACCCTGCCACGCCCATATCTCCTGCGTCAGCTGGGAGCCGGAGGGACACGTCCAGCCGATGTCGCTGCCGAAGCCGTCGTTCCCCTCCTGCGAGTAAAAGGTGAAGTCGTAGGCCAGCCTCCGTTCGTTCTCGGAGTCGTAGGGCAGCGCCACGATTCCGGGAATGGGATACCAGCTCAGGGTATCGGGGTGGCTGTCGGTCAAGAGCAGCTCCGTGGTATCGGTGGGGACAGTTCCCAGATCGTTGGAGACGAACAGCAGGATCGGGTCGCCGCTCTCGCTGCGGTAGAGCACATCAAGGGTCTCGTAGCCGCCCTTCGCCTCGTTCCACCGGGCGCGGTTCACCGCCACGGTGGCGTTGGGGTCACGGGGCACCACGCAGAACAGGCTTCCGCTGTCGCCCACCACCCGCTCCTGCGGGATATTCCGAACAAAGGCATACTGGGCGCACAGTCCCGGCGCCGTATCGTTGATCCAGTCCCGCAGCGGAACCGCCAGATCACTCAGGCTGCCGTTGATATCGCCGATGTAGGCCACCGCAAGGCGCCCGTCCTGCTGACGCTCGTCCAGATACTGCCGCAGCAGATCCAGAGAGTCGTCGTAGGCTTCCGGCTCGCCGCCGTTGGTTTTGGCGGTGTCACCGTCCGATGCACCGTCGTTGATGTTGATGGTTCCCATGCCGGGTATCTCCACCTGACAGGCCGTCAGCGACAGCGCTATGGCCAAGGCCAACAGCATCGCCGCAAGCGACCTGACCAGCTTTTTTCTGTTGTTGTGCATGGGCACCTCCTTTCTGTATTTTACCGTCATTTACCCCTGAGCGGGCTCAAACATGAGAAGCTCGTAGGGGATCTGCTGGATGGGGAACCCGTAGGCGCCGCCTCCGCCGGACACGTTCAGCACCGGGAAGACATCGAAGGCCGCGGGCACCTGCACAGGGAACATGCCCGACACCGTGGTGGGCGCCTCACCCTTCGTATACTGCCGGCCGCCGCTGCGGGTCATGGTCAGATCTATATGCTCTCCGCTGTCCGTCAGGGACCAGCTGCCCTCATAGATCTCCTGCGGATCGCCGTAGTCCTTGGTATACCACCATGTGAAGGTGATCTGTCCCGGCTCCGCGCCGCTGCCCTGTGTCAGGGACATGGTGGCCATGGCGGGCTGCTCCGCAAGATCGCCCTGCCACGTCCAGACGTACCTGGCCAGCTGCTCCGCCGTAGGGGTCGTCCACATGGACTCTTCGATCATGTCGCCGCCGTAGTCCTCGTCGCAGACGGTGAAGCTGTAGCCCAGAGGCAGGTCATATTCATAGTCGTAGGGCAGCGCCGTGATGCCGTAGATGGGGTACCACGTGACGGTTTTGCCGGTGCTGTCCGTCACGATGACCTCCGTGTCGGGATAGGGGCTTTCGCCCATATCGGCGCAGGCATACAGCAGGATCGGGTCGCCGCTCTCGCTGCGGTAGAGCACCTCCAGATTGTCGTAGTCCTCGTTCTGGGGGTTCCACCGGATGCGGTTCACCGCAAGGGTGGCGTCGGGATCGCGGGGCACCACGCAGAACAGGCTGCCGCCGTTGCCCACCACGCGTTCACGGGGGATATTCTGGACGAACGGATACTGGGCACACAGCTCCGGCGCCGCCGTGCGCACCCACTCCTGCAGGGGAAGCTCCAGATCGTCGGGGCCGCCCGCCGAGCTGCCGATATACGCCGCTGCGAAGAGGTAGGAGGGCAAGTCCATTGCCTCCTCACGCAGCTGGGCAAGGGAGGTGTCATAGCTGTTCCCCGCAGGGGAGCCATCCGCATCATGGTCGTTTTTGCTGCCGTCGTTGATGCGGACGGTCCCGACGCCGGGGATATTTATCTGGCAGGCTGTCAGCGTCAGCATCATCGCCAGCGCCAGCAGCAGACAGAGGATGGGATTTTTTTTCATCGGATCCTCCTTTCACCGCTCAGTACTTACCGCTTGTGCTGGAGCCTCCGCCGCCGGAATGGTCACTGCTGCCGCCGTCGCTGTCCTGGGAGATCTTGCGGCGGGTCTCAGTGGTGTGGGTATAGTTGTCGTACTGCTCCGTAAGGTTCAGCCCCTCGGCCGTCACGTAGGTATCCGCCTCCGCGCCCTGACGGACGGACTTCATCTTGGCCTTCAGGAACAGGCATACGGCCAGAGCCAGAATGATACCGATACCCAGCGCCATAGGCAGCACCTTGATCAGCGGCTTTCTGACGGGGTGTCCCTGCTCGGCAAGGCTCAGATACTCGGCGCAGGCGTTCAGATAGTCCCTGAAGCCGCCCGCCCAGTCGTCGTCGGCAAAGTTGTCGAGGAACTCCTCCGTCATCTGGTGGCGGCCATACTTGTTGACTGCGTACTCGGCGGTGCCGCCGTCGCGAACGTACAGGTCGTAGTCGCGGTCGTATGTGCTCAGCATCAGCATGATGCCCTCGCGGTTCTCGCCGATGCCGAAGCTGTTGCTGTCGTAGATGTTCAACGCCGCGTAGTGGATGTCGCTGTCATAGTCCTCGTAGTCGTAGATGGTGACGATGTAGACGGCGCAATCGTACCGCCAGGAGATCTCGTCGGCCAGCAGCTCCAGCTCCAGCCATTCGTCCTCGGTCAGCAGGTTTTCCGTATCGTACACGAACAGGTCGTCCTCCGTCTGCTCCGCCCACGCGGGAACGATCATCGTCAGCACCGCCAGCAGCGCCAGCAGGCATGTAAAAATTCTTTTTTTCATCTCGGCCGCCCTCCTTAAAACAGCATCATGATCAGTGCCGCGATGGCCGTCACCGGCGCGGCGACGGCGGCGAAGATCGCCCAGAACTTGCCCATATCCGTGGGCAGGTCGCCCACCAGCTTGCCGGTCTGCCCGTTCATGGCAAAGAGGAAGTCCTTGCCGTTCCACTTGGTATGCAGCATCCACACCGGCAGCAGCGCATAGTGTACCTTGCCGCGCCGCAGGCGAATGTCCTGCCGCAGGGGAACGCAGCTGTCATACGCCGTGGTGGTGCGGCGCAGCGCGCCCTCCAGAGACGCGGAGCACCGTCCGTCTGCCCGGTCGTGGCTCTCCTCCACCGTCACGTCGTACTTATCCGCCAGAAAGCCGGGCAGATAGGCGGTGGAAAAGGGCTTCAGACCGGCATAGTCATACGGCTCGATGGAGTCCATGTGGTCGTCGGGCATCTTGCTGGAGGCGTCCACCGGCACCTTTTCAAAGGAGATGGAGCCGCCGCGGTGCACGTCGTAGTGCTCCGTCTCGGTGATCTCGTAGTCGCCGCTCTCGTAGACATGGATGATCAGACCCTCATAGTCCACAGAGCCCTCCGCCTGACCGTCGAACATCCAGAAGGGGACGTACACGCCCTGGATCTCCTCAATGTGATTGCCGTTGGTAAAGGCCTTGGGCAGCAGGGGCTTGCCCTTGTAGTGGTTTTTCAGCGCCGCCACCGCGTCCTCCTTGCTGAGCTTGAAGGGGATCACGAAGTCCGGCTTCAGTGCGCCGCTGAACTGCCCCGGCACCACCGAGGGGTTGCCGCAATAGGGGCAGGAGGTAGCGGCGGTGGAGGCGTCGCAGATCAGCTCCGCGCCGCAGCTGGGGCAGTTGTAGGCCTTCATGCCGTCGGCCTCCGCGCCCCAGTCGCTGTTGAGGCCGGAGGTATCCCACCCCTGTGCCTCCATCTCTGCTATTTTCTGGCGGTTCTCCTCCGCCTTGGCGTTGGCCTTTTCCGTGGCCTCCACGGATTTGGCCTCTTTCTCTGCGTACAGAGCTTCGATCTGCGCCACGTCATATTTCGCGCCGCAGAAATCACATTCCAGCATACCGGAGGCGCCTACAAAGTGCAGGGGGCCGGTACATGCCGGGCATTTATAGTTGGTGATTTGGGATGCCATTGTTCTCTCTCCTTTCCGCTGCGGGAGCGGCCTTGAGCCGCTCCCGTGGAAAATGGCGTTCAGATAGGAATACGGTCAGTCAGGGTCGATCAAAGGCTGAGGTTGTACGCACCGGCAGCCACCAGCTTGCCGTTGTCGCCGAAGAACAGGGACAGGCAGCACGCCTCATCCTCGGCGGCGTACCAGGTGTATACACCGCGCTGGTACTCCTCCTGGTACTGGTACTCGGAGCAATCCACGCCGATGTGCTCCTTGAGATCCGCATAGGTCAGCTTCGCCTGGGGATCGCTGTCGGTGAAGTAGTTCAGGCCGCCCAGATAGGTGAAGAATGTCTCATTCAGCACTTCCAGTGTTGCTCTGTCAGAGGTCACGGTCTGTGTGTCCGTGGATTTCATATCAATGCCGGGCAGAGCGCCGCCCTTATCCTTGCTGCCGCCGCCGCAGGCAGTGAGGGAGAGCATCATCAATGCGGCCAATACAAGCGTGATCGATTTTTTCATGGTAGAGTTCCTTTCTTTGTTTACATAATGATTTATTTTCCGCCCGCAGGGGCGGTCAGGGAAATGGTCAGCGCAGGGGTGCGCCGCAGTTCTGGCAGAACTTCTCACCGGAGCTTTTGACGCCGCAGGACGGGCAAAAGACGGGAGCGGCAGCGGTCTGCTCCGGCTGGATCGGCTGCTGAGGAGCCGCAGCATACGGAGCCTGCTGGGGCTGCGGGGGAACCTGAGAGTAGGGGCTGCTGGGCTGGCGGGGCTGCTGGACTGCCTGTGCGGTCTTGGGCTGCTGGGGCTGCCAGTCACCCTTCTGCACCTGCATGGCACCGTAGATATACAGACCCGGCACCACCAGACTCAGCAGGATGCTCATGGCGTCGACGCTGCCGCCGCCCGCCACGTTCATCACGGAGGAGACCACCGTGATGCCTGCCACCACTGCGCCCCAGACCACGCACTTGTTGGCGTCGCCGCCGGTCTTGCAGGTCTTCAGTCCCTTCAGTCCGGCGATAAACTCCGCCACCGCCGCCGCCAGAGCCAGTGCCAGTGCCAGATAGAGCATCAGTGCCGCTGCATGGCCGTCCGCCAAGGATGCCAGCACCGCCACGCCCGCAATACCCAGAAGGCACGACACGCCCGCCAGCGCGCCGCCAATGATCATCAGAATCGATGTCACCTTCAAAAAATTCTGTCCCTTGCTCATGTGTTGCTCCTTTCTTTCTCCACAATGTCCCTATTTCGTCTTGTTTTTGTTTACGCCTCCGGCGGCGCATACTCCGCGGAGGCACCCATGAGAAGCTCCCGCAGGAGCCCCTCAAGGGCGTGCTCGTACTCGCCGTTGTATTCCGCCGCAAGCGTTTCGCCTTCTCTCGCGCTGGTGATGCTGAGGTGGCTCTCCATCCCGTCGAGGACGGACAGACCATCCGGCAGCACCTTGGGCGGCTGGTGCCAGTTGTCCCGCAGGCACTGCTCCACCTCCGCCCACTGATCTGCCGTCAGGGGCGCGTCTGTGCACTCCACCTTCTCCCCGCTTCCCCCGGTGTCGATGCACCAGCCGGAGATGGTATACGCGCCGTCCGCCTCCTCCAAATCGAAGCAAAACCCGTGGTCGTAGCTTGAGCCGCTCTGCGTCCAGTGGATGCTCTTCAGCGTGTCAGCGTCCTGAAAGACGTTGGCAAACTCGTTCACCATGCCGTCACCGTCCGTTATCCGGTCGGTGACAAAATGCTTATAAAGACCTGAGATCGTGATACCCACCACAACACCCGCGATAAGAATGACGATCATCTTCTTCATGGCTTTAGGGGCGAGGCGTGCCGCAGTTGGCGCAGAACTTGCCCTTGTTGACCGTTCCGCACGCACACGTCCACTCGTCGCTGGCGGGCTTGGGCTGGCCGCATTCAGCGCAGAATTTGCCGGTGTTCACCGCGCCGCAGGCACATTTCCACTCGCCGGCGGGCGCGGGCTTCGGCGCGCCGCACTCGGCACAGAACTTGCCGGCGTTGCCGGCATGGCCGCAGGCACACGTCCAGCCGGCGGGTGCGGCCGGTGCGGCGGGCTGCGCCGCCGCCTGCTGCGCCTGTTGCTGCTGCCCCATGGCGAACAGGTTCTGGGCGTTCATGCCGCCGGCCTGACCGGCCATTCCCATGCCCATAAAGGCCATAGCGGGGCCGGCAGCCGTGTTGGAGGCCGCCATCTTCATGGCGTCGCCCTGACTGCCCACCAGATGCGCCGCTGCACGGGTGGGATCCATGAACGCCGCGTTGCGCTGCAGCTCCTTGAGCATCTTCTCGTCTTCCTCGTCCGCCGTCACGCTGGACACGCCGAAGGACACGATCTCGATGCCCCGCAGGTCACGCCACTTCTTGGAGAGCACCTCGTTCAGCGCTTCGGCCAGCTCCAGCGTATGGCCGGGCAGCTGGGAGTAACGGATGCCGTTTTCACCGATCTTGGCGAAGGCGGGCTGAAGGGCGGTCAGCAGCTCGGTTTTCAGCTGGCTGTCCAGCCGGTCGCGGGTGTAAGCCTCGCCCACGTTGCCGCACACGTTGGTGTAGAACAGCATGGGGTTGCTGATGCGGTAGCTGTACTCGCCGAAGCAGCGGATGCCCACATCAATGTCGATGCCGGCGCGCTGATCCACCACCCGGAACGGGACGGGGGACGGCGTGCCGTATTTGTTGCCGATAAGCTCCTTGGTGTTGAAGTAGTAGATGCGCTGATCCTTGGGCGCTTCGCCGCCGAAGGTGAAGCGGTTGGCCATGTTATTGAATACGTTTTTGATGCCGTCGCCCAGGTCGCCCACGAACAGGGACGGCTCGGTGGACTGGTCATAGGTATACTCGCCGGAGGCGGCGCACATGTCCACGATCTTGCCCTGATCCACGATGAGCATACACTGGCCGTCCGCCACCGCGATGACCGAGCCGTTGGTGATGATGTTCTCGTCGCCCTTGGTGTTGCTGGAGCGCTTGGTGGTCTTTTTCTGACCCTTTACCGCCAGTACGTTTTCGGGAATGGCCTCGCAGTAGAAGTATTCCTTCCACTGATCCGCCATCACGCCGCCGATGCTGCCCAGTGCCGCTTTAATAAGTCCCATGATCTTTCTCCTTTACATCTTTATTGTCGTTATGTTGTTTCGTATATCGCTTCTCCGGGGACTGCTGCCCTTGTTATTCGACGAACCTCCCGTATTCGTCGAGCCACCGTCCGTCCGCCCGCTCAAAGTGGGCTACCCACACCACGTAGGAGCCCTCCATATAGCGGTGCAGCTCCAGATAGTTGTTGTCAATGACCGTCACGGTGTACTCTACGTCCTCCGGGACGTCATCCTGGCCGCTCATCAGCTCCGCGTACCACTCCTCGTTGGCGCAGCCGTAGTACATGGACCCCTTGTGGAACTCCACGTGCAGCCCGTCCAGCTTTTCGTGGTCGCCATATTTGTTGGTATATTCGTACCATGCGGCCATGCTCCATATGCCGCGCCCGTCCTCGGTCACGCCGTCAGCCTCCTGAAATTCCAGCGTCACGGTCATTCCTACATCTTCCATCCTGCACCGCTCTCCCTCGATCTCGCCCTCGACGGCGATCCACTGGCCACTCAGATACCGCCGGTACTTTTCCATGGTGTAGTCCGTGTTGCCGCCGGAGGGCTCCTCATCTCCGCCCACCGGGTCGGTCACATCTACCGGATCAGTGTCGCCGCTGGGCAGGGGCGGTGTGTCTATCGTGGTGCCGCCGTTGTTCTCCGGCTGCCCGTGGGGGATGAACTCCACCTGACAGGCTGTCAGGGTCAGCGCCAGCGCCAGAAGCAGCGCCAGCGGATACCACCGCCGTTTCACGGCTCACGCCCAGGGATCCTGCGCCGCCGGGGTACGGATACCGCTGAGCGGGCTGGAATACTCCCACAGGAACCATTCGCCGGTGGAGGGCTTTTGCCGCAGCTTGATGGGGCGGGGAGAGTCCGCGCCGGGTGTGGCGATAAATACCCGCAGATAGCCCGGTTCAATGTCCTGCGGACGGGGGTCGGCCAGTACGTCCAGCACATAGGGCTGGGTGGGAACGTAGCTGTTCTGGGGCGTGGCCCCGGCGAAGTACGCCAGCGGCAGATACTCCTTGCCCCGCAGACGGTCCCGCAGGAACTGATTGTCGTAGGGGGTCATGGGTCGAGGCCCCCGCAGGATGTTCATGGCCTCCACACCCTCGTTGGGATTTTTTACATACAGGTTCAATGCGCACAGGAAGCCCGCCACCACCTCGTCTGGGGTGTTCAGGGACAGGTTCCGGAACTCTGCCAGCGAAGCGGGCAGCGCGTTCAATGTCACTTGCATATCTCGTCCTTCCTTTCTCTGATTTCCGTACCGTTCGTCAGCTGTCGCCTCTCACGCTGCTGGAGAAGGTGGCGGCCGTGTAGAACTCGTCGCCGTCACGCGGCACGAAGTACAGCACGTAGTAGTCACCCTCGCCGTTGAACCAGCCGTAGGCGTGCTTTTCACTGTTCCAGCTCCTCTCATCCATACCGGTATGGGGGATGCCGTCCTCGCCGCCCAGCATGGCCTTGATGTCGTCATAGGTCAGCTTCGAGGACTTGGCGGAGCTCATATCCCACAGCTCCTGACGTACCTTCTGCATGGTGGGCAGATCCGCCCGGCCGGTGGCGTCGGGATTGGACTTGCCGTACTCGCCCTCGCCGTTGGAGGTGGTGCGCTCGAAGGGATAGTTCTCCGGCAGGCCGCCGTTGTCGCCGCCGTCGGGGATGGCAGCGGTGCTGCCGCTGCCGTCATCGGGGATCAGACCGGTGTCGATCTCGTAGGTATTGGCGATCTCCATAAAGGTCTTGCCGCGGTAATACGCCACGGCGTCCGCCGGCAGGGGCATAAAGTCATCGTCCGTCCAGTTCTCATCGTCCAGATGCCGCAGGTTGGCCAGCAGGCTGATGGAGCCGTCCACCAGATCGGAGTCCACCTCGCAGCTCACATACAGGGCGCCGGTCTCATCCACGGACAGGATGCCGTCCTGCATCTCGCCGCCCATAAACTCACCCCGCAGCTCCAGACCGGTGTCGTCATCGGGTACCACGCGGGCATAGGTGTTGGCGAAGTTGAAGTCGTTCTCGCCCTCCAGATACATGGCCAGCCAGACCTGGCAGCCGCCGTTGCCGTCAAAGACCAGCCGCGCCAGAATCTCGTGGGCGGTGTCGTTCAGCGCCTCAAGGTCGCCGGTGGCGTCCGAGAGGCCGGCCATGCCGTGCCAGTCGCCGCCATAGACGGACGCAAAGTCGTCAAGAGACAGCTCCGCAGTGCCGGAGCCGCTGCTGCCGCTGCCCTTCCGGAAGGTCAGCTGCAGGTCAAAGCCGAAGTAGTCACTCACCGTGATCAGGCCGTCCTCCAGTGTGCAGTTGCAGATCGATCCGTCTCTGTCCAGCGTCAGGGCGCCGTCCTTATCCAGCTTCCACGCGATGGTCGTCGGGTCGCCGTCCAGCATAAAGCAGCCCGTACCGTCCTCTTTCAGCTCAATGTAGTTGTCGCCCAGATCATACACCTCGTCCATGGGCACCCACTCGTCGAAGGACAGAACCGTCTCGCCGATGTACTTGCCCACCACGGGGTTGGTCTTGGAGCTGCCCTTGCCGCCTCCGCAGGCCGCCAGCGTCAGCGTCATCACCAGCGCCAGAAGCAGAGCCGCCAGCTTTTTCATGCTTTTCATCACCGTTCCTCCTGTTTTTACTGTTTTCTCCTATTGTTTCTTCCTATCTGAATGTGCATATATCGGCACGTCTCATTTGAGACGGTTGCCACATTCCGGGCAGTATGCCGGGGCCGAAGCGCCCGGCTTGGGCTGCCAGCCGCAGGCTTCGCAGGTCAGCGGCCTCGCCAAGCCGCAGCCGGTGCAGAAGCTGCCCTCGTTTTCCGCCCGGCAGGCAGCCCAGCGTTCCGAAAAGCATCATGACCAGCAGCACACCTCCTATCCAGCCCATCCATTTCATAGGCGGTTCCTCCGCTTCAGCCGTGTTTTGTGAATGAGCTCTCTACCGGCTCGCCGCTCTACTGTAAGAACGCCGCACAGTCCGTACACAGGTCAATATCCTCGCCCAGCAGGAAACACCGGTCACAAACCAGCCGTTTGCAGATGGGACACAGGCTGAAATGCTCCAGCGCCTCCGTGGCGGCCCACTCGAAGGCTTCCTCTCGCTCCCGCCGGTACAGCGCCTGAAAAATCACGCGCTTTCCTTCGCTCTCCGGCTGCATCCCCGCCTTGGAGAAGCGCACCGGCTGACTTTCCCAAAGGAAGCCGCATGCCGCACAGCGCAATGAAAACTGAAATCTTTCCATAGAGGATCTGTCCTCCATAGACGCTTTAATGATGCGGCGCATTCCAGTCCCTCCTTGCTTACGTCGCAGTTCTTTCCCGTACTCACGCTCAGCTATATACACACTTATATGTGGTTTTACGAAAAATTTCTATTACCCCAAGGGTGAATTTTGCCGGTAAACGTGAAAATCGCCCTTAGGCGTAGACAGAGTGCACAATCCAATGTGGCTTGGATTGTGCACTCTGCTATCGTCTTTCTTATCTTTTCAGCAGCTCACCACTGCGGCCGCAGCTGGCGAACAGTTCGATATACACCTTCAGCTCATCGAACGAATCTACCCCCATCTTTCGGTACAGATTGCGGTTATGAGTCTTTACCGTGCTGGCGCTGATATGTGCCAGCTCAGGAATATCCTTGACGGTATAGCCGTCCATATAGTATTGCAGGATGGTACGTTCCATGCCGGTCAGCGTACCTGCCCTCTCCGCAAAGCCGCACAGCCGCGCCTCCACATCGGGCGGCAGCGCGCCCGCCGGCCGTGTACGGATCATGGTCAGCAGCTCGTCGATCTCCGAAATACCGGAGGCCACCACCTCCGTTGTGCCGCCTCTGACCGCCGCAAGGCTGTCGTTGATCGGTTTGACAAAGCGGCGGGACAGCACGGTTGCCGCAACCAGCATCGCCAGCAAAAAGAGCACCGAGCCCAAAAACCACGCGACCTGCGATCCGCGCTCATAGCTGCGGAAGGTGTTGGCTGTTACAAGCGTCACCGCGGCAAGCGGAATGCCGTCCGAGGTGGCGGCGTCCAGCAGCCGGTGCCGCCCCAGATAGGACTCCTTGCCATCGGTATAGATGGTATAGTATTTCCCCGGCTTGATGTGCAGCGTACCCTCGGCCGTCAGGCGCGAGCCGTTGGTAGCGCCCAGCACAGTCCCCGACAGATTGAGCTTGTCGCCGTCGATCGGCGCCAGCAGGGTCAGCATATTGCCATAGCTGCTGGACACAGTGCCGTGGGAAAGGCTGAAATAGAGGTCGCTGATCTCCATACCGCAAAGCCCGCGTACAGTGCCGCTGCCGTCCAGAATCGGTACGCACAGCAGCATCACATGCTCCCATGTATCCAGCAGCTCTGTGCGTTTTGTCCACAGGCTGCCCTCTGCCAGACGCTCAACCTGACTGGTGGCAACCTTATTACTGCCGGGAATCAGCGCGGTATTCAGTTCCGGATTCCAGCGGTTATGCATCTGAATCTGTAATCCCCGCGCCGCCTCCGCCGCGCCGCGGAAGCAGATCACATCCTGCTCCGACGCCACCGTGGGCTGAAGCCCGGAATAGCGCAGATACAGTCCCGCCCTGAGTGCGTCCGCATTGGGCAGCGACGTGTTGGCGGTCACGTTCAGGCAGAAGAAGATTCCGCTGCACGAGGCGGCACTCAGCGTAGTGCTCAGCGGCGTGTATAGTCTCGTTTCCAATTCCGCGATGGTTTTCGGATCGTCGTTGAGCGCATCAAAAGGAATGCCCTTGGCCGCGAGAAAAGCATCCAGCTCCCGACCCAGCTTTTCCGACATGGCCACGCCATGCGCCGTCAGCTCATCCATCTGCGCATCCAAGGCTGCATATGTATTCCTCTGCTGAATGTCCAGGGCGCTGGCCAGCTGCCGCGCAGGGTGGGACAGCACACCCATAGCCATCAGGATCGACAGGATGGCCGCCACCAGCAGCAGCGCCATTGTGAACCAATACAGCAGCAGCCGCACACCCATACTGTGGCTGGCTGCATATGGATTGTGAATCGCATTCCGAATTGATCGCATGTGCTTTCCTCTTTCATGTGCCGTAATCCAGCTTAAAACTGTCCAAAGTCTCCCGGATCAGGGCGCCCAGCGTGTTGCCGCCCTCCAGATACTGTGTCCGACCCGCCGTCAGCTTCAGCCGCGCCAGATTTTCAAACCGCGTCTCCAGATCCAGATAATTCTCCATCTGAGGCGGGTAGTAGAAGGTATATGCCTCCTGCGTTTGCAGATATGTCTCGTACAGCGACACATACATCGGGTCGCTCAGTTTTTCCACGGCGTCAGGCAGATATTTCTCAAATGCCTCCTGCGTCACCGGCATATAGCCCAGGCTGGTGACGAATTCCGCGTTGCATGCCGGCTCGGTCAGCCACTTCAGGAACGTAATGCACGCCCTCTCCCGTTCCGGGGTGGACTTTACGGTGCACATTCCAACACCGCGCTGCATCACCAGCTTGTCACCTCCTTCAAACACCGGGCAGGGCATGGAGGTGATCGTCACCTTTTCCGAGGTGTTGTCCGGATACGTCACCGTGTCGGAATAGTAGAGCACACTGGCGGAGGAGGCCACAGACACCACCACATCTCCGGTGCGAAGCGGTTCCGTGGCATACCCGTCGTGCAGCCACAGGCCGCCCGTCAGTCCCGCCCGGGCATACGGCTCCCATGCCCGCTCGAATCCGGAGCCAAACCTGACGCCGTCATCCCGGAAAAAGTCCTCGCCCAACGATTCCACGCCCACTTGAAAGTAATTGAAGTGGTAATCGTGGGCAAAGAAGCATTTGCCGGTATCCGCGGCGTACTGCTCTGCCAGCGCGTAAACGCCCTCCCATGTAGTCAAATCGTCATAGCTGGCGCCGGACTGGGCTGCCCACCGGTCAAACAGCGTCCGGTTGACAAACAGCACCTCCGTGGATTTGGCAAGGGGCAAAATCGCCTGCTGCCCGCCGATCATCCCCTCCTCACGAAAGGCAGGGATAAACGCCGCCAGCTCCTCCTCGCTGAAATAATCCCGATAGTCCACCAGAATCTCCTGATCCGGCAGAGCCAGCACCGTCTTGGGATAGGAAACGAACATATCCGGCAGCGACGGTGCTCCCGGATCGCTGTTGGCGGCGGCCAGCACGCTTTTGTGAATACTGCCGCTGTTGCTGACCAGCTCCACCTTCACGCGGATGTTCTGCTTTGCGCCCACGGTGCTGTTGAACCGCTCGATCAGGCCGTTCAGCGGGGAATCCACCTCGCCGCCATAGACATGCCACAGCGTTACGGTCAGCGGCTCCGCGTCCTTTTTCTGCGTACATCCTGTCACCGACAAAAGCGCCAGCACCAGCAGATACAAAACGATTCTTTTTTTCATGTTAGCGTCTCACCCTTTCGCGGGGGCGGGAAAAGCCCATTTTCCTGTCCTCGCCCTTCACATATTTCCTGCGTCCGGGGACTGCGGCGGCTGCCGCCTCCGCCTCATCCTGCAAAAGTCTTGCGGCGGGCGTATGGAAAGCACCCCGGCACTGACAAAGCAGCTTAGCTGCTTATGAAATATCCCGTTGCGGGATCTTTCCTTCACATAGCATAGATCTGATCCATCAGGTACTCGGCAGGCATGGAGCCGTAGAAAAACTGATCGATCAGCCCGTCCTTCTTGGCGTCCCGGATGTCCTTTGCCGTCTGCCGTTCGGTGTTGGAGTCCACAATCAGCGCGATCTTGCAGTTGGGACACAGCGCCTTTACCTCGTCGCGCAGTCTCAGTCTTTCGCCAAGCTTCCACGGGGCATACCCTGTCACCTCCATCACAAGCACAAAGGGCTCGTATATCTGGCACAGCTCCACGGTGTCCCTTGGGGACTCTGCACGGATCACCTCGATATCGTAGTCAGAGCTTTTGAAAGCGGTCGCCACAGCGTCGGCAAACAGATAATTCTGCATATCGATCACAATTTTACGCATTGAGCCATCCCTCTTCCCTTTCCTGTATATCCGACGGGTTTACCGCGTCCCATTCTATGCCGCTATTGTAGCACGGAAAAGCGGCCCTGTCTGTCCACAAAAGTGAGGACAGACAGGGCCGCTGATTGCGGATAATGCTGTGTATACACGTATTCCCGTTCAGTTTTCTTCCGCCGTGCCGAACAGGCTCCCCGGCACCACCAGCCGCTTGCTGACAGCGGCAACCATCAGCCGGTTGCGGTTGGGATATCCGGTTTTCTCCAGCATCCGGTTGATATAGGTACGCACTGTGGATTCCGCCACGTTCATCCCCGCAGCGATCTCGGCGTTGGTCTGCCCCTCACAGAGCAGGCGCAGCGTCTCCAGTTCCTGATCGGACAGGCCGCAGGAAAGGGTGTTCCCCAGCTGTACTGCCGGCGTGCTGTCCGGCCAATAGCTCTTTCCGGAAAGCGTCCCCTCGATCACGCCAACAAGATCGCCGGAAGGGGAATCCTTATACCAGAAGCTGTCGGCGCCGATTTTTCTTGCCCGCGCCAGAAACCGCCCCTCCAGCATGGAGGTCACCATCACAATTTTGATCCGGGGATAGATCTTCTTGATCTCCTCAGCGGCGGTTAAGCCGTCCGAGTCGTTTTCGGTGCAGATATCCATTAAAATCAGGTCGATATGACTGTCGCCGCACCGCCGGAGCGCCGCATCAGCACGATTCAGCGTGCCCGCCACCCGGCAGTCTGCGCATTTTTCCACGCAGGAGCATAGATACATTCTGGCAAGCGCCTGATCCTCAACGATCAATATGTCTCTGACAGCCATTCGTTCCCCTCCTCCAAATTCTCCCGATTTGGTATTCCTATCACCAGCGCGAACTCCGGCAGACTCTGCACCGTCATGGTCCCGCCGATCCTTTCGATCCTGCGGCGCAGATTGGACAGCCCTCCGCCCTCTGTGATGGCCTTTTCCGGCGGCTTTCCGTTATTGCGGATCAGGACGGTATATCTGTCGCCGTCCTCCCAGATGTTGGCGATCAGTTCGGTTGCCTGCGCGTACTGTATGGCGTTGCTCAGGCAGACCTGCATGGCGGCATACATCAGATCCGCCGCGCCTCCCGCCGGCTCTGTACCTCTTATTCTGATGGCCACGCCGCTGCTGTCCGCGCTTTCATACAGCGCCTCCCTTGCCGGCAAGCGTTCTGCATCACGAAAGACAATGCTTTTTTCCCATTCCCGCAGCACAACGTCTGCGTTGATGCCGCCAAGGTCTCCGGCCAGATATTGCTTCGTGACGGTAATACAGGCGGCAAGGCTATCGTGCATGGCGGATTTGGCGGCGAGCTGTTCCCTCTCCCGCGCCACCGCCGCCACGTTTTCCGAGAGACGCCGCAGCTTTTCCGCGTCCTGTTCAAGTCTTCGGTTATCCTCGGCCAGCTGCTCCAGCGCCCGGTGCAGCGCCGTAACATCTGCGGCGGTCAGCTGTATATACGTCTCCCTATATCGGTCGGTCACGGCCGCCTTCTCAAATTTCCATACCAGCCCGTCCGGAAAGCGGTAGGTATTCTCCGTGCTGGCAATGGGCATTATGCCCTTTGGCGGAGAGACCAGCGCCTTTTGAAGCTCCTCCAGATACTGCATATCGCTGTTCAGCAGATACTGGCTCAGCCGATACATCTGCCGATTGCACAGCACGATGCCGCCCGAGCGGTCAAAAAAGCATACGGCGGTGGGCAGCCGGTCAAAGCTCTCCTTGATGGCGTTAAACCCGAAGCGTCTCAGCTTATGCATCCTCCCGCCCCCTTATCCCTGTGCGGATCAGCCACAGGCCGTCCTCCTGCCGCACTGTCACCTCCGGGGAGGCGATCGCCGACAGATCGGCGGCGCACTCCACCGACAGATCCATCGCGCTGTCGGAAACGGAGATAAACAGCGAGCGCAGATCGTCTACCGTGGTCTCCGCGACGATTTCCAGCAGATCGAACAGACGCACGACCTCAGAGGCGCGCATCGGTTCCGTTGTGCGATAGATCACGCCGCACTCCGTGCCGCAGGCGGTCAAGGCTCGCACGGCTTCGTCGACCGTCAGCCGCAGCTCCTGCTGCGGCAGCCACTGGTACTCGCTGCTGAGGAAGTACAAATTGGCGCTGCGCTTGATGTAGGTGCCCAGCAGCAGCACCTTCTTCAGCAGGCTTCGCCTCTTGGCGGGTTCGGATTTCTCGCATTGGGCAAGCATCTGCCGCATCTGGGCTGTCTGCCTGCTGTGCTTTGCCTCCAGTTCATTGTATATGCGGTTCTTTTCAGTCAGCTCATGCAGACCTTTCTGAACAAGATAGGCGTCCTTCAGCTTCTTCTTGTTGCGCTCCATTTCCTCCTTGTTGGCATTCAGCCGGGTACGCAGCTCCGCCAGCTGGCGCACATTGTCCTGCCAAACGGCGTAGCCGCCGCTGATGGGCGCCGAGGAAATACGCATGCCATCGGGTCGAACGATCCGCTGCCCCTTCTGCGGGCAGGTCATATCCTTACCTGCGGCACGGGAGCGCAGGACGATCCGGCCGCTGCGATCCGCAATACAGGCCGCCAGCGTTGAGGCCTCAAACAGTTCCACATATCCCGTGTTGGACGGTATCATACGGCAGCGGATACAGCTTTCATAGATGGCGGCATACAGCAGGCAGAACATCACGTTCATATCGCCGAACCACCACCGAACAGCCGGAATACCCGACAGATAGAGAATGCTGTACAGGAGCATCGAACAGCCCAGCACAAACGGCGTTATCCGCTTTCCTTCACCACTTGGGATGCGGCTCTTCCGGAACAGACAGACAAGGGAAAAAGCCATACAGACCACCATCCAGCCAAGGCAGATAAAATACAGCGGGCGGTAGGAATATGTGCCGGAAACCGGCAATCCGGGGACGCCGCTTTTGAAGGCAAATACCTGCTGATGCAGGTCGTTGGTGATCACCAGCAGAAACAGTGCCGCAGGGATGATCGACAGCATACCGGTTCCTCGGCTCAGGCGGTAGTCCTCTGACTTTCCCATGGACAGGGCGATGTACACCCCCAGCAGTGGGAGGAACAGCATCGGCAGATAGTAGAGATACCATATGTACCGCCCCGCCGCCGGGCCGGTGACAACGCTGTATTTCAGCGTCCGCAGTATGAGCCACAGCAGCATCAGCGCCGCCGTCAGCCGCAGGCAGTGCAGCGTCTGCCGCTGGATAATGCGCCGGTCGAGTGAAAAGCCCCACAGGGCGAAAAGCAGCAGATAGAGCGCCGTCCGGATATGGTTCACGGCGGGGCCGCCGATGTCAAATTTTGCCAGCATCCGGCAGGCATAGGCTATGGCGATTACCGTACATACGAAGACCGTCGGCAGCAGATGCTTGGTGGTTCCTTTCAAGAGGCAAGGCCCTCGCTTTCTTCAGGCTGTATCCGCAGACACATTTTAATATATAGCATAAAACGCCGCCCGCCGCAACTCTTTCCTACCGGACGGGAGTTGCGCTGCAAGGGATTACGGGCTTTCCACCTGTCAAAAAGTTGGTCGCTTAGTTGGCAAAACGCCGATTTTCAGCAACGAGGTCGTTTTGAGGCCTCAAAAACGAAGTGAACAGTTGCAAAAATATAGCAAAATCCGCCAAAACATTACGATTTAGGCGGAAAATGTTGGAGCTGCTGGGCGGATTTCCCCCTACGGGGATAAACTTCGACTCCGCAACGCAGCTTGCCAAAACAAAAAACCACCCTGCCGGGTGGTTTCCGTTTTGGAGCTGCTGGGCGGATTCGAACCGCCGACCTCATCCTTACCAAGTGATAA